>Ga0308004_10000859_pt1 | contig 13667 bp, 13 predicted proteins | sample Neamet38_FD_203156 | JGI IMG/M metagenome (GOLD analysis project Ga0308004, IMG submission 203156) | Marine microbial communities from water near the shore, Antarctic Ocean - #38 | ecosystem: Environmental > Aquatic > Marine > Unclassified | place: Southern Ocean | collected 2014-06-06 | reverse complement strand
AATAAATAGATCTGCCCATAAACCTAAGGAGACATGATCATTCCAACGAGGGTTTTCTTTGTCAGTAGTAAATTCTGAGAAAACTTCGTTTTTAGAAAGCGTAGAAAGTGTTAAAGGAGTAATGAAATCCTTAGAAGCAGGAGTCTGAATGCATTTTACATTCGCTCCTGCTTTTATGAATTCTCTAACTAGATGAGCAGATTTATAGGCGGCAATACCACCAGTTATCCCGATAAGGATGTTTTTTCCACTGATCATCAGATTAGATTAGGCTTCTTTTTTATCCTGCTTAATAAATAGCTCATCGTCTAATAATTCACGAATTGCTAATAAGGTTGGTTTTGGTAATTTTTCGTAAAACTTAGAAACTTCAATTTGTTCCTTGTTTTCGAAAATTTCATCTAAACTATCGTTGTGCGTAGCAAACTCATCTAATTTACCAATCAACTCTTCTTTAATCTCAGAGCTAATTTGGTTAGATCGTTTTTCTAAAGCAACAATTGCAGAATAGATATTCCCTACTCTATCTTCAAATAACTTTGTGTTATTTGTGATGGTAGTTTTTGCAGCGTTTGTTTTTTTGTAATCCATAATATAAGTATGTACTATTTTTTTCTTAGCAATTTCACTTGTTTGAAAACTCTTTTCGACTCTTGTAGATGCGAACTTTTAGGGTAAGCATTTTTAAACTGATTAAATGCGATAATCGTGTCTTTTATACGTTTGTCTTTTTTCTCCTCCACACTATTTTGTGCTAACAAGAAAAAGCTTTTCAGCTGCAAAAATAAGATTTCCTCTTTAAATACAGAATTTTGATGCTCCTGAAGTGCTAAATTAAATGCATGTATAGCTGCTTTGTAATTTCCTGTTGTATAATAGAGCTTTGCATTCTCAAAAGATTTCTTCTCTAACTTGTCTGATAGCTTGATTTTTAGTTCGTTGCAAGCTTTTATGTAAGTACTGCTTGGGTACTTATCAAAAAATATTTTAATCTCATCTAATGCCTTATATGTGTTGGTTTGATCCAAACTATACTTAGGAGAGAGTAAAAAATGACAGTAAACAGCTAAATAGGCACACTCTTCTGCCTTAGAATTGTCGTTATAAGTACTTGAGAAGTTCTTAAAATGATATGCAGAAGAAAGTAAGTTTCCTTTTTCATATTCTGTTTTACAGTAATAATAATAAACGTCCTCAGCTTTATTAGTACCTCTATATAATAGAAGTAATTCATCGAATAGAGGAAATGCTTTTATATACTCTTCATTTTCGTACAATTTTACGGCTTGCTCGTATTTGAAATCTAAGTCACTACTCTTAAGTACCTTTTGATATTCACTACAAGAAGAGAATAGAATGGCTATAAAACCTAAGAAAAATAGAATGTTGCTTTTTATCATGCTGCAAATATATAATTTAAAAGAAAAAATAGTAGGAATTTTTCGTACTTATCGTTCACAATTTTGTCTAGTACATATCTATTTGTACTTTTGCCCAAATTCCCTAACGATACAAAAATGGATTTATTTGAAAAATTGAAAAATAATCGTGGTCCTTTAGGCCAACATGCTAAGGATGCGCACGGTTATTTTACATTCCCTAAACTAGAAGGTGAAATTGCTAGTAAGATGATGTTTAGAGGTAAAGAAGTCCTAACATGGAGTATAAATAACTATTTAGGATTGTCTAATCACCCTGAAGTACGAGAAGTTGATGCTCAAGCTTCAAAGGATTGGGGCTTAGGTTACCCAATGGGATCTAGAATGATGTCGGGAAATACCGATTATCATGAGGAATTAGAAAGAGGTTTATCTGACTATGTTCAGAAAGAAGACACTATTCTATTAAACTTTGGGTATCAAGGAATGCTTTCCGCTATTGATGCTTTAGTAGATAGACATGATGTTATTGTTTACGATAGCGAATGTCATGCTTGTATTTTAGATGGTGTTCGTTTACATCAAGGAAAAAGATTCGTTTTCCCACATAACAATATAGAGAACCTTGAAAAGCAACTTGTAAGAGCTGAGAAAATTGTTGAACGTACTGGCGGTGGAATCCTTGTGATTACTGAAGGTGTGTTTGGTATGTCTGGTGATTTAGGTGATTTAAAAGGTATTTCGGAATTAAAGAAAAAATTCAACTTTAGAATCTTTGTAGACGATGCACATGGTATTGGTACTATGGGTGCTGAAGGTCGTGGTGCTGGAGAAGAGTTAGGTTGCCAAGATGATATAGATGTATACTTTGGAACTTTTGCTAAGTCATTTGCTTCTATTGGTGCTTTTATCTCTTCTACAGAAGATATTGTAGAATACCTTCGTTATAATATGCGTTCTCAAATTTTCGCAAAATCTCTTCCTATGCCTTTGGTTATTGGAGCGATTAAGCGTTTAGAGATTATGCGTAGAGGAACAGAGCAAAAAGATAAACTTTGGGCGATTGCGAATTCATTACAAGCAGGTTTAAAAAATGCTGGTTTCGAATTAGGAAATACACAATCTGCTGTTACTCCTGTATACCTTTCGGGTGGTGTTGGAGAAGCAACAAATTTAACTTTCGATTTAAGAGAAAATTACAGTATTTTCTGTTCTATCGTAACTTATCCAGTAGTTCCTAAAGGAGTAATTTTACTTCGTTTAATTCCTACTGCTGTACACACACAAGAAGAAGTAGACTATACTATAAAGTCTTTCGCTGAAATTAAAGACAAGCTTGCTAAAGGCGCTTATATTTCTGAACAGATTGCAAACGTATAAGTTTTATTATAATTTACATATTAAGGTCTCGTACATTTATACGAGACCTTTTTTTTTGAACTATGAAATTAACTAAGAAACTACATTATTATATAGTCCTTCATATCACCATATTAATATGGGGGATAACAGGGATTTTAGGGAAGTTAATTTCTATGCCCTCCTCCTCTATTGTAATCGATAGAATGCTAATTGCCTATTTGGCTTTAGCTAGTATGTTATTATTTCGAAAAAAAGAATTTGTTAAAACAAAATATCGCTGGCAAATGATTGCAGTAGGTGTTATAACTGCTGCACATTGGGCTAGTTTCTTCGAAGCTTTAAAAGTTTCTAATATATCCGTAACACTCTGTTGTTTAGCATCCTGTTCCTTTTTTGTTTCTATTTTACAACCGCTTATTACTAAAACAAAGATTAAGTTATACGAGGTAGTCTTAGGCTTTTTTGTAATCCTAGGTATCTCTATCATCTTTACATTCGAAAGTAATTATACACTAGGTATTACCTTGAGTGTACTTTCTGCTTTTTTGGCGGCTATTTTCTCTGTATGGAATGCAGAGCTTATAAAACATAACAGTGCATTTACGATAACGCTAAACGAGATGTTAGGTGGTAGCATTGCTATGCTATTGTATTTTGTTTTAAAAGGTGATTTCAATGTACTGCAAATCATACCAACTGGAATAGATTGGGTTTACATTCTAGTATTAGGAATTATTTGTACGGCAATTGCCTTTATGTACGGAACCTTAGTTCTTAAAGAATTGAGTCCGTTTACGGTAAGTATTAGCGTTAATTTAGAGCCTATTTATGCAATTTTATTAGCCTTGTTGATTTTTGGCGAATCAGAAATCATGTCTATAGAGTTTTATATAGGTGCCTTAATTATACTGGCTACTATTGTTCTAAACGCCTACTTTAAATCTAAAGAGTAGCATTATGAATGGCTTTAAATTTAAGCAGTTTACCATTCATCAGGATAAAACCGCCATGAAAATAGGAACTGATAGTATTCTATTTGGTTCTTGGTTGAAAATGAGTTCTAGCTATAAATCAATTTTAGACATTGGAACAGGTACTGGTTTATTGTCTTTAATGATGGCTCAAAAAAACTCTCAAGCTTCTATTACAGCATTAGAAATTGATGAAGATGCTTTCCTTCAAGCCAAAGGAAATATAGCCAATAGTAAATGGGGAAATAGAATAGATTTGATTCACACAGATGCAAATTTATGGAGCTGCGATAATAAATACAATTTACTTATCTCTAATCCACCCTATTTTTCAAAAGCACTACAAGCTGAGGATGCTAAGCGCAACAAAGCTAGGCACCAAGTAGATTTTAAAATTGAAGACTTATTGAGTCTTTGGAAGAAGTTTGGAACAGAAAATTCTGAGCTAGCTTGTGTATTACCAGTTGATCAGGCAGAAGTACTAATTGACCTTGCGCTAAAAGAATCCTTTTATTTGAAAAAGCAGACTCTTGTTCAGTCTAATATAGAAAGTAAAGTAATTCGACATTTATTACTTTTTTCAAAAGAAAAAGCTCCAACAGTTAAGTCGGAGCTTTGTATTTATACTTTAGAAAAACAATACACAAAAACGTATATCGATCTAACTATAGATTTTTATTTAGGCTTATAATTAGTTGATTTCTTCCTCAATAAATTTAATTCCGTATTCCTCTAACTCTTTGAGTACAGGATTGTAAATATCCTCACTTACGGGAACTTTTACCCCACTTCCAGTTATAACACCGTTTAATATTAACTTAGTTGCAATTCCAACTGGTAAACCAACCGTTTTTGCCATACCAGTATAAACCTGGTCTTCTCCTAAAGTAACAAAAGAAGAATGTAACTCGTGATTTGTATTGTTTAGTGTGTAGATAAACTGATGTTGCATCACAATCATGTCTTTATCTTCTTTTTCTAAAAGCCATTTTACCTCAAGTAATTTTTGTAAAACTTCTGCAGGACTCGCAAATTCTAAATCTATTGCTTCGTCTTTAAAGAACCCTAACCATTCAATTTTCTTAAATACAGTTGAGTTTGTATTGAAAGTAGCTTTTAAGTAATCCTGAATACTTAAATCAGTTTTATCCATAAACGAAACAAAGAAGTCCTTATATGTCATTCCAGTAACATTCATTTTAAAGCTATCGTCTGTCATTCCTAATTGGATAAACAAATCCCAAGCTTCTCCGTAACCAGGTCTTCTTAAGGTACCTCTTAACAGAGTTGGAATATTCTCGAGTTTGTAAATTTCTCTATAAGAAAGAGAATCTCTATTTGCGTAAGCTTCAAATTCGCCATATTCAAGTACAGAAAGAGCGTCAGTTCTTTTAAATAATTGCCCATAAGGGATGTACTTTAAATCGCCATCTTGAATATACTGTGCAGTTCCTTGTCCAGCTAAAACAACATTTCTTGGGTTCCAAGTGAATTTATATTTCCAAGGATTCGTGTCAAATTCTGGCGCTACTAAACCACCACAATAAGATTTAAAGCTTTTTAATTCTCCACCTTTGGCTTTTATCTGGTCAATTATTTTCATCGCAGACATATGGTCGATTCCAGGATCAAGGCCAATTTCATTTAGTAATAAAACACCCTTTTCTTTTGCTTCTGCATCGAGCGATTTAATTTCATCTGAAACGTAGGAAGCAGTAACTAAGTTTTTACCGTATTTAACACAGTCCTGAGCAACTTTAAAATGTAGACTTGCAGGAAGCATTGAAACTACGATATCCGCCTTTTGAATCTCTTCAATTCGTTGGCTATCGTTAAAAACGTCAAAATCTATTGCTTGTGCACGAGGATTGCTACCAATTTTATCTACTACTAAGGATAGGTCTCTATCTCCAACAGTGATCTCAAAATCATTCGAATCAGCTTCGTTTACAAGGTATTGTATAAGAGAGGATGCAGAACGACCCGCACCAATCATAAATATTTTCTTTGCCATGTTCTTTATTTATAAGAGCAGCCAATATATGGCAAAATTTTATAGATTTGTATTCTAATCATTTATTAAAAAAAACAGATTATGAAAAGTATTTTAGGACTAGTTGCTGCATTTTCATTAAGCTTCTCAGTATTTGCTGCAGATTGTAATGAAGCAATATCTAAAGATCGTTTCGACGGCTTGTATGAAAATATTGAGGCACAACACAACGACCAACAACGTTATCGACTAATACTTGCATTTTCTAATAGAGAATGTATTTCTGTTGCACAAATGACAGAGTTTTTATCTTTGATAACAGATCATAAAATAAAATTCTCCACTGTAAAAGATTCCTATAACTTATTGTTCGACCTAGAAAACAGAACGCTTTTACTAGCTGAATTTTCTGAGCATGAGCAAACGCTTATAAATAAAGAAATTTCAAAATAATTACAAAACTCCTACTTTAATAGTGGGAGTTTTTTTTTGAACACTTTGTGAAAAAAATTGTTAAAAAGTAAATACTCTGATTACTATATTTAGAAAGAATTGGATAAATTTGCAGCCTATTTAGTTTTGAAAAACAAAAAGATTTAAAAATGAATATTGAGAAAGGACTAAGAGCATCAAAACAATCTATTGCCGACTTCGGTATTAAAGATGCAACTGTTCACTGGAATTTAAAGTCTGAGACTTTAGCGTCTATTTCAGTAGAAAAAGAAATGGGAATATACTCTAACACGGGCGCTTTAGCGATTGATACTGGTGAATTCACTGGTCGCTCTCCTAAGGATCGTTTTATTGTTAAAGACGCTATAACAGAAGACTCTGTTTGGTGGGGTGATGTAAACCTTCCATTTGATTCAGCTAAATTCGACAAACTATACTCTAAAGTAGTTGACTATTTATCAACTAAAGAATTATACGCTAGAAATGCAATTGCATGTGCTGGTGATACTCACAGACTTCCTTTAACGGTAGTTAACGAATATCCTTGGTCTAATATGTTTGCAGACAATATGTTTATTCGTCCTACAGAAACAGAGATCGAGAATTTCGATTCTGAATGGACTGTAATCAATGCACCTGGCTTTATGGCCGATCCAGAATTGGATGGTACACGTCAGCATAACTTTGCTATTTTAAGCTTTACTAAAAAAGTGATCTTAATTGGTGGTACTGGTTATACTGGTGAGATCAAAAAAGGTATTTTCTCTGCATTAAACTTTATTCTTCCTTTTCAAAAGAATGTGCTTTCTATGCACTGTTCTGCTAATGTTGGAAATGAAGGTGATACTGCTTTATTCTTTGGTTTATCTGGAACAGGTAAGACTACTTTATCTGCAGACCCTAACAGAAACCTTATCGGCGACGATGAGCACGGTTGGTCTAACGAAGAAGTATTCAACTTTGAAGGAGGTTGCTACGCTAAGTGTATCGATTTAAGTGAAGAAAAAGAACCGGATATCTTTAAAGCTATTAAAGGTGGAGCTCTTTTAGAAAACATTACTTTTAAAGAAGGTACAAACATACCAGATTACGATAGTGGTGCTAAAACAGAAAACACACGTGTTAGTTATCCAATACATCATATAAACAATATTCAGGTTCCTTCTACAGGGCCAATGCCAAAAAACATCTTCTTCTTAACATGCGATGCTTTTGGTGTTTTACCTCCGATATCTAAACTTACTCCTGGTCAGGCAATGTTCCACTTTATTTCTGGTTATACTGCAAAGGTAGCTGGTACAGAAGCAGGTATTACTGAGCCACAAACAACTTTTTCAGCTTGTTTTGGAGCACCATTTATGCCATTACACCCTACTTTCTATGCAGAAATGTTAGGTAAAAAAATGGCCGCTAACGATGTAAATGTTTGGTTGGTTAACACTGGTTGGTCTGGTGGTGCGTATGGTGTAGGTTCGCGTATGAAGCTTAAATACACTCGCTCTATGATTACAGCTGCATTAAATGGCGAATTAGCCGATGTAGACTTTAAAGAGCATGCAGTATTTGGATTAAGCATGCCGGCAACTTGTCCTAATGTTCCTAATGACTTATTATTCCCTAAAAATACTTGGGCGAATAAAGAAGCATACGATACTAAAGCAAATGAGTTAGCAAATGCATTTAACGCTAATTTTGTTCAGTATGCAGAAAATGCTAGTGAAGAGATTTTAGCTGCTGCACCAAAAGCGATAGTTAACGCTTAAGATTTTGATATTTTAATCTAAAAAAGGCTCTCATTTGGGAGCCTTTTTTTATTTTCGTTCCATGCAACTATTCTACTGTCCAGAAATATTAGAAAACTCTTACTATTTAAATAGTGAGGAAAGTAAACATTGTATTAAAGTACTTCGAAAAAATGAAGGCGATTTAATCAATTTAATTGATGGTTCTGGAGGGTTTTATGAAGTAAAACTTACGATTGCTTCCCAAAAGAAAGTCCATTTTGAAATAGTGAAAAGCTGGAAAGAGGAAGCTCGCGACTATAAATTACACATTGCAATAGCACCTACAAAAAATAACGATCGATTAGAGTGGTTTCTTGAGAAAGCTACAGAAATAGGAATCGACGAGATTACCCCTATTATTTGTCATCACTCAGAGCGTAAAGTAGTAAAAGAAGAACGCTTAAAAAAAATTATTCTGTCTGCCACAAAACAATCTTTAAAAGCTAAAATTCCGAAATTAAATTCGGCTATATCTTTTAAAGAGTTTTGCTCAATAAAACAAGAAGCAGATTGTTTTATTGCGCATTGTGAATTGCAAGAAAAAACGAGTTTTAAATCTGTAATAGCAAAAAACGCACTTGTATTAATTGGACCTGAAGGAGATTTTAGTACCCAAGAGATAGACTTGGCGTTAGCGAACAACTTCACTCCTATTAGCTTAGGGAATTCTAGATTAAGAACCGAAACGGCTGGCCTAGTAGCTTGTCATACTGTAGCACTCAATTATGAGAAAATATAAATTATTAGTAATACTTATACTACCCTTACTCTTTGCTTTTAACAACTATAGCTTTAAAGTAGCTGTTTTAAAATACAATGGCGGCGGAGATTGGTATGCTAATCCTACAGCAGTACAGAATCTAATTCAATTTTGTACAGCTAACTTAAATATGAGCATTAATCCTTCCTACGATGTAGTGGATGTTGCTAGTACAGAATTGTTTCAATATCCTTTTGTACATATGACTGGGCATGGAAATGTAGTTTTCTCATCTGATGAAAGAGAAAATTTAAGAAACTACCTTTTAGGTGGAGGATTCTTACACATAGACGATAATTATGGAATGGATGCTTATATAAGACCTGAAATGAAAATGGTTTTCCCTGAATTGGATTTTATTGAAATTCCCTTTTCACATCCTATCTATCATCAATCTTTTGAATTTGAAAATGGCTTACCAAAAATTCATGAACACGACAATCAGCCAGCTCGAGGTTATGGATTAATACACGAAGGAAGACTCATTTGTTACTATACTTACGAAAGTGATTTAGGCGATGGATGGGAAGATATAGAAGTACACAACGATAGTCAAAACATTCGTATATTAGCGCTGAAAATGGGCGCTAATATTTTACAATACGCCTTAACTAACTAAAAATAATTATGAAAAAGATCGTACTTTTAATAGTATCAATATTTACTTTAAGTCAAGTAGATGCTCAAATTCAATACACTAGTGGATCTACCCCAACTTCTACTCAGCCAAGAGCAGCTATAGATAAACTATCTGGTCCTAGAATCGGTATGACTGTGATTACTAATGGGATGATCGTTGATGAATTGGGTAGTAATTTCTTGACTCAATTTGGTTATCAATTCGAAAAGCAAATTGCAGGTAACGAAGAAATTGCAGGTTTAATTGAAGGTATTGTAATGATTGGTGGTTTAGAACAAGGTCTTTTTTTACCGAGTATTAGTGGTTTGTTCGGAGCTAGATCTGCAAGTGGATTTGAATTTGCTGTTGGACCTAACCTTTCTCTTGCTGGAGCTGGATTGGTAATTGGTGTTGGTAAAACAATTAAAATGGGTAGTATTAATATTCCAATTAATTTTGCTTGGGTACCCTCAGTTAATTGTAGTGAAGATGGCTATTATGGTGATGGATCTTATGATTCTAATGGTGTTTGGAGTGGAGGTGATTGGAATGAAAGTGTAGATAATAAGACAGGTAACAGGTTTACGGTTACTATTGGATTTAACTTTAGAAGTTACTAAATGAAAAAGATTCTAATTCTGTTAGTTTTTATTCCATTTTTAGGATCGGCTCAGATTTACGATCATGGTAGAATATTTAATGATACATTGCATTATAAAGATTTTAACCAAGGCTACATTGATGCACAATTCCATTTTAACGGCACTAGAGATCTTGTTGTGGGTGTTTGTGGTGCAAGTGTTTATGGCTTAAGTATTACTACAATATCATATATGTATGAGCCTAGAGATAAAAGGCTTCTCAAGGGACGTAATCCTAATAAGGAGTATTTATACAGTAATGCAGAATACTATAACGGTTATAAATATGGTGCAACAGAGAAGAAACGAAAACGAATTCGTCAAGGATTATTTGGTACTATTGGTGCTTATGTTACAGTTGTAGTTTCAGTAATTCTTTTTGCTTTCAACTAATTATTTTAAGATTAGTAATGAATTTATTAAATCCTAACATACAAGATTTTATCAATCGGCAGCTGCATTCTACAGCTGCCGATTTAATATTACAAACTTCCAAATATCCACAATGGGATATGAAAGCTATTGCGCAGCAATTAGTTGGAAAGCAAATTGCCAAGAAAAAGCTTCCTTCTTGGTTTAAAAATGAACAGATTCTTTACCCGGTACGCTTATCTATGGAACAGTGTTCTTCTGAACATACAGCTACGTATAAATCGTTTATTTTAAATTCGGGTAAGGGTATAGATATTACAGGTGGATTTGGAATTGACACTTCTATACTTGCTAAGCATAATGAATCTGTTATCTATTGTGAAAGAAACAATGCATTAGCTACTATAGTAGCAAATAACTTCAATGCTTTAGAGCAAACTAATCTAGTTACTTTTGTAGGAGATGGTATAGAATACTTGAAAAAGACAAGCTCATTAGATTGGATATTTATAGACCCTGCACGTAGAAAAGAAGGCGAACGTGTCTTTAGACTTCAAGACTGTGAACCTAATGTAATTGAACTTAAAGAGTTGTTTTTTGAAAAAGCCAATCAGGTTTTAATTAAAACATCTCCATTACTTGATATACAACAAACTATTCGTGATTTGGGCTTTGTAAAAGAAGTTCATGTGCTTTCTGTAAACAACGATTGTAAGGAGGTTTTATATTTACTTGAAAAGGACTTTGAAAAGAGTGCCCAAATTAAATGTGTTAACATTAAAAAAACTCTTACAGATGAGTTTTCTTTTAATTTTGAAGGTGAACGAGGTATTATTAATTCCTACTCTGAACCCCTAAGCTATTTATACGAACCTAATTCTAGCGTATTAAAAGCAGGTGCATTTAAATCTGTAGCACACAAACACGAACTTTTTAAATTACATCAGCATTCTCATTTATACACATCTAGCAAATTAGTACATGACTTCCCTGGTCGTACTTTTAAAATTACAGCAGTTGTAAATGCTGATAGAAAATCATTGGCTAAATTATGTAAAGGTAAAGCCAATTTGGCTTGCAGAAATTTCCCTCAAAAAATTGAGCTCTTAAAGAAGAAGTTAAAGCTAAAAGATGGCGGTGAGGATTATATTTTTGCGACTACCTTAATGGATGACAAACCAATGCTTATTCTTTGTAAGAAGGCTTAAGAATAACTGTTAATCATAGACTTCTAGTTATTAGCTATTCAAATTTCATTTTTCGCTAAACAATCTTGCTTTTAACATATTCTAATTGATGCTACTACAAGTCTGTGTCGCATTTAAAAAGGATCTACATCCACTCTAATTTTTGAACCTCTAAAATTGGCTTGCGATAAAATAGCATTTACAAAGCGGTTTAATTTATCCTTAGAATCTGGATACGATAAATCACGTTCTATCTTTAAGAGTATTTGTTTCTGGTAATACCCTTTCAATCTTTCAAATGCGGGGTATTCAGGCCCTAAAACTCGATGTTCGAAGACAGTACGCATAGATTTAGCCAATAGTGATGAAGCATGCTCTACAACCCTCCTATTTCGATTTCGTACAGTTATATGTATTAGTCTATGGTAAGGAGGATATCTAAATGCTTGTCTTTCTTGTAATTGACCTTTTAGTAAATCCTTATAATTATGGTCTTCTACTAATTTTAAAACCTCATGCTCAGGCTGAAAAGTTTGTATAATCACCTCACTATCCGACTGCTTACGCCCTGCTCTACCAGAAACCTGACAGAGCATTTGAAAGGCTCTTTCGAAAGCTCTAAAATCCGGAAAGTTTAGCATCTGATCGGCACTTAAAACACCTACTAATCCAACATGATTAAAATCTAATCCCTTAGAAATCATTTGTGTTCCTACAAGAATATCGATTTCTTGTTCCTCAAAAGCATTTAATATGTTTTCGTAAGAATTTTTCTTTCGTGTAGTATCTAAATCCATTCTTTTGATCACACGATCTGGAAAAAGAGTAATTAGCTCATCTTCTATTTTCTCGGTACCAAAGCCCTTTAGTTTAACATCTTGTTTATTACACGCTTTGCAGGCTGTAGATGTTTTTTCGGAGTAACCGCAGTAATGACACCTAAGGCTCTTGGAGCTCTTATGAAAGGTAAGGCTAACATCACAGTGTTTGCAATGGGGAACATGTCCGCAAGACTGACATTCTTGTTGTGGTGCAAATCCTCTACGATTTTGAAAAAGTAATACTTGCTCCCCTTTGTCTAAGGTAGCTTGAATAGACATTAATAATGCTTCAGAAAAATGCCCATTCATTCTCTTTCTTTTGTAGGCATGCGCAATATCTACTCTGTGTACTTTTGGGAAGCTAAAACCACCATAACGTTTTTTTAGTGATTGAATCCCATACTTGCCTTTGTGTACATTGTAGGCAGACTCCAATGAAGGTGTTGCAGTACCCAATACCACTTTTGCATTATAGTGATGTCCCATATATACGGCAACATCTCTAGCATGGTATCTAGGAGAAGGGTCTTGTTGTTTAAAAGAACTCTCGTGTTCCTCGTCTACTATAATTAAACCTAAATTTTCGAAGGGTAAAAAAACGGATGAACGTGCACCAATAATAATAGGGAAACGTAAATTATTCTTTACATCTCTCCATAGTTCAGCTCTTTCATTAATTCCAAATCGAGAATGATAAACTCCGACAAGATCACCAAAAGCATGTTTAAGTCTAGAAACTAATTGGGTCGTTAAGGCAATTTCTGGTGCTAAAAACAACACTTGTTTCCCTGCATCAATTGCCTCCTTTATTAGATGAATGTATACTTCCGTTTTACCACTTGAAGTAACTCCATGTAAGAGGTTTACCTGTTTAGTTGTGTTTTTTAATTCATTTACGACTTTTTCTTGCTCATCGTTAAGTTTTGCTAAAGGAGCTCCTTCCATTTCTGTTTGCTCCAATCTATTAACCTCTAAATCATATAGTACGAGAATACCTTTAATTACTAGGCCTTTTACATTGGCAGTTTTGAAACCGTATTTCTTACAGAAGGAATGAAAGGATACATCGTTTGTTTGTTCAGCCAAAAATTGTTCTAGAAATTCTTCCTGCCTAGGAGAGCTTCTATGTTCAGCTAAAATTGTTTTTGCTTTCTCTGGATTCATTCCATCAGCAAGACGTAGCATACGTCTTGTTTTGGGTCTAAAACGTTCAAGTATTTCTTCTTCGAGTTCTATAACTTTTAATTCTTGCATCTTTTTTATAAAGGGCAGAATCGTTTTACGTTGTAGAATTTGAGCAATTTCCTGAATCTTCAATCGTTTTT
>Ga0308004_10000853_pt1 | contig 13697 bp, 12 predicted proteins | sample Neamet38_FD_203156 | JGI IMG/M metagenome (GOLD analysis project Ga0308004, IMG submission 203156) | Marine microbial communities from water near the shore, Antarctic Ocean - #38 | ecosystem: Environmental > Aquatic > Marine > Unclassified | place: Southern Ocean | collected 2014-06-06 | reverse complement strand
GACTATTTTCAGAAGGAACATTTAATGCTGCATTTGTTCCCAGCTATTCATCGTTATTAAACAATAAAAAAAATTCACAAAAATTTGCAAATAATATTTTTAATTTACTTATTTTAGGGTTATTTTTTTTAGTTCTTGTTATTGAAATTTTTATGCCATTATTTGTCTTTTTAATTGCACCAGGGTTTGAAGGTGATCAACAAAAGATGGAGTTAGCTATAACTTTGACGAGAATTACTTTCCCTTTTTTAATATTTATTAGTTTAGCATCTTTTTTTTCTGCCATTTTAAATTCACACAATAAATTTGCCATAGCTTCAGCTGCACCCATTATTTTAAATATTCTTTTAATTGGAGTGTTGTTATTTGGAAAAATTTTAAATGATCAATTAGTAATTTATTTGTCTTATGCGGTTACTTTATCTGGAATATTACAATTTATATTTTTGTATTTATTTGTAAAAAAATATTTTTCTCCTGAATTTAAATTACATATTAAAATTGACAGTAAAGTTAAAATTTTTTTTAAAAAGTTACTTCCGAGTATTTTTTCTTCTGGTGTTACCCAAATAAATATTTTAGTAGGAACAATCATTGCATCCTTCCAAGCCAGTGCAGTATCTTATCTTTATTATGCGGATAGAGTTTATCAAATAAATCTTGCTATCGCAGGAATTGCAATAGGTACGGTAATACTTCCACAACTTTCTAAGCATGTTCAAAATAAAAAAAAAGAAAAAATAAACTCAATTCAAAACAAGGCTTTAGAGCTAAGTTTGTTTTTAAGTATACCAGCAGCAATAGCATTACTTATTGCATCCGAGGAAATTATATCTTCTTTATTTGGATATGGTTCTTATGATGAAATAAGCGTTAAAAATTCTGCAAAAGCTTTATTTTATTTTGCAATTGGATTACCAGCTTTTTCTCTCATTAAAGTTTTTTCAGCTTTTTTTTTCGCACGACATAATACAGAAATACCTTTTTATATTTCTTTAACATCAGTTTTGTTGAACATAATTATTAGTGTTGCTCTTTTTAAAGAAGTTGGGTTCTTAATCATACCAATAGCCACAACAATATCATCTTGGTTTAATGCTATTTTATTGTTTATTTTTCTAAAAACAAAAAACTTATTTAGCTTTGACTTAGTTTTCATAAATAGATTTATTAAGATTTTAATATCTTCAATATTAATGGGAATATTTTTTAACTATATAATTCATTTTTTTAATGACAAGTTTATCTATCAAGAAAACTTCAAAGGTATCTACTTAGTTTGTGCAGTTATAATAGGATTGTTATTTTATCTTTTGATTGCAATTTTAATCAAGGCTTTTAAAAGAAGTGATATTAATTTAAACTATTAATATGAGTAAAAAAATTTTTTCAGGAGTTCAACCAACAGGTAACCTTCATTTAGGAAATTATCTTGGAGCAATCAAGAATTTTGTTGAACTTCAAAACGAAAAAGAAAATCGATGTATTTTTTGTGTAGTGGACCTTCATGCAATAACTGTAAAACAAGACCCCAAAGAATTAAAAAAAAATATAAGAGAAACTGCTGCTACGTTTATTGCATGTGGTATTGATCCAGCTCAAAGTATAATCTTTAATCAATCAATGGTTTCAGCCCATTCAGAGGCTGCGTGGATTTTAAGTTGCGTTTCAAGAATAGGTTGGCTTAACAGAATGACCCAATTTAAAGAAAAGGCTGGAAAAGATAAAGAGAAAGCAAGTATTGGCCTTTATTCTTATCCTGTTTTAATGGCGGCAGACATTTTACTTTATGATGCAACTCATGTTCCGGTTGGAGATGATCAAAAACAACATTTAGAACTTTGTAGAGACATTGCACAAAAATTTAATAATGATTTTCATGCATCAGATTTTTTAAAAGTACCAGAGCCTTTAATACAAAAAAAATTTTCTAGAATAATGAGTCTTAAAGATGGAATAAAAAAAATGAGCAAATCAGACCCATCAGATTTAAGTAGAATTAACCTTACAGATGATAAAAGTGAAATACTAAATAAAATAAAAAAAGCAAAAACAGACCCATTACCATTACCCGAAGAAGCTAAAGATTTAGCTAAAAGACCAGAAGCAGAAAACTTATTGGAAATTTATTCAAGCTTAAAAAATCAAAACTTAGAAACCTCTGTAAGTGAATTTAGAGGAAAAAATTTTTCTGAATTTAAAGGAAAATTATCAGAAGCACTAACTGAAAAAATTGAACCAATTTCAAAGGAAATTAAAAAATTATTAAATGATGAAAAGTACTTAGATACAATTTTATTAGAGGGATCTGATAAAGCAAACAAAATTGCTTCAAAAAAAATTAAAGAAATTAAAGAATTAGTAGGTTTTTAATAAAATATATTAATTAGTTTTAATTTTGACATTTACCACTATATATAAAATATGTTCATTCAAACTGAAGTAACACCAAATCCAAATTCACTTAAGTTTTTACCGGGAAAAAATGTGTCTAATAGTGGTTCATTTGAGGTAACAAAAAAAGAAGATACTGACAGTGAATTAGTAAGAAATCTTTTGTCCGTAAATGGAGTAACAGGAGTATTTTTAGGAGAAGATTTTTTATCTATCAATAAAAAAGAGGAAGTAGTTTGGGAGGATATTAAACACATAGTCATTTCCTTAATTAATGATTTTTATGCAACAGGAAAAGAATTTGTAATTGCAAATGAATTATTTGAAGAGAAGAAGGAAGATTATAGTGAAATAGAAAAAAAAATTATAAGCATTTTAGAAACAAAAATTAGACCTGCTGTAGCAAAAGATGGTGGCGATATAAAGTTTAAAGAATTTAAAGACGGAGTTGTTAAAGTAGAATTACAAGGAAGTTGTTCAGGCTGTCCAAGCTCAACAATGACTCTTAAGCAGGGTGTTCAGAATCTTTTGTGTCATTATTTACCTGAAGTAAAAGAAGTAATAGCAATATAATTATTATGCAAAATAAAATTACACTTTTAGAAATCAAAAAATATTTAAAGAAAAAAGGATTCGTTATATTTAAACAAGTGAAAAAAAAGAATATAGAAAAGAATAGCTTTAATTCTTTATCAAGGACATTTATTTCTTGCTTGATTATAATATCTGCTTTTATTATTTTACCAGTAGTTACAGATTTTTTTGAAAAAGGTGTGTTAGCTTCTAAAAATTTTGAGAATAATTCAAAAAATAATTTTAACAAAACACTAAATAATAAAAATTCAAAATTAGATGAAGATTTAAATAAAACTTATTTATTTGAAGATATTTTACAATTTGATCAGCAGTCAACAGATGCCGTAAGATTGAGTGCATCAACAATTCAAGAATTATTTAAATCAACCAATTATAACTTGGAAGATGTAAGAAAAAATAAATTAGTTAAACCAATATCGCTTACATTTTTACCAGAAGAGATGAAACAAATAGAAAACGTCAAAAAAAGAAAAAATCTATTTATTAAAATTATTTTACCATTAGTAATTCAGGAAAATAATTTCATCAAAATGGATAGAAAAAAACTTTTTAGCATCCTAAATAAAAGTAAAAATACAAAAGCACAACAAAAATGGTTAAATTCAAAGTTTAAACAATACGGTGTAGTGAATAATAATTTATCAACATTAAAGATAAGAATGGATGAAACTCCAATTTCTATGACTATAGCACAAGCTGCAAAAGAAACTGGTTGGGGCACATCAAGATTTGCACAAGAAGGGAATGCATTATTTGGACAATGGACTTGGTCTGGCGAAGGAATTAAACCCTTGGGTGCAGAAAAGGATACTAAACATAAAGTTATGAAATTCAGAGTATTACAGGCATCTGTTAAAGCATATCAAAGAAATTTAAATACGCATTCCTCTTATAGAAACTTTAGAAATGCAAGAGCTGAATTAAGAGATGAAGGAAAAAAACTAGATAGTATGGTTCTGTCTGAATATTTAGATAAATATGCAGAAACAGGTAAAGAGTATGTAAAAATCTTGCAAAAAATAATAAAACAAAACAGTTTAACAGATTTTGATGATGCTAAATTATTGCCCTTAAGTATTGAATTAGAGAGCTTAATTTAATTCTGATCAACAGAAAATTGAACACCAAACCATCTCCATATTCCATTATCATTTAGAGAACAATTTACTCTTCCTCTTCGAAAATTAAATTTTTCCCTAAAAATTAAACTTAATGTATTTTGATTAAAACTAATATTGGATTTTTCCCACACGCCACCTTCATCAGAAAAACAATTTATATTATTTATGTTTTTTTGTTCATTAAAAAATTCTACTGTAAATTTTGGAGGATTATTTCTAGTAAGATATTTTTCATTTGGGTGTAGATATTTGTATTGTAAAGGATTAAGATTAATTAAAAATTCAAACCTTTTAAGGTCACCATATTTTTCATTAATTGGAAATCTAGGTAGTTCATGTCGATCTTTATTAATATCAATTACGCCAGAGTGCTGACCAAAAGAAAATTTAAAATTCTTAGTTATATAATTCTTTATAAAGTTGTTGTATTCACCAAATGGATAGGAAAAAAAAATAGGATTATACCCAAGCTTATTATTAAAGATTGTAGTAGCGGTATCAATATCATTTATAAAGTCTTCGTTTTTTAGATCTACTAAATAACCATGAGTATGAGAATGATTTCCTATGTAGGCAAAAGATTCTTTTTCTACTTCTCTTATTTGTTCCCAAGTCATGTAGCCATTTTTTCCAACAGCTTCAGTTGAAACAAAAAGAATGAATGGAATCATTTGCTCTTTTAAATATGGCCAGGCAACCTTATAAAATGAAGAGAAAGCGTCATCTATAGTTATAAGTATTTTTTTCTCTATTTTGGTAGTATGAAAATTTTTTTCTAAGTCGTTAGGGTTATAAAAATTGTATTTTAATTTTTCAATTATTTTAATTTGTTGTTTGAAAACACTCATTTGGATATTGGTAGAAGGGTATTTATTTTCATCAAATCTGTGGTACATCAAAGAAAGAATACCCTTATCATCAGAATAATATTTGATATTTTTTTCTTCTGCTTTAGAGTTAGAACTAAATAATAATATTATAATGAATAACTTAATAGTAGATGCCACTAGAGATAAAATTTTTTTAACATTCATTGTCAGTGAAAATATTTATACTTGTAGTTATGAAAATAGTAAAACTAATTTTGAAAAATTGATGATCTTAATTAATGAATTCTTAAAAAATAATAAAAGTTGTTTAGATGGTGTAGATGCTATTTATGTTAATAGAGGTCCAGGCAGCTTTGCAGGCATTAGAAATTCACTATCAACGATTAAAGCTTTATTTCTAACAAAAAAAATTGACTATTATTGCTTCAGTTTTGATGATTTTAAAGAATCTGGGACTAGCAAATATGCAGATGTGCCGCAGTTATGTGAAAAATATAAAATTAAAAAGAATTTGATTAATCCTATTTATTTGAGTTAAAATTAACTATGTCAGAAAATATTGAACAAAAATGTTTAGCCAAAGGAGTTAAGCTTACAGATCAAAGAAAAATTATTGCTAAAATTATGTCAGAGTCAAATGATCATCCTGATGTAGATGAACTTTATAATAGGGTTTCCAAAATTGACTCAAAAATTAGTATTGCAACAGTTTACAGAACGGTAAAATTATTTGAAGAATCTGGAATTTTAGCAAAGCATGAGTTTAAAGGGGGAAAAGCAAGGTATGAAGAGTTAAATGAAGGTCATCACGATCATTTAATAGACGTTAAGACAGGAGAGATTATAGAGTTTGTTGATGATGAAATTGAAAAATTACAAGAAAAAATAGCTGACAAATATGGTTATCGATTAGTTGATCATAAATTAGAATTATATGGGGTTAAAAAGAAACCCTAACTTAATGTTGAAAAAAATATTTATTAAAACTTTTGGATGTCAGATGAATGAATACGATTCAAATCGTATATTTGATACAGTAAAAGAAATAGGCTTTAAAAAAACAGATAAGTATGAAGAAGCAAATTGCTATCTTTTAAATACTTGCCATATAAGAGATAAAGCAAAAGAAAAAGTTTATCACGAGATTGGAAGAGTAAAAAAAATTTTTAGATTTAAAAAAAAACCAATTGTAATTGTAGCTGGATGTGTAGCTCAAGCAGAAAATCAAGAAATGTTAAAAAGGGAACCTTATATTGATATACTGATTGGACCACAATCGTATCATAAAATTAATGATGCAATACAAAAACATATAAGTGACAAAAAAAAAGAAGAAGAGACTGATTTTGATACAATTTCAAAATTTAATTATTTAAGTAAAATTAAAAATAAAAATAGTAAGGTGTCATCTTTTTTAACAATTCAAGAAGGATGTGATAAGTTTTGTCATTTTTGTGTTGTACCATATACGCGTGGACCTGAATACTCTCGACCGTTTAATCAAATTATTAGTGAAGCTAATGAAATAGTCCAAAGCGGTGCTAAAGAAATTATTCTTTTAGGGCAAAATGTTAACGCATATAGTTATAAAGATAAAAATAAAGAATTTAGATTATCTGATTTATTATTAAAGCTAGAAAGCTTTAATGAGTTGGAGAGAATTAGATATACCACATCACACCCTAAAGACATGACTGACGATTTGATAAATATCTATAAAAAGTCAAATAAATTAATGCCTTTAGTTCATCTCCCAGTACAGAGTGGGTCAAATAAAATTTTAAAACTAATGAATAGAAAACACACTATTGAGGAATATTTATTAATTTATGAAAAGTTAAAAAAAATTAATCCTAGTATAGAGTTTTCAAGTGATTTTATTATTGGATACCCAGAAGAAAGTGACGATGACTTTAAATATACAATGGATTTAATTGAAAAAATAAAATTTACCCACTCTTATTCTTTTATTTTTAGCCCAAGGCCAGGCACTGTGGCTGCAAATCTTACAATGGTTAATAAAAATAAATCAAAGGAGAGGTTAGAGATAATTCAAAAAAAATTATCTGAAAATCAAATAAATAGAAATAAATCTTTAGAGGGCAAGATTCTTAACGTTTTAGTTGAAAATAAAATGAAAGATGGAGTTAAATTATTTGGTAGAACAGAATATATGACATCTGTAATTTTTGAGGGTAATACAGACTATGTAGGAAAAATTGTGGAAATAGAAATAATTAGTAGTAATCAAAACAGCTTATTTGGTAAAATAAAAGAAGATTATAAAAAAAAAGTAGCATAAAATTTGAAAAATATAATTTTAAAAAAAATTAATTCTACATTAAAATTTGTCTATTCTGACAATAACTCTTTAAGTGCTATATTTCATGATAACGATTTATTAATGGGTGTAGTAGGTGAGTTTAATGAAAACTTGAAGCAACTAGAAAAAATTACTAATACAAATCTATATTCTAGAGGTAATTCTATTTTAATAAAATCAACGCCAGAAAAAAATGAAATAGCAAAAAATGCTATTCAATTTTTAGCTAGCCAGTTTATAAATAATGGCAGTATAGAAAAAAAAGATATAATTTCTTCTGTAGATAGATTTATGATCGAAGAAAAAGTAAAAAATAAAAATATTTCAGACATAATTAAAACTCCTAAAAAATCAGTCATTCCAAGGTCAGAAAAACAAAAAGAATACGTTAGAGCTTTAAGACAAAGTGACATCGTTATATCAGCAGGACCTGCAGGAACGGGTAAAACATTTTTGGCTGTTGCGGTTGGTTTGACACTGTTGCTTGATAAAAAGATTGAAAGAATAATTTTATCAAGACCAGCTGTGGAGGCTGGTGAAAGATTGGGTTTTTTACCGGGAGACATGAAAGAAAAAGTAGACCCTTACCTAAGACCCTTATACGATTCTCTATATGATTTGTTTGATTATGAAAAAATTCAAAGAATGATTGAGATCGGTGATATTGAAATAGCACCTCTAGCATTTATGAGAGGTAGGACTTTAAAAAATTCTTTTGCAATTTTGGATGAGGCACAAAATGCTACAGATACTCAGATTAAAATGTTTCTAACACGAATTGGAGAAAATTCAAAAATTGTCATAAACGGTGATCCATCTCAAATCGATTTACCCCATAAGAATATGTCTGGATTAAATAGATCTAAAAAGTTACTAGGTCACCTAAATGAAATTTCTGTGGTAGATTTTGATCATTCGGATGTTGTTAGACACCCTCTAGTCTCCAAAATTGTAAAAGCGTATGCAGATCAAGAAAATGATTAGCATTGATGTAGTTTCTGAAAGCAACCTTTGGAATAAAAAGATTAAAAAAGCTGATTTTTTTTTTAACTCTTTGGTAAAAGCCTTTCCTAAAAAATATAGATTTATCAAAAAAAGAGTAAGTTTAACAATTTTACTTTCAAATAATAAAAATATTAAAAAACTAAATAAAAAATTTAGAAATAAAAATAAGCCAACAGATGTTCTATCTTTTCCTTCAGAAAAAAAATTTAATATAAAAAAATCACCTTATATTGGTGATATTGTTGTTAGTTATGAGTCCATGAATGAACCAAAAACTTTAAGCACTCTAGAATTTAAAAGTAAAGTAACTAAGATTTTTATTCACAGTTTTTTACATCTATTAGGTTATGACCATATTAAATTGAAAGATTTTAAAGAGATGCTCATCGAAGAACAAAAAATTTATAAAATCATTGAAACAAAGATTGCTAAACTTGTTTAAAAAAAACTTTTTAAATTTTCTCTATATCATTTTTTTAGGAGCAGTAAGTTCTTATAGTTTGCCGCCATATAATTATTTTATAATTAATTTTATTACCTTTTCTTTATTTTTTATTTTTATTTTTAATAAAAAAAAAAAAATATCTAATAATAAATGCTTTTTTAAATATGGGTGGTGTTTTGGATTTGGATATTTTTTATTTAGTCTATACTGGACTGCAATTTCATTGACTTTTGATCAGAGTTTTAAGTTTTTGATTCCAATTGCTATAATTTTATTACCAGCTTCTTTAGCGTTATTTTATGGTCTAATTATTTACTTGTTCTCGACTTTTTACTCAAAAAATGTAGCTAGTTCTTTTTTTATTTTTTCAATATTATTTGGTACAACTGAATTTGTCAGAGGCTCTATACTTACAGGATTTCCATGGAATCTAATTTCATTTAGCTTTTCAGACAGTATTTATTTTGTTCAAATTCTCTCTATAATTGGCACTTATTCTTTTAATTTAATTTGTATCTCCTTATTTACTGTTCCTGCCCTATTTGTTTTAAGAAACTCTAGACTAGATGTTATGGTATGCTTTTTTTTCATTTTAATATCTTCTGGATTTTTAATATTTGGTCACATAAAAATTAATAATTTTAATTCTTTAGACAGTATAAAAAACACTTATTCAATCAAAGCAATATCATCAAACATTAGCCTAGATAGGTTCTATTCACAACAAGATGAATTAAAAATAATTAATGAGCTTATAGATTTAAGTAACCCAATAAAAAAAAAACCTACAATTTTTTTGTGGCCTGAAGGTATTATTCCAGACAGTTATTTAAGTGACATGAGTGTATACAAAAATCTATTCCTGAATAGTTTTGGTAAGCATGATTTTATAATTATGGGCTTAAATAGTGTAGAGATTAAAAATGATAAAAATTTATCTTTTAATTCAATGGCTGTATTTAACAATAAGCTAGATATTATCGCAAATTACAATAAAGTTAATTTAGTGCCTTTTGGAGAGTTTATCCCCTTTGAGAGAATTCTGAGTTTAATAGGCCTAAAAACTATAACTAATAGTTATCAATCCTTTTCTAGTGGAAAAGCTAGAGTGCCACTAAATTTAAAAAACAGTAAAATTGATTTAAATTTACTTCCTTTAATTTGCTATGAAATAATTTATTCAGGTAAATTGTCCAAAGATAATAGCTTTGATTATATAATTAATATTTCAGAAGATGGCTGGTTCGGAAGCTCTATAGGCCCTAAACAACATTTTGCACACGGAATATTTAGATCTATTGAAAACAGTAAATATGTAATTAGGTCTGCAAACAATGGAATTTCTGCCATTATTAATCCCATGGGGATTGTTGAGCAAGAGGTACAATTTGGATCAACAGGGCATGTGGAATTGTCTGAGAGTAAATTAGTTAAAACCGCACCTTTTATATTATATGGGAATAAAATCTTTTTAATTTTAATTTTAATATATATTTTTTTAATTTTTTCATTTAATAGACTTAAAGTATGAGTAATTTAAAAAATTTTTTATTCACAAGTGAGTCTGTTTCAGAAGGTCATCCTGACAAAGTATCAGACCGTATTTCAGATATGGTAGTAGATAGCTATCTTGCTGGGGATCCTTTTTCTAGAGTTGCATGTGAGACGCTCACTACAACTAACAAAGTAGTTCTTGCTGGAGAAGTAAGAGGTCCAGAGATTAAAGAAGAAGATCTTATTCAAAAAGTTAGAGAATGTATTAAAGATATTGGTTATGACCAAGATGGCTTTACATGGAGAGACGCTACAAAGATAGAAAGCCATCTTCATTCACAATCTGCAGATATAGCTATGGGTGTAGATTCTGCTGGTAATAAGGATGAGGGAGCTGGAGATCAAGGAATAATGTTTGGATATGCTTGCAACGAAACAGAAGAGTTAATGCCAGCACCTATTCATTATTCTCATAAAATTTTAAGACTTATGGCAGAAGATAGAAAATCTGGAATTTTAAAAAATATAGAACCAGATTCAAAGAGCCAAGTTACTTTCGAATATATTGATGGAAAACCAACTAAGGTTAAATCAGTTGTTATATCATCCCAACACTCATCAGATGTTGATCAAGCTAAAGTAAGAGAATTATTAACGCCTTATATGTTAAGATCTATTCCAAAAAAATTTTTACAAGATTTTGATGAAAAAGAATTTTATGTAAACCCAACTGGAAACTTTGTAATTGGTGGGCCAGATGGTGATTGTGGTTTAACAGGTAGAAAAATTATTGTTGATACTTATGGTGGAGCAGCACCTCATGGAGGTGGTGCGTTTTCTGGTAAGGACCCAACTAAAGTAGATAGATCAGCAGCTTATGCTGCAAGATATATTGCAAAAAATATAGTTGCTTCTAATATTTCTGAAAAATGCTTAATTCAATTAGCTTATGCAATTGGGGTTTCGAAACCTTTATCAATTTATGTTGATTTATTTGATAATGATTTGGAAAAAAATAAATTTGTTTCAGAAAAAATTTCAAAAAATTTTGATTTAAGTCCTAGAGGCATAAGAGAAATGTTGGGTTTAAATAAGCCAATTTATGAAAAAACAGCAGCTTATGGTCACTTTGGAAGAACACCAGAGGCTGATGGGTCATTTTCTTGGGAAAAGATAGATAAAAAAGATGTTTTTTCTAAATAGTTCCTATTGAATTAAAAATTTTTCTTTATATATTGCTCTTACATTATTGAAATTACAAGATGGGCTTTAGCCCATTTTTTTTTGGAGTTAATAAAAATATGTTAAATAGAAGATCTGACAAATTAGAATTATTAAGAATAGCTGAAGCTGTAGCTTTAGAAAAATCAATAGATAAAGAATTAATTATTGATTCTATGGAAACTGGGATTGCAAAAGCGGCTAAGTCAAAATTTGGTCAGGATAACGAAATTAAAGTTTTAATTGATAGAGAAAGTGGTGATATTGGAATTTTTAGAAAATTAATTATTTCTGAAAATCCAGAAAATACTAATACAGAAATTAATCTTCAAGATGCGGTCATTTTAGATAAAGAAAATAAAGATAAAAATATTGGTGATGAAATTTTACAACCATTACCCTCTTTTGACTTTGGTAGAATTGCAGCACAAACAGCAAAGCAAGTTATTAGCTTTAATGTAAGAGAAGCTGAACGTGAAAGACAATATAATGACTTTATTGATAAAAAAGATTCAATCTTGAGTGGCATTGTCAAACGTCTAGAATTTGGAAATATAATAGTTGATTTAGGAAGAACAGAGGCAATCATTCAAAAAAATGAAATGATACCTAGAGAAAACATTAAAGCTGGAGATAGAATTAAAGCTTATTGTTATGATGTTAGAAGAGAGACAAGAGGTCAGCAAATATTTTTATCAAGAGCCCACACTAAATTTATGGAAAAATTGTTTGCTCAAGAAGTTCCAGAAATTTACGATGGGTTAATTGAAATTAAATCATCGGCTAGAGACCCAGGAAGTAGAGCAAAAATTTGTGTTAGTGCAGTTGATACCTCATTAGATCCAGTAGGAGCCTGTGTTGGAATGAGGGGATCAAGAGTTCAAGCTGTTGTTAACGAACTTCAAGGAGAAAAAATTGATATTGTTAATTGGTCTGAAGATCCAGCTATTGTAGTTTCAAACGCATTGTCACCAGCTGAAGTGCAAAGAGTTAATGTTGATAGTGCAGCAAAAAAATTAGATGTAATTTTAACTGAGGAAAATTTAAGTAAAGCGATTGGCCGTAGAGGTCAGAATGTAAGATTAGCCACGAAGCTATTAAATTATGAAATTAATATAATGACTGATGCAGAGGACTCTGAGAGAAGACAATTAGAGTTTAAAGAAAAAACAGAAAATTTTGTTAAAAATTTAGAATTAGATGAAACTCTGGGTCAATTACTTGTAGCTGAAGGTTTTTCTTCAATTGCTGATATTAAAGACACAACACCAGAGAGTTTAATAAAAATTGAGGGTATAGAAGAAGATACAGCTAAAGCTTTAATAGAGAGAGCAAAAGAGTTTCATCAAAAAGATCAAGAGGATATTACAAAAAGAATTAAGGATTTAGGACTTCAGGATGATCTTATAAATCACAAAGGTTTAACTCCAGGAATGTTGGTTACTTTAGGAGAGCAAAAAATTTTAAAATTAGTGGATTTTGCAGATCTTGCATCTGACGAATTAACTGGTGGTTATGACATTGTAAAAGGTGAAAGAATTAAAATCCAAGGATATCTTGAGGATTTTGCTTTATCAAAAACTGAAGCAGATGAGCTAATTATGTCTGCAAGAAATATAATTTATAAAGATTGAGTAATGAAATATGGACAACAAAAAAACAAAATTATCACTTTCTGGCATCGCCAAAAAATCAATAGAGAATATAGAGTTAGCAAAAACTCAAAGTAAAAACTCAGTTGTAATTGAAAAAAAAATAAGTAAATTTGCTCCTAGAGGTAACTTTAGTAGACCTGTTAGTGTAAGATCTAAACCAGCGGTAAGTCCAACGGGAAGTTTTGCTCCAAGAGCCACTTCTTCACCTAAACCATCTTCATCAATTACCAATGACTATGAAAAACGTAAATTAGCCGAACAAAGAGCAACTAGAAGACTGAAAGGCGAAACAGGAGAAAAAGGTAAATCCACTACGAAAAAAAGAGAATTAAAATTAACAGTTTCAAGAGCTTTAAGTGATGAGATTGAAGCAAGATCAAGAAGCATGGCCTCACTTAAAAGAGCCAAACTAAAAGAAAATAGAGAGCTTACTAAAGAAGAAATTCAAGAAAGTTTAAAACCAATAAAAAGAGATGTAAATATTCCAGAAGGAATTACAGTCAGAGAATTGGCAAACAGAATGGCTGAGCAATCTAATAATGTTATTAAACATTTATTTGGAATGGGGGTAACGGTCACTATTAATCAAACACTAGCAGCAGACACAGCTGA
>Ga0308004_10000851_pt1 | contig 13707 bp, 9 predicted proteins | sample Neamet38_FD_203156 | JGI IMG/M metagenome (GOLD analysis project Ga0308004, IMG submission 203156) | Marine microbial communities from water near the shore, Antarctic Ocean - #38 | ecosystem: Environmental > Aquatic > Marine > Unclassified | place: Southern Ocean | collected 2014-06-06 | reverse complement strand
AAATCAATATCTTGTCCGTTAATTTTTGTTTTATATCTATCCGACCATAGAAAATTACTCATATTATTAATATTATAAATTAATAATAGATATTTATTAATAACAATCGAACACTGGACAATCAAAAAATGGATAAATATTCATCGGTGTAAATATTATACCTCTATTCTTTGATTGTTTGAATCATTTCCTTTGACATTACCTTCGGCTTCTACAATATCGCCATCTTTATTTTGGAATAAACACATATATTTATTGTCGACTGTGTGGTATACCGCTAATAATATTTTGTCTGGGTCGACTGTTTTACACATGTCTTCTATCTTTTTATTATGTTGTACAATTTCATCACTTAGGGGGTCGCTTGCTTTGGAATCTGCAAAAAATGTTGTGAGTCCAGTCGACATTTGCCCGAGAGTACTGCTTGCGACGGATGATGCACTTTTGTATACTGTTTGTATATTCGCGTTTGTACCTGTGGCGAAATCCTGCACACTTCCTGATAAATCGTAAAAAAAATGTGCGGCATTCTTGCCTGTTTGTATAGCAGTTGCAGCGGCAGCTGATGCGGCAGAACCAGTTGCTGTTGCGGCACGACCCGTTGCTTCTGCGGCAGCTGATGCGGCAGTCAATACGGTATCCCTTGTTTTTTGTGCAGCAATAATCGTTGCTTTACCCGTTGCTTTTGCGGCGCTACCCGTTGCACTACTTATATTTTTACGCGTGCGGTTTGTGGATTTGGCAGCACTCGTTACAGCTCTACGCGTTTTGTTTACGAGATGTTTCCCCCGTGTTTTAATTCTTTCAGAAGTGGTCGGTTTTATTCGCTGAAACACATTACGTAATGCTATGTATACTTTCGTAATCGCGCCGAACCGTGCAAATTCTTCCCGTGTTATATTCTCTATTTTCTCTACGACGGGTTTATAAGCAGTCTGTATGACAGGTGCACTCGTATCAAATAGAGCATCATCACTGTATTTGGGAGACATATTAATCTTTTTGATATTTAAAATAATCCCGTTTATTTTAACCAATATTCCGACTATATTATCGACAATGTCATATTTGCCAGTTTCAATTAAATATTGATTCCTTATTGTTTCAATATTTGGAACATTTTCAACTGGGACGTTCTCGTCAAATTGTGGTGGGTTATTTAATAATTTCAACGTATGATTAATAAAGTTCTTAAACACTTGATGACTATTGGCTGGTAAATAATTCCGTGTTTCTACTAGTGCCAGTTTAAGGGACATATGTTGTTTAAATATATCATGCGGTACTTGTCTTGAATAATTTAAATTATGAAATGAGTTATTCAATAATTCTCGGATTTTTGAAAGTTGTACAGTGGCAATTGTGCTTGTAATTTTTGTAATTTTGGTTTTATTGTCAGTATTATCCACCCGTGCTTGGGAGGTCATAGTGTCATACTCATTATCTGTGACAAAATAGTGTTTAACATTCTTATTATTATTATATGAATTAGATAGTTCGTCTATTGTATCAGATATTTGTATTGCTTTTTCTTCTTCTTCTTCTATTTCTTTTGCTGCTGCTGCGAATATGGGGTCTGTTGCTGCTTTTTTTGCGTCTGTTGCGACATTACCCGTTGCGTGTGCGGTATCCCTTGTATTTTGTACAACTGTTGCAGCGGCACTACCTGTTGCTTGTGTAGCATCATATGCGGTCTCCCTTGTTTTTCTTGCAGCAAAAATCGCTGCTTTACTCGTAGCTTTTGCGGCACGACCCGTAGCTTTTGCGGCACGACCCGTAGCTTTTGCGGCACGACCTACGCGTGTTAAAAATATTTCATTAGTGGTAGGTTGTATTTGCCGAAACACATTACGTAATTCTTTGTATACTTCCGTAATCACGTCTAATCGTGCAAATTCATCCTGTGTTATATCCTCTATTTTCTTTATGATGGGTTTATAAACAGTATGTGTGTCAGGTGCATTCTCCGCCGTAAATAGAGCATCCTCACTGTATTTTTGAGACGTCTTAACCTTTTCGATATTGTCAATAATGCCTTTTATTTTATCCAACGTTTTGACTATATCATCGACAATGTTATATTTGCCAGTTTCAATTAAATATTCATTCTTTATTATGTTAATATTTTCAACAGTTTCAACTTTTTCACCTTCTTTATATGGTGATGGGTCATTTAATAATCCTAATATTTTGGTAATAAACGTATCAAAATCATTCGGTTTGGTGAAATCATCTATCGCTTCGTTCAACTCATCTTTAAGGGAATTATGATGTGTAAATATAGTATGCGGTACTTGTCTTGAATAATTTAATTTTTCAAATGATTCATTCAATAAATTTTTGATTTCTGAATTTTTTACATTGGCTATTATGTTTTCAAAAATGGATGTATTGCCAGTATCCACTTGTACTTGGGACTGCATAACGTCATATTTGTCAAAATAGTTAGTATTATTATATGAATTAGATATTGTGTTTAAATTTGCCAATACGTTTCTTACGTTTTCTGCTGCTGCTGCATATCGTGCTTTTTTCTTTTGTTCTTTTTCTGCTGCTGCTGCATATCGTGATTTTTGCTTTTGTTCTTTTTCTGCTGCTTCTATTTTTCTCGCTTTTTCTGCATCTATTTTTGCGAATAATCTTTTTCTTGCTTCTTCGTTTAGTAATGCTTCTTTTTCACTCGGTTGTGGTTGTATATTGACCATCTCTACTGTCCCTGCATCTATTTTATTTATTTGGGATTTGTTGTGTGTGTTTGATTCTCGTATTTTTTGGGATTTGTTATGTGTATTTGCTTCTCGTTTTTTTTGGGTATTATTTTGCAATCTACGTTTTTCTTTTTCAAGTGTTGCTAGTCGTTGAATGGGGTCTTTAATAAACAATTTTCCCGTATCAATTCTGGGGTTCAAGTAATTCTTAACGATGTCAATCTTTTTTCGTAGATCTATAACTTTCTTATTATGTTCAGTATTTATGCGAGTCGCATCATTTTTTTCAAGTAAACGTGAAGGCATTTTTTAAATAATTGGTATACACTATTGGAGATTATAATTCATACGGTAATATGGATAAAATTGATTATAATAAATATGTAATGCACAATATAAAAAAGCAAGCATAAGTAGTAAAAATGAAACAAGCGAACAAACTATTGGTATTTGATGTGGAAACAACAGGATTGTTGCCAAAGAATGTAAAACTATCTCCTCTTAGTATTGGCGAATTCCCACATATACTGCAATTCAGCTACTTGCTATATGACGTAGATAAAAACGATATTATACAAACAACGGATAATTACATCAAGGTGGATTCCAATGTTGTCATTAGTCCTAAAATCACGGAATTGACTGGAATCACACGTGAAAAATGCAATGGTGGTATTAGTATGTTGAATGCTTTGAATGATTTTTACGATTTATATTCGAGAAGTGATGTAATCGTGAGTCATAATATGAATTTCGATCGCACAATGGTATTGGTCGAGTTGTGTAGATATCATGAAGCGATAACAAACACTATTCCGTATATATTCACTCTGTTTAATAAGTCACATATGGACAGATCCAAAATGGAAACGTATTGTACAATGCAACACGGTGTTAATGTGTGTAATATTATGGTTGAGTCGAAGACGAACCCTGGTAAACCGTATAAGAAATGGCCGCGCTTGATTGAATTGTATGAACATCTGTTTGATTATCGCCCCGAAAATCTGCACAATTCGTATATTGATAGTTTGTTGTGTCTGAGATGTTATTTGAAAATGGTGAAGGACATCGATAATCCCGAGTTTGATATCCTACTGCCTCGTGTGTAACTCAACACCATAAATGTATTGATTTTATAAAATTATAAAATGAATAGTTGAATTCCATATATTAAACCGCTCACCACTAACCCGAGCACATTTCACATACCTCGGGTTCATCATCCTTTATATTATTATTTTTTTTCTCTGGTTCAATGGTGAATTGCTGCGCATGATGAACCGCACGGCGACGTAAATAATAAATACCCGTTTTCAATCCTTTCGACCAACTATAAAAATGCATGGATGTAAGATTATTATAGTTGGGGTCTTCGAGCCATAGATTCAAACTTTGGCTTTGGCAAACGAACACGCCTCTATCCGCTGCCATATCAATGACATGTTTCATTGGGATTTCCCAAACCGTTTTATATTTGTCTTTAATATGTTGGGGGACATTTTCAATCTGCTGAATGCTGCCTTGGTTTGCGATAATATTATTTTTAATCGTTTCATTCCAAATGCCCAAATCGATGAGGTCCTTCATCATATATTTGTTTGCCACAATGAATTCGCCAGCAAGTGTGCGGCGATTGTAAATGTTACTCGTAATGGGTTCAATGCATTCATTGTTGCCCAAAATTTGTGATGTGGATGCAGTGGGCATCGGCGCGAGCAGCAGTGCATTGCGCATGCCATATTTCTGAACATCGGATTTAAGGCTTGTCCAGTCATAGGTTAATCGACTTTGGTCGAAATCTGTCCATAAATCGAATTGCAATAGACCTTGGGATGCCGGAGATCCGTCAAACGTTTCGTATGCTCCTACAAAGGGTGATTTTTTGCGAATCAAATCAATCATGATTGCCTTCTCTTCCTCTTGGAAAATGCTGCACGAAAGGTCGGGATCATTGTCGTAATGTTCTTCAATGTATTTGAATCGCTCTCTCGCAATGTCACATGAACTTTCAACGGCTGCGTGATAGATTGTTTCGAAGATTTTGAAATTCACGTTTTTCGCGTCGGTGCTTTCGAAAGGAATGTTCAATTTAAAAAAGACATCTGCGAGTCCTTGTACACCAATACCAATGGGACGATGACGCATATTACTTTTGCGTGTTTTCGGGGTGGGGTAATAGTTTACATCAATGATTTTATCAAGATTACGGGTCACCACTTTCGCGACGCTGTGCAGTTTTTCGTAATTAAACACTGGATTATTGGAAGAATCTACTTCGATGAATGCGGGAAGACCGAGACTAGCCAAATTGCACACAGCGGTTTCATTCTCGTCACTGTATTCGGTAATTTCGGAGCATAAATTGGATGATTTAATAATCCCCACATTTTTTTGATTTGATTTACGGTTAACACTGTCTTTAAACAGAAGATAAGGAGTTCCAGTTTCCATTTGAGCATCCAATACTCTGAACCAAAGATCGCGTGCTTTAATTGTTTTCCTCCCCTTTCCTTCGGATTCGTATTTTTCATAGAGTGCATCGAACTCTTCACTATGTACGTCACTCAACCCAGGACATTCATCAGGACACATCATCGTCCAGTCACCGTCAGATTTAATACGTTTCATGAAAAGATCGGGAATCCATAGTGCATAGAAAAGATCGCGCGCCTTCATTTCTTCGTCGCCGTGATTTTTGCGCATTTCCAAAAAATATTCAAGATCCGCATGCCATGGTTCTAAATAAATAGCGAAACTACCGTTTCTTTTTCCGCCTCCTTGGTCAACGTATTTGGCAGTGTTATTAAAAACGCGCAACATAGGTACAATGCCATTAGATACGCCATTTGTACCACGAATGTGACTACCCGATGCCCTTACATTGTGAATATGGAGACCAATACCGCCCGACCATTTCGAAATCAAAGCACAATCTTTGAGTGTGTTGTAAATGCCATCAATGCTGTCGTCTTCCATTGCAATCAGGTAGCACGAGCTGAGTTGGGGGTGAGGAGTACCTGCATTAAATAGAGTGGGTGTACCGTGTGTGAAATATTTTTGACTCATATACATGTAACTTTGTTTGACATTGTCGAGGTCTTTACCGTGAATGCCGATACTTACACGTAGCCACATGTGTTGGATGCGTTCAACAATGACGTCATTGATACGCATTAGGTAGGCGCGTTCGAGTGTTTTAAATCCAAAGTAGTCGATCAAATAGTCACGACTATACACAATTGTTTCGTCCCAGAACTCTTTGTTTGCGTTAACAATATCAATAAACTCTTTTGTAACCATAGGAGAGTGTTTGTTGTGCTTATCCTTGAAATTATACAATTTATTCATGACAGTAGCGAATGATTGTTTGACGTTTTTCTGATGGTTGGATACAATGAGGTGACTCGCTAAAATGTTATATTCGGGACGAATCGAACACATGGATGCGCACTGTTCCGCCATTAATTCGTCAATCTGGCGCGCCGTAATCCCATCATATAGCTGGTCAATGACTTTCATACCCAACGATGTGTAGTTGATTTTGATATTTTCTTCATTGCCAATTTTCTTCACGCGATTCAAAATCTTATTGAACGAAACCACCTCTTTCGACCCATTGCGCTTCGTAACAAACATTTCTGCTTCGTCGTCTTTGAATGATGACATTATTACTATTAATAAAATATGTGGAAATATGTTTATATATATTTACATATTTATTATGATTCAATAAAAAAATAATAATAATCCCAATAACCAAATTATAGAATACACATTTTTACAGTTGAATCCTTGGCGTCAGTGATGAGTGGTATGGTCTGGTCTGGTTCGACACTAGACGTATGACCCATTTTGGTTACTTCTTCTGTCACCACCACTGTATCTACTGCTTTTTTTCTAGATTTTGGTCCACGATGTTCATATCCAGTAACTCGTTCTTTGATAACAGTCTCCCAAAGGTCAGTTATAAGATGAATACCGCTATTAAACCACTTGATGTTTCGTTTAACCAATACACAAGACAATTCGTGCAAATAATAATACGCCTGTTTAATCAGAATGTGGGTTTCTGCGTGCAAATTCTGTGACGATACGATCCATTGGTCGATTGATTCCTTGTCCATATCTAGGGTAATATCGTAATAAACATAGAATGGTTTGAATTCATCATCATTTTTGTTTTTCAAGAATGACGGTTTCTTCATAAATTGCAAGATGACGCCTTTATATGATGCGTCAGTTGTGTTATCATAGAACATTTCTTCGGTTTCGTATTCTTTAAAACGTGTTTCCAGGAAATCACAATAGTCCAATTTACATGTTTCCATTTGAACTTGCATTTGAATCCAGTACTCTTCTTTCGGAATACCAGTAATATCTCTGTTTACGATATTCTTAATTTCCAACATACGTCCATATAGTGGACTATTCTTGTCGATATTAATTCCGTCTGGTGATGCACCAATGTATTCATAGTTTTCGTGTGTGATACAACCAAAATCACCAACTTTGGTTTTATATTTATCTTCGTAAATCATAACACTTACGGGTTCATATTTGTTTCCCCACTCCATTGGTCCACCGTAAAATTTGGAAGGGACAGAATTCACATTACATTTTTCAAAAATCAAACTATTGCGTGTAGCTTGTGATTTGAATACTTTCCATAAATTACTCGCGGTAATCATATTTTTACGTTTCATATACCATTCGTCACTTTTTTGGTCGGGTTGAGGTTTACTCTGTAAGTATTGAACAATGCTTTCATTAATGTCATCAAGAGTATTTGTGTCGGTATCAACAACATATTCGGGGATATCTCTACACATGAGAACAGTTTTAATAAAGTCGGGATATTGATTCGAATAAATATCACCAAACGTTTGGTCCAGACAATCAATCATATTTTTGGTGTAATTGTGTGAATAATAGTTAATTAGCGAATCGTCTAAGATCGTATTAATTGTTTCGTAAATGCATTCAATATCTTCGCAATGAATAGTTTCCTCGGAGCTGTCACTAACCTCATCACATTCGACACTTTCGTCATCAACATCCTCGTCATAAATAGCATCCAGGGCGGTTTTAATAGCTTCCATTATATTATATATTAAAATACAGTTTTTAATATATACTAATTCAATTTTAATATTATATATCCATTTCACTTATCATCGGTCGCGACTGTTACTGACGCAGTGTCTTTATCAGTTTTCTTCTTAGTTCTGTTCCTTTTCGGGGTTAAACTGGACAAAATACTCTTGTTTCCGTCGCGACGGAGTGAAAAGTTATGATTCGAATTGTTATAATAAAGACCAGGAATATTCAAGATCTTCATATTATCTTTATCGTAACTAACATCGGCAATTTTGGTTAGACGATTTTGAGCAATACAATTAATAAAATACTGTTTTAATGCAGGAACATCGCACTTATTGTCTGTACTGAACACATCAACGAACTCATTAAGAAGTTTAATTTTGATGTTTTTTTCCAGTTTATTCCAGGGTTTATTAATATATGATTTCGTATCGTTTTCCAATAATGTTTTAATATCTTCGTTAGTGTCGTTCTGTTCAAACATATTTATATCTATAATATATTTATATAGTTATATCTATACTATTAATATAAGTGTACTTATGGACAATAGAGCCGTTATAATAGAAAAGCGAACAGTTGTGTTAGAAAAGGTCAGAAAAAATAGAAAAATCACAACACATAAATCGTGGAAGAATGATATAGATTATGAGAATGAAATGGAAATATTATCGAACATACAATCTGGTGCGAATGAAAACAGTGCATTGTTATTGCAGTTAATTAAGTGTAAATTGCATTCGTATAAACATCAAGATAAGACAAAAAAGAAATATAATGCGGAGAAGTTCATGATAAGTGAAAAGGTAATCGAACTTATGACGGAGCAAAAGAATAAGTGTTATTATTGCAATGAGAATGTGATTGTATTTTACGAAAAGGTGCGCGAACCCAAACAATGGACATTGGAACGCATGAATAATGATTACGGACACAATGTTGATAATTGTGTGATCAGTTGTTTAAAATGCAATGTAACTAGGAAAACAATGTATCATGCGCGTTTCAAATTTACAAAGGAGTTGGAAATAGTAAAGATAAATTAATATGAGTATAAACGTATTTTTGTATTATATTTATACGCATGGAGGATATACAAAAAAAATTAGACAATTTCATTATAAATAATAGAATCCCTCATATTATATTTCACGGAACACATTATGTAAATAAACAAGAAATTGTGGATAAGTTCATCCAGAAAATTTACAATAATAAAGAACTGATAAAAGATAATGTATTGATGATTGACTGTGCGTATGGTCGAGGTATAAAATTCATCCGTGAAGATTTGAAGTTTTTTGCCATGGCGAACATTCACTCAAAGAACAATAAACTGTTTAAATCCATCATTTTAAATAATGCGGACAGTTTGACAGTCGATGCTCAATCCGCACTGCGGAGGTGTATCGAGTTGTTTAGTAATACGACGCGTTTTTTCTTAATTGTCGAAAATAAATATAAACTATTGAATCCGATTCTGTCGCGTTTTTGCGAAATATATATCCCAGAAACGATAGTGAATGGGAAAATCATAAAAAACAACATATCGCACGGGTTAGATGAGTTTGTTGAAAGCATTGATGAATGCATGGTGGATTTAATGAAAAACAATGAGCCAATAACACACATCGATTTATTAAACGTGAGTAATTTATTTTACGAAAATGGAATAAACTGTTTACATTTGATAGAGTGGTTTAAGGATAAGAGCAACATAGATTTATCGGTCGTGTCAAATGTATGTTTATATTTCGATAAAGTCAAATCTGAATTTAGAAATGAAACATTGTTAATGTTACACATTTTAAACTATTATTACTTTTCGTTCAAAAGTTGATATAAAAAAATAGAATTACTATATTTATATCATGGATGATTTTGTCATTTCAAATTTACACGAATCCAGAAATGAATGGTGCACGCGTCTAGTGTCCATTTTGAGCCCTTTGGTGATAGAGGGGTTTAAGTCCATATTCAATGAATCATGGAAAATGTGCATTGAGAACGACGAACTCAATAAATACCTAATGACGTTCCAGGAGTTATTGAAAAGTATCCCCAAATGGAATAATGAAATCATTGGGGAAGAGCGCAAACGTATTATTGAGCGCAGTGGTTGTAATTATTTAGAAGATTTAATCACATGTGTCCATATAATACAATTGAAAGTACTTACGTGCATTCGTGTCGGTAATAAACAAAAGAAAATCGACATTTCTACACCCAAGCTCGACGACTTTATTCATAAAGTATATATCCATTGTGCGCGTAAATTGTATTCCAATGTATACTTATTCGAGAAAAACATTTCTCCTTTGTTAATCCAGAAGAACAATCGCGAATTGGAAATCATTGTGCAGGAATGTATTTTGATTGCCATTCGTGATTCGATTCCGACCGAATCGATTATCCGCGCATACATGGACGAAGCACAAGAAGAAGAAGAACAAGTGTTCATCGAAGCGATCCCCAACCAAGACGAACCTGCGCCCACACCTGTGTCAATCGAAACGACACATGAAGGTATGACAACACAAGACGATTATTCCAATGTAAATGAAATAGTCGAGCAAGGTAAGAATCCCGAAGACATTTTAGGAATTGCCAACATTGACGACGAAACACCGATTACGAGATTATCATTTAATGATATGGACAGCGTATTGGACGGTGGGGACAATATTAAGAAAGTGGAAGCTCCCAAATCAATTGAACGTCTGGAAGAGATTAGTATGAATCGCGCATTGGAAGAACGATTAAATGCCCAAGATCCGTCTGATATTGAAGACGAATTAAAAATTGGAGAAGAATTAATTGATTTAAATGATTTTGAAGATTTGAGCATCGTGAAAAAGGACGAACCAACATTCGATGAAATCGTATTGGAAGGTATTGAAGAATTACTATAATAATACAGAAATGCGTATTATAAACTGAAAAAATCCATACTATTAATTTATTATGGAAAAAGAATTTAGTTTTTCATTGATTATTGTGCTTATATTTACATTATTCAAATTTCTCGAAATGAAATTTGTCGATAAAGAATTTAAACCGATTAAATTATTGATCCGCGATAGTTTAATGGTATTCGCTTCGTCGTTTTCGGGTGCATACGTGTTTTTGAATCATCATCAAACATTTAGTAATTTTTTCAGTGTTGTGACTGACACAAATATGCTTGACATGTCGGACACAAAAGTGTACACTGATACGCCTACGTTTTAGAGTGAAATACTTCTAAATTTGTATAAATGTTTTTTTATACAAATATACTATACATGGGCCAGCACGATTATACGAGTGATGCACTTACACTTCTCGAACAAGAAAAAATGAAGGCTATAAGAAGCGGGGATATAATACGCGCGAGTGCATATAAAAAAGCATACGAAGGACTATCATCTCATGAAGAACCAATATACGATATTAATACATTAATAAACATAAAGGGTATTGGCAATGGCATTCTTGCACGTTTAAAGCGGAAACTTGTGGGCACTGATGGTAATCCCCATGAAGTCGAACCGAGAAATAAAGCCGAATACAATTTGTCGGAAGCATTGATGAATATTCACGGCGTTGGTCCAAAAAATGCGGAAACGTTGATGAAAAAAGGTATATTATCAATCGACGATTTGCGTGAGAAACTTGCGAATGACCCTAAAATATTAAATGATGTTCAGAAAAAAGGACTGAAATACTATGATGATATATTACAACGCATACCTCGCGAAGAAATCGAAGTTTATATCAAACTATTTGAAAAAACATTCAACGAAGTCAAGGATGATAGTAGTCGATTTATAACGGTGGGTAGTTATCGTCGCGGAGCAGAAACGTCTGGCGATATTGATATCTTCATCAGTTCGGAAAATAAAGATGTATATAAGAATTTCGTTGATAAACTGATTAAGACCAATGTTATTGTAGAAGTTTTGTCGACTGGACCGACCAAAACACTTGTGATTACCAAGTTAGAAGGCGATAGTATTGCGCGTCGCGTAGACTTTTTATATACACCTCCGAATGAATATGCATTTTCTGTTTTATATTTTACTGGGAGTAAGATTTTTAACACAGTTATGCGGTCTCATGCATTGAAAATGGGATATACATTAAATGAACACGGAATTTCGATCAAAGAAAAGGGCAAACCGAAAGGAGACAAACTGGACCAAATATTTAATGACGAAAAGGATATATTTGATTTCTTTGGCCTAGAATACATAGAACCCAATCAACGCAAGAATGGAATAGCTGTGAAGAAAATCAACCCGACCCCAGAAACCCATACATTAAAGAATACGATAAAACAAAAAAAACAAAATAAATCGACGAAGAATAAGATACCAATTGTAATTGGTGAACCCCAAATACCTTCGGACATCCCCTCAACCAACGACCAGGTTACCATAAATGAATCGCCGATACCGAATGACGAAGCTCCGACAATAAAAGAGGATTATGTTAGAGAACCTATTTATCTTTCGCCCACATTAAAATACCATCCCGATAAATCTGTGAGTGATAGTGTACTGCAAACATTGGAAGTATTGTCTAGAAAAAACACGAGTCCATCTACGGTAACCAATTGTGTTCCTGAAAATACGATTTCAGTGCAAGTTAAAACACCGATCAATCTGCTCCCTGACAAATCCAAAGCAGTAACTAAAAAGAAACGAGGACGTACCAAAGGAAGTAAAAACAAAACTGTTAAAAATGATAAATTGCCTGAAATATTAGAAGAAACTATACGTGAAACAATGGAACATACATCTGAACAAAAGTTAGAACAACCAATACAAGAATTTAAAAATATTATTGAAGATATAAGTCAAAGCGGAGAACCTAGTGTTGGAGAACCTGATACAGAACGGATAGAGTCATTTACTGTACCAATTATTGATGTGAAGAAAGAAACTAAAAAAAAGCGGGGACGTCCCAAAGGACCTCAAAATAATAGAACAAAGAAGTTAGAAATAAAACCAGTTACTAATATACCAAAGATGTCAGACAAAGATACACTTGAACGTATGGTATTTTTTAAAGATAAAGGCATGTCATATTTGGAGTCATTGTCTGAGAAAGAAATCAATGCTATTATTATCCTAGGAAATACTCAATTCCATTCATTTGAAGAAAAAGGTAACCCGCCAACACTGAGCGATAACGAATTTGATATTGTAAAAGAGTATTTGGAACGTAAATATCCAAAGGCATCGGCATTACAAGAAGTGGGTGCAGTCGTGGAAAAACATAAAGCTGTTTTGCCCATGAATATGCCCTCGATGGATAAAATAAAACCTGCGTCAAATGCGGTTGATGGATGGAAAGGAAAATACAAAGGACCTTACTTATTATCTTGTAAGTTAGATGGTGTTAGTGGACTATATTATACATTAAACGGAGAACGTAAGTTGTATACCCGCGGTAATGGGTCGGTCGGTCAAGATGTGTCTCATTTATTAAAATACATTAATGTACCCGACGTAAAAGATATTATTGTGCGCGGAGAATTTATCATGACGAAGGAAATATTTGAAAATAAATACAAGAAGGATTATTCGAATCCACGAAACCTAGTTGCAGGCATTGTAAATAAGAAAAAACAGGATTTAAAAGCAAAGGACGTCGATTTCGTTGTTTATGAAATTATCGAACCTGTAAAGAAACCCACCAAACAAATGGAATTATTGAATGAACTAATGTTCTCGGTTGTTCAAAATAAAACAGTAAATGAAATAAATAATCAAGTGCTATCTGACCTATTAGTTGATTGGAGAAAGAATCACAAATATGAAATTGACGGTGTGATTGTAAGTGACGATGAAATATACAAGCGTGCTAACAAAAACCCTGATCATTCATTTGCATTTAAAATGGTATTATC
>Ga0308004_10000849_pt1 | contig 13724 bp, 12 predicted proteins | sample Neamet38_FD_203156 | JGI IMG/M metagenome (GOLD analysis project Ga0308004, IMG submission 203156) | Marine microbial communities from water near the shore, Antarctic Ocean - #38 | ecosystem: Environmental > Aquatic > Marine > Unclassified | place: Southern Ocean | collected 2014-06-06 | reverse complement strand
AAATTTATAGACTCTCCTTTGTGTGCACCCACATCAAAAATTAGATTAATTTTTGATAAACCATTTTTTTTAAGGAATTCAATAATCTTTTTTTGATGAAAATAATCAAAAAAACTTAAAAATAATAAAACTAATTTTTTAATCATTTTTTCTATTGTTAAATATTATCTTGCCATATTTTTTATACACTTTTTGTTTTTTCATGGAACATAAATTATTTGAATTTATACAATCTTCATATTGAGTTATAAAATTATTCATTTTTTTTTGAATACGAAAATTTCCATCATCTACCCAATAGAACGTTACATTTATTGGTTTATATTGATAAAAATTTACCTCTTTAGTTATTCTATGAATATTCCTTATGTTAAATACTAATATTGCAAAGATGACTAATATTAGTGTGTTCCTAGTATATTTGATATAATCTATTTTAAATAGCTCCAGTTTTATGCATGCTGGTATAAAAAATAATAATGCAATAATACAATAGCCCCCATATCTTAATGCAGGATGATTATAAAACCATTCAAATCCTAAGGCTATTAAAATTAAATAGATTATATAAATATAGTTATAATTATATTTATATAATCTATTTAAATATTTTCCTTTGAAAGAAAAAATCACAATAATAACTAGTAATATTAATCCTAAAAGAAAGTCAGAAACTTTATTAAAAAAATAAATATTTATCCAATTTTTAATCCAGTAAAAACCTTGAATGTACTCATTTGGATTTGAAACTTTTGACGTTGGTGTTAATCCACCTTTAGACCAAAGTTCATAATGATTATTCATCTTAAGTGTCTCCACAGAAGGAATGCTCCAATTTAAATTATCAAAACATGTGATGCTTAAAGGATATATTATACACCCTGTGTTAATGAGGTACGTAAATAATACAAAGAATAATAATAATAGAAATAAAAAAAAATATTTATTAAAAATTAAAAAAATAAATGACTTAATATAACTTTTCTTTTTTGACTTCATCAAAAAGAGTAGAGGTATGAAGAATGCTCCATACAATATATAAAATGCTTTTAATGAAACTATAATTGCTGCTAATAAATAAAGTTTAAATAAATCTGTACTTTTGATACTTTTTAAATTTATGAAAATCATCATCTCAATTATTAATATAAATATCAATATTTGTGCAGATCGATCTGTTCCATGCTCTGCAATTCTATAAAAAAAAATATTGATAAAAATAATTGAAAATAAACTAAGATAATTAGTGGCGTTAATTTTTTCTTTTTTAATGTTTAAATTAGTAAAATAACTATGGATATTTTTAAGTAATATAATGTTTGCAAAACCTAAAATATAAATTGAAGTAAAATGGAACAAATAAAACTTCGCATATGGCAAATAAAATAATGAGTTTATATAAAATATTGATGAAGGTGTTCTAAAACCATGATTAAATTGGCCAACACCAATATAAAAGCTTTGCTGCGTTAGATAGTAAGTGTATGGAAAATGATAATATGGAAAATCATCATGATTTTTATGTAAAATTAAAGAACTTGAAATAAAAACGAAAACTAAAAAAGTTATAAGTATTTCTTTTCGATATTCTGAGTATTTTTTTAAAATTTTTAAAAAAAAGAAAATAATACCAATAATAAGTATTATACTATTATGAAATTCAGAATGAGCTATGATAAAATTACTTAGATAAGAGTATATTAAGAGTACATACAATCCAAATAAACCTACATAGCCAAAGTTATCAGTAATTAATTTTTTTTCAAATATCCTTAAGAAAAAAATACCATAACCTAATATCGAAAGAAGAATTAGAAAATAATAAGATATTAAGACTAAAAAATTAGACATATGGCTTAACTATATGAGATTCTATTAAAATAACAGTATATAAACTTGAAAAGATATTATTATACTTTATTTTAATTTTGATAATGGAAAATCTTACTTTAATAATTCCAGCTAAAAATGAAGCTGAAAGTTTACCAATAGTTTTAGATGAATTAAAAAACTTTAATTATAAAGTTAATATTGTTTTACATTCTACTGATACAAAAACTATTCAGTCAATAGAAAATTATAAAATTAATATAATTTATCAAAAGAACTTAGGTTATGGAGACGCTATTATTGAAGGTATTAATAATTGTAATACAGAATTTTTTTGTATTTTTAATGCAGATGGTTCTTTTGATCCCTCTGAAATAAATAATATGTTTAAATCAATACAGAATGGACAGTTAGATTTTATATTCGCATCTAGGTATGAAGCTAACTCAGGTAGTGAGGATGACACAATAATAACTTTAATGGGCAATTATATATTTACTTACATTGGAAAAATATTTTTTAAACTCAATATATCTGACATTTTATATACTTATTTAATTGGAAGAACCGATAGTGCAAAAAAATTAAATTTGTCTCAAAAAGATTTTTCTTTATGCGTTGAATTACCAATAAAAGCGAAAAAAAATATGATGAAATTAGGATGTATAAATGCTTTTGAAAGAAAAAGAATTGCTGGTAAAAAAAAGGTTAATGCCTTCAGGGATGGTTTTTTAATTTTATGTCATATGATAAAATTATTTTTCAAATAGATTTTTATTTTCTTAGTCTTAAATAAATAAAAATATAAAAAAACAAATTAAATATTATAATTAGTATTTGAACCTGAGTATTATTATAGAATTGTGTTGCCAACATAATACTTAGAAAATTATAAAGATTAATTAATAAGCCTGTAAGTGTATTTACATAAAAATTATTACTATCAAAAATTTGTTTTAAATGAAAAAAGACTAATTGATGTAAGTGATTGGTGTCCGGATTAATTGGTGAAATTGAAAATTTAATCTTTCTTAAAATTGAAAATAGATTCTCAAAAGCAGGATACCAAAGTAAGCTAATTATAAACAAAGATGACATAGATTCATTTATTTGATATGTATCAATCAAATATATAGTAAATAAAAGACCCAATAAATAAGATCCACTGTCCCCCAAATACAATTTGTTAAAAAAATTTAATATAAAAAGTGCTAGTAAAACAAACATTAAACTATTAAGATCTAAAATTTGACTTACCTGAATACCATCTAGTTCTAAATAGTATAAACTAGAACAAATAATCAAGCAGTATCCAATAAGAGACGTATTAACACCGTCTATGAAATTATACCCATTAATTACAACTAAAATGCAAAATATTGTAAAAGCTATTTGAAAACTAGCATTTCCAAGGAGATAGTCTAGTAACAATATATTTGTTGGCGGGACAAGAATTGATGAAAAATGTACACAGGCATATACTGTTAAAATTTGGAGAAATAATCTTAGTTTTGGAGAGTTTATTTTTTTTATGTCAGACAAAAAACCAATACAAAAAATAAATAAAATAGAAAAAATAAAAGTAAAATTTGATAAATCAATATAAAAATAAGATGTAAGTATTAGGATTATTCCACCTAACAAAGGTACACTTTCAAAAGATACAAATTTTTGATGAACATCTCCTGATAAATTTAAAAATAAATTTTTTTTAATTGATACGTAGTTTAAAATTACTCCTACACCTAAGATTAAAAAAAATAATATAATATTCATTCAATATTTTATTTGTTTTAAAAGAAAGTTTACAGAAAGCAAACATAAATAAAAAATAGATTTTACTTGGTTAAACTTCATATATTTTCTATAGACTAGATATCCATCTTTAATTTTTTGAAATTTAGATGATGATAAAGAATTATCAAGCTTCCTCCACTTTGTTAGATTATTGGGTAAAGCATAAATTTTTTTTTCATTTTGAGTAATTTGAAGCCATAAAACATAATCTTCTTTAGTTTTTATACTTGCAAACTTAGTATTATTTTTAATTAATTTTTTATCTAGTATTATTGTTGATAGTCCAATATCACATGACTTCAAAAGCTGTTTATAATTCAGATCTTTTGCCTTCCGCTGTCCAATTATTTTATTATTATAATTAATTATATAATACGAAGTATGTGAAATTTTAATCTTTTTTTGTTTCATAAAAAGAATTTGTTTTTTGAGTTTATTACGTGACCATAAATCATCCGAGTCTAAAAAAGCAATAAGCTTTCCCTTGCTTAACTTAATCCCTTTATTTCTTGATAGACCTGCACCTATATTTTTTTTGTTAATAAAGATTTTAATCCTTTTATCTTTTTTTTTAAGATTATTAAGAATAATTAAATCTTCATGATTTGAGTCATCATAAATAATTATTAATTCTAAATTTTTATATGATTGTTTTAAAACTGAATTTATACTTGTGGCAATATATTCTTTTTTTTTATAATAGGGTATGATAACACTTACAAGTTCCATTTTATGACCTTATTATAATTTTATGCTTAGTAAATAAAAATGAAAAAAAAATTAATAATATTTATGCCCTCTATTGAAGGGGGGGGTGTTGAAAAAAATCTATTTTTAGTAAGCAATTATCTATCTAAAAAACTTAATAAAGTAGCATTAATTACAATATCAAAAAAGTATAAAACTAAATTTAATAACTCGATTGAACTTATCTCACTTACATCAAACTATTGGGATAATTTAAGTAGGAGATCAAAATATTTTTTATCAATTTTTTTACTTATTAAAGAAATACTTAAAAATAGAAATATAATAGTTTTTGCATTTCAGGCTAATATATACTGCATAATAATCTGTAAATTATTTTTTATCAAAGTGATAGTAAGATCCAATTCAGCTCCTGTTGGATGGTCACAAAACCCAGTAAAAAAATTAATATTTAAATTTTTTTTGAATCTTTCAAATAAGGTTATGGTAAACAGTGTTCAGTTCAAAAGTGATTTAAAAAAACAATTTAATGTTAATGCAGTATGTATTTATAATCCTCTCAATTTTAAGGAAATAAAAGAAAAATCAAAAAAAAAATCAATCAAAATTTATAGCCCTAATAGTAAATTAAAAATATTAAATATTGGAAGATTTACTGATCAAAAAGATCAAATTACACTCTTAAAGGCCTTCAATATAATAAAAAAATATATAAAATTTGAAGCAGTTATTATTGGAAGAGGTGTACTGAAGGCAGAACTTGTTAATTACATTGAGGAGAATAATTTAAAAAATTTTGTGAAAATATATAATTTTGTAGATAATCCATATCCATTAATAAAACAGGCAGATTTATTTATTTTAACCTCAAAATTTGAAGGTTTGCCTAATGTATTATTGGAAGCATTAACTCTAAAAAAATTTATCATATCTAGTAATTGTCCAACTGGTCCTAAAGAAATTTTATTAAATAATAAAGGAGGGCTATTATTTAAAGTGGGAAATTATAAGCAACTTTCAAAAAAGATAATTTATTACACTCAAAATAAAAATAAATGCAACAAACTATTTAATAATTCCTATAAAGAGCTAAAAAGATTTGATTATATAACTAATTTAAATAAGTATTTACTTTTAGTTAAATCATTAAATTAAAAATTAATTTTTTAAAATTTTATTAAATTCTACAAAATGTCTAAACTTAGTGTATTTTTTTGAATTTTTTTTTAATTCTATTTTATCATAAAAAATTTTATCTCTAGAAAGCTCATCATATATTAATAAACTTTCACAAAGTTTATTTTTAATATTATTCTTAAATAAAATTCCATTTTTACCCTGATTTAAAAACTCAACTGGGCCATTTGGACAATCACTAGCGATTACATATAAATTATTGATTGCAGCCTCAACCATAACAAATCCAACTTCTTCCCATAATGAACTTAGGATAAAAATGTCACTTTTTTTCATGTATTGATAAACATTACTTTTGTATCCAGGTAAAAAAACTTTGTTTTTCAAATTATTTTTTTTGATTATTTCCTGTAAATCACTCTTCTCTTCACCATCTCCTAAAATTATAAGAATATACTTATCATTTATTTTTGAAAATGATAAAAATTCATTTAATAAATATGAAAAATTTTTTTGTTTTGTAAACCTTCCAACAGAAATTATTATTTTTTTATTGTGTGGTAAATTTAAATTTTTAATTTCATTTTGTTGAATTTTTAAAATTTTATGCATTTCTATTATTGCATCTGGTAAGAAGAAAATTTTATTATCAGGAAATATATTTTTAGCTAAAAGCTCTGATTTTAATCCAGTTGTAGGACATGTAATGCATTTTAATTTTTTAGAAACCTTAATCCAAAAAAATCTTCTTAATAAATTTAATTTGGGATAACCTGATATTCTTAAAATAAATTTAGTTCTAAAAGTAAAGAAATTTAAAAGTGTAAGTGGTAATGATGTTATTAAATGAAGTACTATTATATCGGGCTGTTGTTTTTTTAAGAAAAATAACAGTGGGAAAAAAGAAAATAGATAAATCAATATATATGAAAACCTACTACCTAAATAACCTCTTTTGGGTAAAAATTTAAAGTAACTAAAATTTAACTTAATAACATTAACTGCATTATTTTCTAAATCTTCAACAAATTTATCCCACTCACCACAAGCATTAATAATAGTAACTTCATAATCTTTGCTATATTTTGATAAGCTTACAGCTGAGTTGATTGTTGATTTAATGGTTCCAACAGGATTTAAACATGGTGACCAGTATATTATTTTTTTTTTCATTAGTTTATATTGCTTTACATTAATTAATTTAGTTTATAAGTAAAATTATTTAAATGATATTAATTACAGGCAGCACAGGGTACATAGGATCACATCTTAGTTATTACTTTCAAAAAAAAAAAATTGAATTTATTGGGATCGATAATCTTTCATATTCCTATAAATCAAATATTAATAAAAAAGCTAATCATTTTTTTTTTGATATTTCCTCTAAAAAAAAAGTTTATCAATTAATTAAAAAATATAATATTGATATAGTAATACATGCTGCAGCTTTCTCTTATGTGCTAGAAGCCGAAAAAGAAAAAAAAAAATATTTTGTTAACAACATTACAAGGACAATGAAATTTATTGATACATGTAAAAGAGCAAATATAAAAAAGTTTATATTTTTCTCATCATCTAACGTTTATAAAGAAAAAAAAGAAATGATAAAAATTAAAGAGAAAGATGCAACAAAGCCAAAAAATTTCTATGGACAAAATAAACTTTTTATTGAGCAATATTTAAAAAAAAAAAAATTTGATAGTTTAATTATCTTGAGATTATTTAACATTATAGGAGTATTTAATCCAAAATTTAAAATTTTTGATTTCAAAAGAGAAAATTATCAAAGATTAATTTTTAAAATTATTCAAAATATCAAAAATAGAAAAATTACAAATATTAATTTTTTAAAAGTAAAAGATAAAAAGAAATTTCCATCAAGAGATTTTATTAGTATAAATTCGTTATCATTTATTATTTTTAAATTAATAATTATTATAAAATCTAATAAAAGAATTAATAAAACATTTAATATAGGATCAGGTATTGCAACGGATATTAATAAAATAACTTGTGAGATAAAGAAAAGATTTAAGAATAAAGTTAAATTTAAATACTTACCAATTTCTAAAAAAGAATTGAACTATACAAAAGCATGTATCGATAATATATTTAGATACTTAAAATATAAGCCAAAATTTAATTTAATCAAAACATTAAAAACACACTATGAACAAAGTAGATAAATTTATAGAAAATTATTATATTAAGTCCAGACATCATGCAAAATTAATTGACTTTATTTATCCAGAATTAAATAAAATTAAAAATTCAAACATTCTAGAATTTGGTGTCAGTGAAAAAGCCATGTCAACAGAGCTTTTCTTAGAATTTTCAAAAATTAATAATTGTAAATTATTTTCAATAGATAATGTTGATTATCAAAATAAATTTAATGATTTAAATTGGAAATTTATACATTCTAGAGATGATAATTTTTCACTTGTTAAAAAAGGAATTCCAAATAAATTTAACTTAATACTCTTAGATACAATACATGAAGCAGAGCATGTTAAGAAAATTATTTATAATTATTTCAATTTACTCGAAGTAAATCATTGTTTTTTTATAGACGACATTAATTGGATACCTTATTTAAGAAAATCTGAAAAAGATCGATTTTATGGTGAAATAAATAATCACGAAACATTTGAAAAAATTTTAGAAATTTATTATTCAAATAGAGATAGCCTTGTAATTGATTTCACTTTTCATGGAACTGGAATGTGCAAAATAAAAAAAATAACTAATGCTGATTTGAAGCAACCCAAAAAAATTAATACACGAAGATTCTCAATAAAAAATCTTCTAAGAAAAATGTTAAAAAGATAGAAGTTTTTTCACTCTCCAATTAAGATCAAATTTTTTAGCATAATTAAATGCATTAATTCTTATTCTATCAAATTTTTTAAAATTTTTACTAACTGCAGATATTTTTGTAAACCATTCTTTTTCATCATTAAATCTATTTATTAATAAACTATTATTTTTATTTAACAAAACCTCTCTTAAAACTGGTAAATTTGATGAAATAATTAATTTACCTAATTTCATATAATCAAATATTTTTAAAGGTGATGTAAATTTAGAAATATCACCAACATTTCCAGAAACAGTAATTTTTGATGTATAGGGCAAAATACAAATATCTACTTTTCTAATTTCATTGCCAACCTCGGAATATGGAATATGTGGGCAAAAAAATAAATTTTCATTTTGGAACTTCTGTTTGATTCTATTAATTTGTTTTATTGAACCTCCAAAAATATAATATTTATTTTTTTTATCTAACACCGATAACTTCAAAATCATTTGAATCCCTCTAGATTCAAATATTGATCCAAAATAACCAATCTTAAGTTGTTTTTTTTTCTTATAAACATTAAATTGTGATTTTAATGATGAGGCATTATGTAAGATATGGATTTTTTTTTTAACAACACCATAAGTCAAATATTTTTTTTTTAAAGACTTGGTCGTTGTTACAATTTTAATTAAAGAATTAAAATTTAAAATTCTAATATATTTTACTAAAAATTGAACTATCCGACTTTCAATTTTAATATCATCGTGAATTTCTAAAATATGTTTTTTAGATAATAAAGATAAAATAAATGATGTAAAAAAATTTCTTGTTAAAAATAAATCTTGTTTAATGTAATTAGATTTTAAAATAGCAAGTATAGAATACAAATAATAATTAATTCCAATTGGAAATTTTTTAAAATATTTTAGTCTTTCAATTTTATATTTATATTTTATGTTGTAAAAATTAAAAAAATTTTTTTTGTAACCGGTGTAAGGCAAAATCAATTTAACAATATGACCATCTTTTGAAATATATTCACAAAGTTTGGCTATTTGTAAACTACTAGCATTATTTGATGGTGATGCAGAGTTGGATATATAGCAAATATTCATTTATCTAGAATCTAAAATATAATTATTAAAAATATTTGGATGAATTATTTTTTTTTTTGCATCTAAAATAGCCATTCTACCAACCACCTTTATATAAAAAAAATCTTTTAGTATTTTGTAATGATGTCTTTTTTTATAGTCATCGATTAAAATAGTACTTTTTATTTTTTTTTTATTCATTATTAACAACAAATTTAAACAACAAGCTACTCTGAATCTTCCATCTATTAATATAAAATCTGGATAAATCTTTTTATTAAAATATGGATTAATAGATTTTACGTAACTTAATATTTTTTTTTTATTTTTAAATAAAGGATAGGAAAATTCACCCACAGGACCTAAATTAATAAAAAAAATATTTTTTTTTATTAATCTTTGTTTAATCATAAAGAAAAAAGATTTATCTAGTTCTACAGAAGTAAATTTTTTTTTATTCTTATCAGCATAAAGAGTGGAAGATCCAGCCCCATATTCAAAATAATGCTTAGAATTTTTTAGTTTATCTTTAAAAAAATTATTTGATTTTTCTGACCCAAAATTTACATCATTATTAATTTTCAAAATTTTTTTTTTGAAAAACTTTGATTTAAACCTATTTAAATTTTCAAAAAAAATCATTTTTGTATATTTTAAAATCATTTATCTTATCGAATTCAAACCATTTTATTTTTTTCTTTAAAGCGTAAATATTAAATTTTCTTTTAATCAATTTCATTAAAAAATTAGTGAAATCAATTTTTTGATTTTTTTTTAATTCAATTATGAAAATTTTTTCATTTATCAATATTTGAATAACTTTTTTGGAAAATTTAGTAATTCCTACAAACCTCCCATTTATACCATTAATTTTTTTTACTTTTTTTCCTAAAGAGCTAATTATATTTTTTGATATTTTTAATTCCTCGAGGTCATCAAGGTAATCATCTTTTAACTTCCATTTTTTCAACCAATCTTCATCTATCAAAGTGATAATTTCTTTTTTTGTATTTTTCAAATATTTTATATCTTTCAATTCAAAGATTATATCTGCATAAAAAACATAATAAGTCTGAGGTTTATATTTTTTAATTACTTCATTAAGTGAAAAAATCATATTAGTTGAGTTAAATTTTTTGTTTTTTATATAAATATGTAGATTTTTTGTCTCTTTTTTTATTAAACTTTCCCTGAATCCTGTTGCTAAAATAATATCAGTGTTTTTAAAACCTAATTTTTTTATATTATCTATATTTTTAGTTAGTAAAGATTCTCCATCTTTAAATTTATATAAGCATTTTGGATAATTTAATCCAGTTCTAGTTCCGCTACCTGCGCAAAGTATAACAGCTTTCATTTTTTTTTTGATAATTGGTTAATGATAATATTCAATCTGTTATAATTTTTTTCTCTTTCAGGGTGCCACATCACTCCAATTATTTTTTTTTTATAGTGCTTGAACATTTCTACATTATTTCTTTTATCTGTTGCAATTATTTTTAATTCTTTGGGTATCAGGTTGCTTTTTATACAAAAATTATGAAAACACTTTACTTGAATGGTTCTCTGATTAAAAAAAGGTTCTGTAAAAAAAATTTTTGACATAGCTTTCATATGACCAGAAATTTTTTCTATTTCTCCACCAAAATAATTGTTAATTACTTGCATTCCTCTACATACACCCAATAATGCTATTTTTTTATTAATTGAATACTTTATTAATTCTTTTTCAATTTTTAATCTATTTTTTGTTAATTTATCTTTTCCAAATAAATTATTACCACCTGACAGAATAACTAAATCAGGTTTTTTTTCATTAATTAAAAATAGTTTTAAATTCTTTACTGAATTTGGAATAATTAAAAATTCATGTTTACCACTTTCAAAAAAATTTATCCATGTGTGCTCTAGAAAATCTATCGATGTATTATAATGCTTTTTAAAATTTGATGAGATCCAAATCTTCATTTAATTAAATCAAATTGTTAATTTTTAAAATCAAAATTAGGCTATTTATAATTTTTAATTTTATCATAATTTTTAATTCTAATTTTATTTTACTCGCTACATATTGTATTGTCTCAATTGATATTTTAATTTATTATACCTATTTTATTCTCCTTACAATTAAGAATTATTTTTGAACTTTTACGTATTTCATCAAAAAGTTTTTCTCCAACCCCTATTGATGCTGCCATATTGAGCTCCTCGCATCTTATTGACATATGTGAGTTAACCCCTCCATATTTTGTAATTAAACCTTCAATTTTTTGTGATAAAATCCAATCATATCCTGGGTCAGCATTTTCAATTATTACAATTTTGTCTTTAACATTTACTTCCTTATTGGGATTATCAATAATTAATGTTTGAGCCTCTATTATTTTTTTTGTTATAAAATTCGGTTTAGTAGTTAACATTGAGGAAACATAAAAATCGTTTAGTGATGTTACCAAGTAAGGTAATTTTATATAATTATCATAATTTATTTTTAATTCTACTTTTTTCAAAGACTTTATATTTATTTTATTATTTGAAATTTTAAGAATTTTTTCAAAACTTATATTTGAAATAATTTTAAGAGATATTCTGTTTTTTTTTGACCAATATTTAATTAATTCTAAAATATCACTAAGTGTTCTGGTAAATATAAATTTTGAATTTTCTCTCAATTTTATTGAAGTCAATGAATAAGTTAATAGTGTTTCTCCAGAAAATTTAATATCATTTTTTTTTAAATAATTATTAATATTTATAATTGTTTTTTTCGAAAGGATTTTTTTATATCTATAGTTTAACTCAAAAAAATTATTAAAGTTATCAATCTTCCAGGATTTAATGCCTGAAATAAACCTTTTATTTTTTATATCGTAAGTACCTGGTCGTAAGTGAAAAAAATAATTATTAAACTTTTTTAAAATTTTTTTATCTGTAACACTTTCTTCTTTTATTTTTATATAATCACTAGTAATGGTCTGAGTTGATGATAAAAGTTTGGAGTATTGAGTTAAGTTGATCAATTTTTTATCTAATAAAGAATTTAAAAATTTTTTTCCAATAAATGCATGTCTAGCAAATTTTGAAAATGGAACTATTCCAAAAACAATCAATTTTTTAATAAACTTATTTGCTAATAAAATTGGATTCTTTTTTTTTTTAATAAAAATATTAATTTTTTTTTGTCTAAAATTCTCTAATCTTAATAATAAATTTTTATTTATGTTTAATTCATCGCTGAAATTATTAATTAAATTTTCTGTGTGTTTTTTTAGTAATGAATAGTATTTCTTTTTTTCATTTTTATCTAAAAATGTATATTTTGAAAAAATTTTTTTTTTGGAATTTAAATCAAAGCAGGTATCTGCAATATCAAATTCAACCTTATCATGTAAAAATGGTTTTTTATTTAATTCTGATAACCAAAAATTGACTATTTTTTTTGAAATGAAATTACTTACTTTATTTGGAATAAATGAAAAAAAGCTCAATCTTGTGTCTATGTAGGGTTTTCCAGAAAAAGATGTCATTAATTTTCTATTTACGTTTTTATATTTCATTTCAGATCTTGCTGTACACCAGGCTGAATTTGTTATTAATTTTTTATAAAGTGAATAAGATAGTTCTTCAGGTTGATAGCCAATCATTTCTGCTGGATTCCAGTCGGGCATCAATCCAAAAGATGCAATACTTCCTATGTCCCTATTTTTCTTAAATTCTTTTTTAAATTTTTTTTGATTATCAATAATATTTTTTTCTAAAACTTTATTATTAATTTTTTTCCATTTTTTAAATGTAGAAAGTAATCTTACCTGAAAAATAAAAAATTGATTTTTTTTATTTAAACCAAATTCAATATCTAAAGGATAATTGCCAATTTTTTTTTCTAATTCTTTAATTGAAAAAATTATTTTCTTAAATTTTTTTGATCTAATCTCTTTTGTTTGATTTTTAAAAATATTCAAGACTCTACCTCCAGTCTTACTTCCTGATGTTACTGTATCTGTTAAATTACCTGTATCGTCATAATTAATCACATAATAGTCTGTACCATCTTTAATGCATTTATTGGTGATCACGCCACTTAAATTTGTATCTGATATATAATTTTGAAATATTATTTCGCTATTATGCAAAAAGTACAGTGAACTAGTCTTGTTTCTATATTGTTGTATTAAACTTTTTATACCAATTTTTAATTTTATTTTATTATTAATGATATTTGAAAAACCTTCAAATTCTCCAGCCATTGAAGAACTAGCACCATCTTCAAGAAAAAAGGATGACCTTATAGATATTCTTTTATTCAAATTTTTATTTATAAATAAAATTATTTTTTTTTCATCTTCAAGAAT
>Ga0308004_10000848_pt1 | contig 13742 bp, 9 predicted proteins | sample Neamet38_FD_203156 | JGI IMG/M metagenome (GOLD analysis project Ga0308004, IMG submission 203156) | Marine microbial communities from water near the shore, Antarctic Ocean - #38 | ecosystem: Environmental > Aquatic > Marine > Unclassified | place: Southern Ocean | collected 2014-06-06 | reverse complement strand
ATAATGCTAGTTAGGGCCTTTAGAATTAGGGGCCACCTAATCGCCAACTTAGATCCATTAGGATTAATGACAAGAGAAGAACATCCAGAGCTAAAACCTGAAACATATGGTTTTACTAAAAAGGATCATAATAAAAAAATATTTTTAGATGGTGTTTTGGGACTACAAGAGGCAACGCTCTTAGAAATAATAACTATTCTAAAAAAAACTTACTCTGGAAATATAGGTTATGAATTTATGCACATGGGAGATCCAGATGAAAAAAATTGGATTAGAGATAGAATAGAAGGACTAAAAAAAGAAGTTGCTTTTACAGAAAATGGAAAAAAAGCAATCTTAAATAAAGTTATTGAAGCTGAAGGTTTTGAAAAATATTTGCACGTTAAATTTGTTGGAACAAAACGTTTTGGAATTGATGGTGGAGAATCTTTAGTACCTGCATTAGAACAAATAATAAAAAGAGGTGGCAATCTAGGAGTAAAAGAAATTAAGATTGGTATGTCACATAGAGGAAGATTAAATGTCTTAGCAAATGTTATGGGCAAACCATTCAAAGCTATCTTTAATGAATTTTTTGGTAATACTGTTGAAGCTAAAAGAGATTTTGAAGGAGATGTTAAATATCATTTAGGTGCTTCGTCAAATCGGAAGTTCGATGGAAACGTCGTACACATTAGCTTGACCGACAATCCTTCACATCTAGAAGCTGTAAATCCTGTGGTGTTAGGCCAGGTAAGAGCAAAACAATTTTTTCACAAAGATCCGAAAAGAAAAAAAGTTATACCAGTATTAATTCATGGAGATGCTGCTTTTGCAGGACAAGGAATAGTTGCAGAATGTTTTGCAATGTCGGGATTACCTGGACATAATATAGGTGGAACAATTCATATTATCGTTAATAATCAAATAGGTTTTACAACATCCCCAAGATTTGCAAGATCTTCTCCATACCCCAGTGAAGTAGCAAAAATTGCTCAAGCTCCTATTTTGCATGTTAATGGGGATGATCCAGAGGCAGTTGTACATTGCGCAAAAATTGCAACTGAGTTTAGACAACAATTTAATAGAGACATTGTGATTGATATGTTTTGTTACCGGAGATTCGGACACAACGAAGGTGACGAACCATCTTTTACCCAACCTTTAATGTATAAAAAAATAAAATCGCACCCCACATCTCTAAAAATTTATTCGGAAAAATTAATAAAAGAAAAGCTTTTATCCAAAGAAAATGTAGAGCAACAAGTATATGATTTTAAGCATTATTTAGAGAAAGAGTTTATTGAGTCAAAAAATTATAAGCCAGAACTGAAGTGGTTTGATGGTGTTTGGTCGAGATTTACACCCACACCAGGTAAAGACAGAAGAGGTGCTAGCGGTGTTGATAAAGAAAAAATTAACCTAATAGGAAAAAAAATTACAACCATCCCAAATAATTTTAACATACACAAAACATTAAAAAAAATATTTGAGAACAAGCAAAAAATGTTTAATAGCAATATTCCAATCGATTGGACAACAGCTGAAGCTTTAGCGTTTGGCACACTTTTGACAGAGGGTTTTTCCGTAAGGTTGTCAGGTCAAGATTCTGGTAGAGGAACTTTTAGTCAGAGACACTCTGTACTTAGAAATCAGGACAGTCATGAGAGGTATGTTCCTTTGAATAATATTTCGGAGAATCAAAAAAAATTTGAAGTAATTGATACACTCTTATCGGAACTAGCTGTACTAGGGTTTGAATTTGGATATTCTTTATCAGAGCCTGAAACCTTAGTATTGTGGGAAGCTCAATTCGGTGATTTTGCTAATGGAGCACAAATAATTATTGATCAGTTTATAACTTCAGGTGAATCTAAATGGGGAAGAGCAAGCGGTTTAGTAATGTTACTACCACATGGTTATGAAGGTCAAGGACCCGAACATTCTTCAGCAAGGTTAGAAAGATTTTTACAAATGTGTGCAAGAGATAATATTCAGGTTGTAAATTGTACAACACCTGCTAATTATTTTCACGTACTAAGAAGGCAAATGCATAGAGAGTTTAGAAAGCCATTAATAATTATGACTCCTAAATCTTTATTAAGACATAAACAATGTGTTTCAACCATAGATGACTTTACTAAAGACACTTCTTTTCATAGAGTTCTTCCCGATAGAGCCTACACAAGTGAGTATGGTTTAATTAATCTTAATGCTGATAAGCATATTAAAAAAGTAGTTATCTGTTCAGGAAAGATTTATTTTGATTTAGTCGACGCTAGAGAAAAAACAAAAAATGATAAAGTTGTTTTCATTCGATTAGAACAAATTTATCCATTTCCTGTTAAAAGATTAGGTAAAGAATTGAAGAGGTATGCTAAAAATGCAGATATTTACTGGTGTCAAGAAGAACCAAAAAATATGGGTGCCTGGAACACAGTTAATCACTATATAAATAGAACCTTAGAAATCATTAATTTTAGCAATAAAAATGTTGAATATATTGGAAGAAGACCTTCAGCATCAACTGCGACTGGAAATCTCAATAAACATCTTGCACAACAAAAAGAAATATTAGAAAAGGTGGTAGGAAAATTAACTAATGACTGAACGTATACTAGTCCCTGTACTTGGAGAATCTGTAACAGAAGCTACGGTAGCTAAGTGGTTAAAATATGAAGGTGATAAAGTAGAACTTGATGAAGCAATAGTTGAGTTAGAGACAGACAAAGTCAATGTTGAAGTTCCAGCACCTGTTGGTGGAACGATAGAAAAAATTTCTGTTAAAGAAGGACAAACTGTAAATGTTGGGGCCTTGTTAGGAACAATTACTCAATTAAAAACTTCTCCAATAAGTATAAAATTGGAAGAAACTAAATATATACCACCAGAAAAAAAATTAGAAATTGTAAAAGAAGAGAAAAAAAATATTAAAAGAGAAAAAATATCTATTAGAGAAGATAAGCCAGAAGTACAATTGTTTGAAAAAGAGGATAAACAAGAAGAACCGCTTGTCTTAACCGAAGTTCATAACAATCCAGAAGAAGAAGAAATTTTAAACACAAACTTTGTTTCTCCAGCAGCAAGAAAATTAGCAACTGAATCTAATATTAATCTTAACGATATTAAGGGTTCGGGTAAAAACGGGGTTGTTTTAAAAGAAGATCTTCTAAGTTTAATGGGCGCTGCTCCAAAGCCTTCAGAACGAAAAACAACACACGGGCCGGAAGAAAGAATTAAAATGACAAGACTTAGAATGACTATAGCTAAAAGACTTAAAGAAGCCCAAGAAAATGCAGCTATGTTAACTACTTTTAATGAAATTGATATGAGCTCAATTATTTCGATGAGAAATGAACACAAAGAAGATTTTCAAAAAAAATACTCAGTTAAGCTAGGCTTTATGTCTTTTTTCGTAAAAGCTTGTGTTGTTGGTCTTAAAAATTATCCTATTATAAACGCAGAGATTCAAGGAGATGAAATCGTTTATAAAAATTACTATAACATTAGCATAGCTGTCGGTACGGATAGGGGCTTAGTTGTTCCAGTCTTAAAAAATACAGACGTGATGTCTTTTGCTGAAATAGAAAAAAATATTACTTTGCTCGGGCAAAAAGCTAGAGATGGAAAAATTGTTATTGATGATTTGCAAGGAGGAACTTTTACAATTACCAATGGTGGCATCTATGGGTCAATGCTTTCAACACCAATTTTAAACCCGCCGCAATCTGCAGTATTAGGCATGCATAATATTATAGAACGACCCGTTGTTATTAATAAAAGTGTAAGTATTAGACCTATTATGTATTTAGCTCTTTCATACGACCATAGAATTGTTGACGGAAAAGAAGCTGTTTCATTTTTAAAAATTGTTAAAGAGTGTCTAGAAGACCCTAGAAGACTATTTTTAAACCTATAATAACTATGGAAAATAATTTTGATGTAATAATTATTGGTGGTGGACCTGGTGGATATGTATGTGCAATTAGAGCAGCTCAATTAGGGTTGAAAACTGCATGTATAGAATCAAGAGGTACATTGGGAGGAACTTGCTTAAATGTAGGATGTATTCCATCAAAAAGTCTTTTAAACTTATCTGATTCTTATCACAAAGCTAAAACTGATTTTAATGCACAAGGAATAGAGTTTTCAGGTTTAAAACTTAATCTAGATAAGATGATGGCAAACAAGAATAAATCAGTACAAGTTTTAACTAAAGGAATTGAATTTTTATTTAAAAAAAATAAAATAACTTATATTAGGGGAAAAGGTGTTTTATTTTCAAGTAATGATGTTGTTGTTTACGAAGGAGAAAAAAAAACATCGTATAAATCTAAAAATATTGTAATCGCTACTGGATCAGCCCCATCTTCTTTACCCAACGTAGACATAGATGAAAAAAATATAGTATCTTCTACAGGAGCACTTTCTTTGCCTAGCGTACCTAAAGAATTAATAGTCATAGGTGGTGGTTACATAGGGTTGGAAATGGGATCTGTTTGGGCAAGATTAGGTTCAAATGTTACAGTTATTGAATACTTAGATTTTATAACACCAGGAATGGACAGAGAGATTTCTAGTGAGTTTCAAAAAATATTAACAAAGCAGGGAATTAAATTTAAACTAAACAATAAAGTAACTTCAGTTTCTAATGCTCAAAATAAAGTTGTTGTGGATTTTACAAACAACAAAACCCAAGATAGAACTCGAGTAGAATGTGACAAAGTTTTAGTCGCTGTAGGAAGAAAACCTTACACAGAAGGTCTAAATTTAACAAAAATAGGAATTAAAAAAGATTCCGAAGGGAGGATTGAGGTAAATAAAAAATTACAAACCTCGGTAAGCAATATTTATGCTATTGGAGATGTAATCAAAGGTCCGATGCTTGCTCACAAAGCTGAAGAAGAAGGTATTGCTGTAGCAGAAATTATTGCTGGACAGGCTGGTCATGTTAATTATGATATTATCCCTGGTGTTGTTTATACATCTCCAGAAGTTGCGGTTGTAGGAAAAACAGAAGAACAACTCAAAAAAGATAATGTAGAATATAAAATTGGAAAATTTCCTTTTATTGCTAATTCAAGAGCCAAAGTTAATAATGAGACTGAAGGATTTGTAAAGATATTGGCCGATAGTAAAACCGATAGAGTTTTAGGCGTTCACATGATTGGGCCACACACCGGAGATATGATAGCAGAGATGGCTGTAGCTATGGAATTTGGTGCAAGTTCTGAAGATATTGCTCGTACATGCCATGCTCATCCGACACACACAGAAGCTGTAAAAGAAGCTGCCTTAGCTGTTGATAAAAGAGCAATTCATTTTTAATTGATATAATATCAATTAGATTCATTAAAATGAAAGTTCCTGTTTTAGTTCCTAAAGTATTTAATTTCCCATTTACTTATAATTCTGGTTTTTTAGAAAATTTAAAACCAGGAGATATAGTTATCGTACCTTTTGGAAAATCTAAAGAAATAGGAGTTGTTTGGGATAAGATTCAACCGACAGTAAAAAATTTTAAATTAAGAAATATTGAAAAAAAAATAGATAATTTTAAGATTAATAAAAATTTAGTCAGTTATATAAATTGGTTTTCATCATATAATTTAGTCTCGAAAGGTATGGTTCTAAAGATGTGTTTAGGAGATAAAAATAACACATCTAAAATTGAAGAGTATATAGAAAAAAAACTTATCAAAAAAAAAAATAATTTTTATTTAAATAAAGAACAAAAAAAGAGTTATGAGGATTTAAAAAAATTTGGTAATTCTTTCAATGTATCATTATTGCAAGGAGTTACAGGTTCAGGAAAAACAATAGTTTACTTTGAAAGAATAAAAGAAATTTTAAAAAAAGGTAAGCAGGTATTAATACTACTGCCTGAAATTTTTTTAACCAATCAATTTAAAGATAGATTTGAAGAGTTTTTTAGTTTTACACCTTCAGTGTGGCACTCAAAAATAGGAATCAAAAGTAAAAGAAAAATTTGGCAAGGCATTATTGACGATAATTTAAAGCTAGTTATTGGTGCTCGCTCCTCATTATTATTGCCATTTAAAAATCTAGGGCTAATTGTTTTAGATGAAGAACACGATCCATCATACAAACAAGATGAAGGAATTATTTATCATGCTCGTGATATGGCTATTGCAAGAGCATCTTTTGAAAACATACCAATACATTTAGTTTCTGCAGTACCTTCACTAGAAACATTTAACAACATAAAGAAAAAAAAATACAATCATACAAAATTAATTAATCGTTATAGTAAATCTTCTTTGCCAGAAGCTAGAGTAATAAATTTACAAAAAGTTGAACTGAAAAAAGATCATTTTATTGCAAAAGCAACTATAGATATTGTTAATGAATATTTAAAAGAAAAGGAACAGGTGTTGTTTTTTTTGAACAGAAGAGGCTATGCTCCTTTTTTGATTTGTAAAAAATGTGGTTTTAAACATCTGTGCTCAAGTTGCTCTATTTATTTAACTTATCACAAATCAATTAACAAACTTATTTGTCACCATTGTGGTAACAAAGTTAAAAAAGATAACCCTTGCAAGATTGATAAAGATTTTTGTGAATTTCGTATGTATGGACCTGGTGTTGAAAAAATATATGAAGAGTTAAAAGTTATATTTCCAAAAAAAAATATTAAAATATTCTCAAGTGATTTTTTATCTAAAAAAGGTGAAACAGAATCGATCCTTAGAAAAATAGAGAAAAATGAAATTGATATTCTAGTAGGAACACAATTAATCTCGAAAGGATTTAATTTTCAAAAACTAAATTGTATTGTTGTAGTAGACGCTGACTTTTCTGGTATGGGTTATGATTTGAGAACAACAGAGAAAAACATACAGCTTTATAATCAATTAAGTGGAAGAGCTGGAAGATTTTCAAATAAGTCTACAATTGTATATCAGACTATCACTCCGTTAAATGAGACATTAAAAGATGTATTAGAAAATAATCCTGAAAAATTTTTAAGCAATGAGTTAATAGTTCGAAAAAAAAAAAATTTACCTCCTTTTAGAAGACTGATTGCTTTAATTATTTCAGCAAGCACAAGTCAGGATAGCTTTAGAGCAGCGCAAGAAATAAAAAAAAAATTAAGTATTTTAGCTGAACTTGATGTTTTGGGTCCAGTGGACTCTCCTATATTTAGAGTTAAAAAGAGGTTTAGAACCAGATTGTTATTGAGGTCAAAAAATAACAATTTAATTCAAAAAAAAGTAGGGAAAATTATTGAAAATTTAACTATTTCTAAAAAAATAAAACTTACGGTTGATGTTGATCCTATTAACTTTGCTTAAAGTAGTCTAACCACCTTGAACGATACTTGTCCTTGTGGTAGGAAACCACCATCATAAGTAAATTTCTAATCTAGAGGGGTTAAACTGAGTACAAATAAATCATTTTCTTCAGAAACAGCAAATAGATATGCTCTTGCATTATATGAACTTGCTGATGAAAACTCAGAATTAGAAATAATAGAAAAAAATGTTAATGAACTTTTGACTGTTTATAACACGAGCGAAGATTTTAAAAGTTTTATTAAAAATCCGACTCAATCTCAGTCAAACCAGTTAGAGGTATTAAATAAAATTTCAATTCAAATGAGTCTTTCAAAAATAATTAAAAATTTTTTAAGTATTTTAGTAACTAAAAGAAGAATATTTTTTATTAATAAAATATTTTTAAGCTTTTTATCTTTAGCCTCCAAACGAAGAGGAGAATTGAAGGCCTCGTTAGTGTCTTCAAAAAGTTTGACAAAAGAAGAACTTAAGAGTTTAAACAAAGATCTTTCTCAAACAATGGGTGCACCAATAACATTTGACTACAAAGTTGATGAAAATTTAATCGGTGGTTTGAAGATACAAATAGGAAGTCTTATGATTGATAATTCAATTAAAAATAAATTAAAAAAATATGAACAAATAATGTTAGAAGTATAATATGCAAATCAATCCTTCAGAAATAACTAAAATATTAAAAGAACAAATCAAAAATTTTGGAGAAAAAGCTGAAGTTTCTGAAGTAGGAAAAGTTTTGTCTGTTGGTGATGGAATAGCAAGAATTTTTGGTCTTGATAATGTGCAAGCGGGAGAGATGGTTGAGTTTGATGATGGCTCTAAAGGTATGGCTCTTAACTTAGAAAGTGATAATGTCGGAGTTGTTATTTTTGGAGATGATAGAAAAATAAAAGAAGGTAGTATCGTAAAAAGAACTGGTTCAATTGTAGACGCACCTGTTGGAAAAGAACTCTTAGGAAGAGTTTTAGATGGATTAGGAAATCCAATTGACGGAAAAGGAAATTTAAGTGAGAAAATTGAAAGAAAAAGAGTAGAAGTTAAAGCACCAGGAATCATTCCCAGACAATCCGTTAGTGAACCAATGCAAACAGGTTTAAAAGCAATTGATACTTTAATTCCAGTTGGAAGAGGTCAAAGGGAACTTATTATAGGTGATCGTCAAACAGGAAAAACTGCAGTAGCTATTGATGCAATTATAAATCAAAAAGTGGTTAATGAATCTGACGATGAAAAGAAAAAATTATATTGTATCTATGTTGCTATTGGTCAAAAACGTTCAACTGTAGCTCAAATTGTTAAAACTTTAGAAGATGCCGGTGCTATGAAGTATACGACAGTCGTTGCAGCGACAGCTTCTGATGCAGCTCCACTCCAATTTTTAGCTCCATACACTGGATGCACTATTGGAGAGTATTTTAGAGACAATGGAATGCATGCACTAATTATTTATGATGATTTATCAAAACAAGCTGTAGCCTATAGGCAAATGTCATTATTATTAAGAAGACCCCCAGGTCGAGAGGCATACCCGGGCGATGTGTTTTATCTGCACAGTAGACTTTTGGAGAGAGCAGCAAAGCTAAGTGACGCAAATGGCGGAGGATCTTTAACAGCCTTACCTATTATCGAGACACAGGCAGGTGATGTTTCAGCCTATATCCCAACCAATGTAATTTCAATTACTGATGGACAAATATTTTTAGAAACGCAGTTGTTTAACCAAGGCATAAGACCAGCTGTTAATGTTGGGCTTTCAGTTTCAAGAGTTGGATCTGCAGCACAAACGAAAGCTATGAAGAAAGTGGCTGGATCAATCAAATTAGAACTTGCTCAATACAGAGAAATGGCTGCTTTTGCTCAATTCGGTTCAGACTTAGATGCGGCTACACAAAAACTTCTAAACCGAGGTTCAAAATTAACAGAACTTTTAAAACAAAATCAATATTCACCATTAACTGTTGCTGAACAAGTTATTACAGTCTTCACAGGTGTAAGAGGGTATCTCGACGATGTAGAACTTGATCAGATTAAAAATTTTGAAAAAGATATTTTAGAAAAAATTAAAAATGAAAAAAATGAGATTATAAGTACAATTCAAAGTACTGGAAAATTAGAAAAAGAAACAGAAGATTCATTAATACAAATAATACAAGAGTACAAAAAAAGTAAAAAATAATGGCAAGTCTAGACGATTTAAGAAAAAGAATTGTTAGTGTAAAGTCTACACAAAAAATTACCAAAGCTATGAAAATGGTTGCTGCTGCAAAATTAAGAAAAGCACAGGAGAGCGCTGAAAGAGGAAGACCTTATAGTGAAAAAATGCAAAATATTATTCTAAATTTAACTGAGTCAATTAGTGACCCATTAAATGCACCAAAACTATTAGTGGGGACCGGAAAAGAACAAACCCATTTATGTGTAATAATGACATCAGACAGAGGATTGTGTGGTGGGTTCAACACTAATATTTGTAGATTAGCTAAAAATTATTTTTTAAAAGTTTTAAAAGAAGGAAAAACTTTAAAAATAATCACTATAGGATCAAAAGGACACGATCAATTAAAAAGAGAGTACGGGAAATATATAGTTCAGAAACTTAGTTTTAAAGACAAAAAAAAAATTTCATTTGATGAAGCTGATGATGTTGGAAAAATAATTATAGATTTATTTAATAAAAATGAATTTGATAAATGTGTTTTATTTTTTAATAACTTTAAGAATGTAATGACTCAGATACCTCAAGCTCAGCAGATTATTCCTGCTAAAAAAAAAGAAAACTCTAAAAAGAATAATGAAGTTTTTTACGAATTTGAACCTGATGAAGACGAAATACTAGAGGATTTGCTACCAAAAAATATTTCAACACAAGTATTTAAAGCATTTCTAGAAAATTCAGCTAGTGAACAAGGATCAAGAATGACAGCAATGGATAGTGCCACAAGAAATGCTGGAGATTTAGTTAAAAGTTTGACAATAGTTTACAATAGAAGCAGACAAGCAGCGATAACTAAAGAGTTAATTGAAATAATATCAGGAGCAGAGAGTTTATAATTATGAGTAAACCAGGAAAAATTACACAAATTATTGGAGCTGTAATAGATGTAAGTTTCGAAGGAGATTTACCAGAAATTTACACAGCGCTTCAAGTTGATAATCAAGGCAACAAATTAATCCTTGAAGTTGCTCAACATTTAGGTGAAGGTAGTGTCAGAACTATTGCGATGGACTCTACTGAGGGATTAAAAAGAGGAGATGTGGTTATAAATACAGGATCTCCAATAAGTGTTCCAGTTGGGCCAGAGACACTGGGTAGAATAATAAATGTTATCGGTGAACCTATTGACGAAAAAGGTGAAGTTAAAACAAAAGAAAAATGGCCTATTCACAGGCAGGCACCTAAGTTTACAGACCAGTCAACAGAAACAGAAATGTTGGTTACTGGAATTAAGGTAATAGATTTATTAGCCCCATATGCCAAAGGTGGAAAAGTAGGTTTATTCGGAGGAGCAGGAGTTGGAAAAACAGTTACTATTATGGAATTAATAAATAACATTGCAAAGGCTCATGGTGGGTTTTCAGTTTTTGCTGGTGTTGGTGAAAGAACAAGAGAAGGAAATGATCTTTATCACGAAATGATTGAATCAGGAGTGATAAAACCAGACGGGCCAGGTTCTAAAGCAGCCTTGGTATACGGGCAAATGAACGAACCACCAGGAGCTCGTGCTAGAGTAGCCTTAACGGGGTTAACCGTTGCAGAGTATTTTAGAGATCAAGAAGGACAAGATGTTTTATTCTTTATTGATAATATTTTTAGATTCACTCAAGCTGGTTCAGAAGTTTCAGCTTTACTAGGAAGAATACCATCAGCAGTAGGATACCAGCCAACTCTTGCTACAGATATGGGTAATTTGCAAGAAAGAATCACATCAACTGGAAAAGGCTCAATAACATCTGTGCAGGCTATTTATGTACCAGCAGACGATTTAACTGATCCAGCCCCAGCAACATCATTTGCACACTTAGACGCTACAACTGTACTTTCAAGACAAATTGCTGAGCTAGGTATTTATCCTGCAGTGGACCCTTTAGATTCAACATCAAGAATATTAGATCCGAGAATTGTAGGTGAAGAGCACTATAGAGTCGCTAGAGAAGTACAAGAAATATTACAAGCCTACAAATCATTACAAGATATTATAGCAATTTTAGGTATGGATGAACTTTCTGAAGAAGATAAACTTACTGTAGCAAGAGCAAGAAGAATTATGAGATTCTTATCTCAACCATTCTTCGTTGCAGAGGTGTTCACAGGATCTCCTGGAAAATTAGTTGATTTAGAATCAACTATTAAAGGGTTCGCCGCGATATGCAAAGGAGATTATGATCATCTTCCAGAATCAGCATTTTATATGGTCGGAGGAATTGAAGAAGCAGTCGAAAAAGCTGAAAAAATGGCAAAAGATGCTGAGTAGAAATGTCTGAAAACTTTAATTTAGAAATAATAAGTCCAGATCAAACACTATTTAATTCTGAAGTTAAACAAGTTGTTATCCCTGCGTATGAAGGAATAATGACAATTTTAAAGGATCATATTTCGTTAATAACTTTTTTAAGACCCGGCTTCATAGAAGTTGAAGTTAATAACAAAGCTGAAAAATTTTATGTCGGAGACGGAACTGTAGAATTTTTTAATAATAAACTTTTAATTTTATCTTCATCAGCGATTCAAGTTGAAAAACTTGCTAAGGATAAAATAGAAAAAATGATTGAAGAATCTAAAATTCTTTTACAAAATTTAGAGATTAATGATAAAGAAAAATACATTTTAAGTTATAAAATTAATTCTCTTCAAGAAATTAGTTAATAAATTTTTTTAATTCAATCAACACGTCTTTGTAAACATGTTTTTTAAAATCTACAATTAAATTTGGCAGTAAATTCATGTCAATCCATTTCCATTCTATAAATTCTGGATATTTTGTATTTATATTTATTTCACTTTCTTGACCTGTAAATCTCACAATAAACCATTTTTGTTTTTGACCCCTGTATTTACCTTTCCATATTTTTCCAATTAAATTTTCTGGTAGCTCATATTCAAGCCACTGATTAAATTCTTTCAAAACTTTAAAATTTTTAATACTAGTTTCTTCTTCCAACTCTCGCTTCATAGCAGTTAATAGAGATTCATTTGGGTCTACCCCACCTTGGGGCATTTGCCATTTATCAAATGGATTATCTTTTCTTTTACCTACAAAAACTTGATTTTTTAAATTAAGAACTGATATTCCAACACCGGTTCTCAATGGTAGGTTTTTGTGCTTCATTTTAAGATTTTAGCAAATCTACAGCATATTTTAATTGGTTATCTGTTTTACTATTAATTTTAAAATCTTCACCAACTTCTTCCACAAAAATATCAGGTAGAACACCTATTTCAGAAATTGATTTTCCCGAGGGTAAATAATATTTTGATATTGTTAATCTAATTCCACCTCCATTTTTTAAAGGTATAATAGATTGTACAGATCCTTTTCCATAAGTACGTTCTCCTAAAATAATTGCCCTTTTATGGTCTTTTAAAGCACCAGAAACAATTTCTGACGCTGAAGCGGAACCATTATTAATGATTACTATCAAAGGTTTTCCATTGATGCCATCACCTTTTTTTGAAAAAAATCTTCTTGTCTCACTAATTCTTCTTCCTTTAGTAGATACTATTTCACCATCGTCTAAAAAAAAATCTGTAATACTAATAGCTTGAGATAACAATCCTCCTGGATTATTTCTTAAATCAAGAATATATCCATTCAATTTATTTTCTTTTTCAAATTTATTTATTTTTTTTGACAATTGTTCATAACTATTTTCATTGAACGAGGTTAATCTCAAGTAACCAATTTTTCTTTTCTCTCCAATAATTTTAGCTTTAACTGATTTTACTTCTATAACAGCTCTTTTAATATTAAAATTTAATGCTTTTTTTACATTTTTTCTTCTAACAGTTAATTTTATTTCAGAGTCCACAGGACCACGCATGAGCTCAACCGCTTCTGTTAATGATTTACCTTGAACCTGTTCTTCATTAATTTTTACAATATAGTCGCCAGATTTAATTCCTGCTCTTGAAGCAGGTGTGTCATCAATTGGTGAGATCACTTTAACTACACCCGACTCCATTCCAATTTTAATACCAAGTCCACCAAACTCACCTTTTGTATCAGTTTGCATACCCTGAAATGATTTTGGACTCATGTATGCCGAATAAGGATCTAAAGATTGTAGAACTCCATTAATAGCGGAGTCCATTACTTCTGCTTGATCTACTTCATCTACATATTCTTTTTTTATAGTTTCTAAAACGTCGCTGAACAGATCTATTTTTTCGTAAAGTTGATTCGAATTTTTCGAGTGAAGATAATTAACTCCAATTGAGATATTAAAAAT
>Ga0308004_10000843_pt1 | contig 13776 bp, 4 predicted proteins | sample Neamet38_FD_203156 | JGI IMG/M metagenome (GOLD analysis project Ga0308004, IMG submission 203156) | Marine microbial communities from water near the shore, Antarctic Ocean - #38 | ecosystem: Environmental > Aquatic > Marine > Unclassified | place: Southern Ocean | collected 2014-06-06 | reverse complement strand
ATGCAGAAGATGGTTCTTGTACTTATGCGGTAAATTATTACAACTGCGAAGGAATTTGTTTGTCTGATATTGACACCGATGGAGTATGTGATGAATTCGAAGTTTATGGATGTACTGATGTTGAAGCTCCGAACTATGATAATGATGCTACTGAAGAAGATGGATCCTGTGAATATGCCGAAGATTGTGATGCTAACTTTGTTGTCGTAAATCTATCGGATTCTTACGGAGACGGTTGGAACGGCAATCTATTATTCATCACTAATTCTGTTACAGATACTGTGGCCACTTTAACAATTGAAACAGGTTCAACAGCTCAACAAGTATTGTGTCTAGAAAACGATTGTTATCTGTTTACGACTACAGACGATGGTGGTTGGCCAAATGAAGTTTCTTGGTCTTTGGTAGATGATGCTAATATTGAACTACTAAGTGGAATTGCTCCTTCTAATTTAGGGCTTTCTTTAGGTGCAGAATCTTGCGATTTTAATGGTTGTATGGATCCTTTAGCTTTTAATTACAATCCTCAATCTATAGAAGATGATGGCTCTTGTGAATACGAACAAACCAATACACCTTGGGATGTCTTGATTACAGGTTCTAATCACACTATTGCAATTGGAGCAGGCACCCCAATATTGATAGATGGAAACCAAATTTCAATTGGCGATTGGTTTGGAGTTTTCTACACGGATGATAATGGTGATTTGCAATGTGCAGGCTATTCAGTTTATAATGGTGAAGCCTATGCTATTGCAGCACAAGGTGATGATGCAACGACTGATGAAATAGATGGTTTTCAAGATGGAGAAACGTTTGTTTGGATGGTTTGGGATGCCTCAGAAGATGTGATTTACGATGTTACTGCAACATACTCAGCGACAATGCCAAGCTTAGGTGATTTTGTAATAAACGGAATTTCTGCTTTAGCAACACTAGAAACGGCACCTCCAGTAACTGAGCAATTGATAGAAATGAATGCTGGTTGGTCTATGTTCTCTACTTATATACTCGCAGATAATATGTATATGGGGTCAGTTATACAAGATATTGTAGTAGAACTTGTAATCGTTAAAGATTATTTAGGAAATGCTTATTTACCCGAGTGGGATTTTAATGGTATTGGTGATGCTGTTAACGGAGAAGGTTATCAAATAAAATTAAACAATGCTGCGAGTCTTGTAGTTGAAGGTACTTATATGCTTCCTGAAGAAAATCCAATTACCTTATTAGCTGGTTGGAATATTTTGGGTGCTATGCGTTTAGAAAATTCACCTGTAGAATCTGTATTTGCTGATTTTGTAGACCAAGTTGTTATTGTGAAAAACTCAGATGGTATGGCTTATCTTCCAGAATGGGGTTTTGCAGGATTCGAAAGCATCGAGCCTGGAAAAGGGTATTCAGTAAAAATGTTGTCAGATCAAACTTTCAATTATCTTTCTAACGATACCGAATATAGAAGTTCAGCCATTGTTGTCAACCATAATTCTCTTAATCATTTTGCTAAGGTTATTCCAACAGGTAATAACATGACTGTTGTTATTGAAGATGCAGCTTGGGATTTACTTCCTACTGAAGGTGCAGAAATTGCTGCTTTTGATAAAGCTGGAAACCTAATTGGCTCTGCAGTCTATACTTCTCCACTTACTGTGCTTTCTGTTTGGGGTGATGATGCAACTACAGTTACTAAAGATGGTTTAGCTATTGCAGAAAACGTATCGTTTAAAGTTTGGTCTAACAACCAAACTGCTTCTTTCGAAATAAGTAACTGGACCGAAGGTTCTGCTTCTTACGATGTGAATTCAATTAACGTAGCTTCTGCAATCGTTACGAACGTACTTGCCGATGTAATTGCAACTGAGCGTATCTTAGTGAAGATTATTAATGTATTAGGTCAGGAAGTAATCTCGAATGACGATTCATTTAAAGGTGAAATTCTTTTCAATGTATACAACAATGGTACTGTTGAGAAAATAGTTAAGTAACTCATACTTAATAAACTATTAAAAGGTCTCCATTTTGGAGGCTTTTTTTTGTGAATTACTTTTTATTCCCAAGTAGATTACTATCTTTGCCACCGCAAACACTCCTCCTTAGCTCAGTTGGTTAGAGCATCTGACTGTTAATCAGAGGGTCCTAGGTTCGAGTCCTAGAGGGGGAGCCAGTTTTAAAGCCTTGACGTAAGTCAAGGCTTTTTTTTTGCTCGGAATTTGCACGGTCAATGTTGGGTTTTTTATTAGTTCCTATTAAACCTATATGCATAGGTGTCATAGTTTTTTATAACAAGTATTTTACTGAAGTCTAGCCTCTTGTAGTCTTTGATAAAATGCTTTAATTCATTTTGTAGGTATCTTGATCCAGCCTTACTTCATTAGAAACCCTCGTTATATTATAACGAAATAAAAAGACTATATTTATACCTAACATTCTTATTATTAGTATTTAAGTCATAATATTTAAAGTGGAATCACCTCTTTAGTACTATATACTTTTCAAGTTTGTGTAAAATAAATTGAAAATAAATCATATTACTGTTAACCTTTTGTGTTTTGCTTACATTAAGGCATGTATGCATTACGTGAAATGTACATACAACATAGCTATAAAAACCCTCCGCATGAAAAAGTTACTTTTAGTATTACTTATCCTTCCTCTATTTTCATTTGCTCAAGAAGAAAGCATCCCAGGCTGTACAAATTTTTATTCATCTAATTACAATTCGGAAGCAACGATAGACGATGGTAGTTGTGAGATTACTCAAACTACACTATCAGAATTCACTTTTACAAATTGTGATCAAGAAGGAATGTATGGTCCTGATCAAGCTCAGGTAAATAATGAATATGCTGGAACTTCTTTAGTAAATCAAGTAACATCAAACAATGGTATTCAAGAGTGGGTTGTTCCTTTTTCTGGGACATATAACATTGACACCTATGGGGCTCATGGTGGCTATAATGGCTCCTATTATGGAGGTCTGGGTGCAAAGATGTCTGGTGAGTTCATTTTATCTGCAGGCGATATATTATCAATCATTTGTGGTCAAACCTCAGACCCATCGGCAGAGTTTGGTAAAGGTGGTGGTGGTGGAACCTTTGTTTGGACATCTGACACAGAACTTTTAATTGCAGCAGGAGGAGGAGGTGGAGCTAGTAACACTACTACTAATAATTCTGACATCATTAATGGGTATATTACAACTAGTGGAGGTTGGCATACTACAGAAGTTGAGGATGGATTTGGTGGTGCTATTCATAATACCTCTTGGGCTGGAGGTGGTGGAGCAGGTTGGTATGGGAATGGACAAAGTGTTGATGATGTAGCTTATAATTACACTGGATTTGGTGGGATTCGACCATTAGAAGGAGGCTTTGGTGGCGGTGCTGATGATGATAATTATGATGGGAATGCTTATGGCGGTTTTGGCGGCGGCGGCGGATCCGGAGTTCATTTAGGCGGCGGCGGCGGCGGTTACACAGGTGGAGAAGGCGGCGGCTATATTGGCGGCTCCTATAGTACTGGCGGTGGTGGCTCGTACAACGCTGGAGAAAACCAAGATAATATTGCAGGATTCAACGAAGGCCACGGTCGTGTGGTAATAACAGCCAGTGGATTCAGTACAGGTTGTACCAATGAAATAGCAATGAACTATAATCCATCAGCAGTAGCTGATGATGGTTCTTGCCTTACTTTAGGATGTATTTTCCCAATGTTTCCAAATTACAATGCACAGGCCACTATAGATGATGGTTCATGTGATATGGGATCAGAAATCACATATGGGTGTACTCACGACTGGGCAGTAAATTATAATGAACTAGCCACAGATAATGACGGCTCTTGTTATAGAGAAGGTTGTACTCTAGCATGGGGCGACAACTATGATGAATTAGCAACCCTTGAAGACGGTTCTTGTTCTAGATTGGGTTGTATGGATACCATAGCATATAATTACTACATCTATGCTACAGATGAAGATGGTTCATGTTTATACACTACTGGCTGTATGGATGAAACAGCATTTAATTATAACCCAGAAGCAGTAGTTGAAGACGGCTCATGTATAGCCATAGTTTTAGGTTGTATGGATATATCCTATTTTGAATACAATGCAGAGGCGAATGTAGAAGATGGAACATGTTACACCTTAGGAGTATTAGGTTGTACGGATGAAACAGCATTTAACTATTATCCAGATGCCAATATAGATGATGGTTCATGTATACCAGTAGTTTTAGGTTGTATGGACTTTAATTATGTAGAGTATAACGAAGAAGCTAATATAAACGAGGGATGTAACACCCTAGCAGTCTATGGTTGTATAGACCCATCTTATACGGAGTATTGGGACTTTATAGAATTACCAAGTGGATTATATATTTTAAATTATCCGCTAATAGATGGTGTAAACACGGATGATGGTACTTGTGCTACAGCAATAATATACGGATGTACCTATGAGGTTTTTGAAGAATATAATCCTGAGGCGAATGTGTCTGGTGCAGGTGATTGTCTGACTATAATAGGATATGGTTGTACCGATGAAATCGCACTGAATTACAATCCAGAAGCAACAAGTGATGATGGTTCTTGTGTGTACCCTATTTATGGGTGTATTGATACCAGTGCATTTAACTACAACTCTGAGGCTAATCTAGATGATGGTACTTGTACTTGGTGTCAAACTCTGGATATCCCTTATGGTTGGTCAATGTTTTCTACATACATAAGTCCAGAAAACATGGACTTAGCATCTGTGTTGAGTCCTATTACAGACAACACCATTCTTGTTAAGGATAATAATGGTAGCCCTTACGTTACAGAATGGGCTTACAACAGTATTGGAGAGATAGTAATTGGTCAAGGATACCAAATTAAAGTTGATACAGCTGTTTCTCTAGAAATATGTGGAGATTACTTATTACCTGAAAACAATTCTGTTAGTCTTTCTAGTGGATGGAATCTGGTAGCTTATCTTCGAACTGAACCAGCTCTTGCAGATGCTGTATTTGCAGATATTATCGAAGATATAGTTCTTGTAAAAGACTATTTAGGCTCAGTATATATGCCAGAAATGAATTTTAATGGAATTGGAGAAATGCATCCAGGTCAAGGATATCAAGTTAAAACTTCAAATTCTACTGTTCTTACATACTTATCAAACGATGAAACGTACAGAACATCTAATATAGAGGTAACAAACAATGCAGTTTCTCATTTTGCAAAAGTAGCTGCCACAGATAATAATATGACTATTGTTATAAAAGATGCTGCCTGGGATCTACTTCCAAAAGAAGGGGCTGAAATTGCAGCCTTTGATACAGAGGGTATTCTAGTAGGTTCTACTAAGTATACTTCTCCTCTGACAGTAATGACTGTGTGGGGCGATGATGCTACAACAGAAGCTAAAGATGGTTTAGTATCCGCAGAAGATGTAACATTTGTTGTATGGTCTAAAGATCTTACAAGATCGATTAAAATAGTAGAATGGACAGAAGGTTCATCTGCTTACGAAGCAAATGCAATTAATGTAGCTGCTGCTATATCAACCATTTCAACTACTAATGTAATCGCTTCAGAGCGTGAGTTGGTTAGAGTCATCAATGTATTAGGACAAGAGGTAAACGTGAATGAGAAATCATTCAAAGGTGAAATTCTTTTCAATGTATACAATGACGGTGTTGTTGAAATGAAAGTATATTAAACTTGTTGAACATTAAAAAAAAACAAAATGAAAAATCTTTTTCTGTACTCACTGCTTATTTCGCTATTAGCAATTCCATTAGATGCCTTTTCTCAATGCGATTTACCATCAACTTATGAAGGAAATACTGGAGCTAACATGACTATTGTGTTAACACAAGCCCTCATAAGTTCCTTGAATGTAACAGAAGAGAATGCTTATCTAGTTGCACTCAGCTCAGGTGGGTTGGTTGTTGGCTCTACGCTTGTTGGTTCTACTCTAACGACTATTGCTGTTTGGGGAGATGATTCTCAAACACCAGAAATAGATGGAGCTTTAGCAAATGAATTAATAAGTTTCCAATTGGTAAATGGACTTGATCTATATGATGTAGTAATGCCTGTGACTGTATCTCATGTAACAAATGGACTAGTGGTGGAACCATCTGCAGCTGCAGTAACTTTTATTTGTAGTAGTGCCAATTATACTATTTTAGGTTGTACCGATTATTACGCTATAAACTATAACGACTTGGCTACAGAGGATGATGGTTCTTGTATTTATCCTATTTTAGGATGTATGGATTCTACTGCAGACAATTATAATGCTGCAGCAACCGAAAACGATGGTTCATGTGCTTATACAATTTTAGGTTGTACCGATTCTGACGCTTTAAACTATAATTCCTTTGCTACAGCTGATGATGACTCGTGCGAATATGAGTCAATGGGTGAAAATAATTGTGAATTACCAAGTCCATTTGAAGGGAATACGGGTTCAAACATGACATTGGTTTTAACATCAGATTTTATGAGTATTCAATCTATGTTAGATTCATTTTCTTATATAATTGCTTTAAGTTCAGAAGGTGAAGTTATAGGCTCTACAGATCAACCTACTTATGAATGGCAAGCAACCACAACATTACCTATTTGGGGTGATGATGCAATAACAGCAGAAATAGATGGAGCATTAGACAACGAATTAATTAGCTTTCAATTAGTAAATGGAACTGATTTGTACGATTTAGATATGCTATCTAATGTACTTTACTTTACTAATTCTATGGTTGTTAATACGTTAGAACCAACTCTAACTTTAAATTGTTCAATGATTGTTTATGGCTGTATGGATGTAACTGCTAACAACTACGATTCATCTGCAACAGATGATGATAACTCGTGTGAATATGAGTCAACGGGTGAAAATAATTGTGTATTACCAAGTCCATTTGAAGGAAATACGGGTTCAAACATGACAGTTATGTTGTCTGAGACCTTTATTAATTCACTACCTATTAACGATGTTAATTCATATATAGTTGCTCTTACTCAAGAGGAATTAGTAGTTGGTTCCCAAGCACTATATGGTGCAAATCAGACTCATATAACCATTTGGGGTGATGATGCTTCTACAATCGAATTAGATGGTGCTCTAGCTGATGAATTAATTAGTTTTGAATTGGTAAATGACGAAGATCTTTACACTGTTTTGGTTCCTAGTCAAGTAAATTATACCACAAATGATCTTATATTTCAAGTTTCCGCAGCTGCTCTGGCTGCAGTTGATTGTGGTTTTTCTCCAGTTTTAGGATGTATGGATGTAACTGCCAATAACTATAATGTAGAAGCAACAGAGGATGATGACTCATGTACCTATACAATATTTGGATGTATGGATACAACAGCAAACAACTACGACGCATCTGCAACTGATGATGACGAGTCTTGTATCTATACAATATTCGGCTGTATGGATCCAAGTGCCGACAACTATAATACTGAAGCAACTGAAGACGATGGCTCATGTGCTTATACAATTTTAGGTTGTACCGATACTGATGCTTTAAACTATAATTCCTTGGCTACAGCTGATGATGGCTCATGTGAATACGACCAAACTGCTGAAGGCGATTGTATACTTCCTTTTCTATTTAACGGAAATACTGGTTCAAACATGACGGTAATGCTAATTACTGACTTTGTAAGTTCATTAAATGTAACGTATCCTAATGCTTATATGGTTGCCTTGAATACCGATGGTTTAGTTGTTGGCTCAACCAACTTGTTTGGGGTAAGTCAAACTTCTCTTGCTGTTTGGGGAGACGATTCGCAGACACCCGAAATTGATGGTGCTCAAGCAAATGAATTAATTTCCTTTCAATTAGTAAATGGCACAGATTTATATAATGTAGAAATGCCAGTTACTGTAAACTATACAACCAATGGATTAGTAGCTCAGGTAGATCCAGCAATTTTAACATCAGTAAACTGTGGTTGTACCGAATATTGGGCAGATAATTATGATGAGTTAGCTACTATAAGTGATGGGTCTTGTTTTAAATTAGGTTGTATGGATTCTACTGCCGATAACTATAATACGACCGTTACAGAAGACGATGGTTCTTGTACTTATACAATCTTAGGTTGTACAGAAGATTGGGCAGACAACTATGATGAATTAGCTACAGAAAATGATGGGTCTTGTTTTAAATTAGGTTGTACAGAAGATTGGGCAGATAATTACGATGTATTAGCTACAGATAATGACGGTTCTTGCTCGAAGGTAGGATGTACAGAGGATTGGGCAGATAATTTTGATCCTAATGCAACAAATCCATCATCGCAAATCCCTGAACATTTCTATGGAAACACAGGTGTTAATATGACAGCTCTCTTAACCGAACCCTTCATTAATTCATTAAATATTACCGAAGAAAATGCTTATATAGTAGCCTTAAATACTAATGGTTTAATAGTTGGTTCTGTAAATCTTGGTGCAGCTTATTTACAGAACGGTCAATCTTCAATAGCTATTTGGGGAAATGATTCTCAAACATCAGAAATAGATGGAGCCTTCGCCAATGAATCTATTAGCTTCCAATTGGTAAATGGAACTGATTTATATAATGTAGAATTGCCTGTATCTATAAATTATAGTACTAATGGAATGTCATTGCAGACATCTGCAGCAATTTTAACATCAGCCACAGGCGATGATTGTATTCGATTGGGCTGTACATCTGATTGGGCAGACAACTATGATTCATTAGCTACAGAAGATGATGATTCTTGTTCTAAATTAGGCTGTACATCTGATTGGGCGGATAACTATGATGTATTAGCTACAGAAGACGATGGGTTATGTTCTAAGATAGGTTGTACTGAAGACTGGGCAGATAATTACGATGTATTATCTACAGATAATGATGGCTCTTGCTCTAAACTAGGTTGTACAGAAGACTGGGCCGACAACTATGATGTATTAGCTACAGACAATGATGGCTCTTGTTCTAAGGTAGGTTGTACGGAAGAATGGGCAGATAACTTTGATGTGTTAGCTACAGAAAATGATGGTTCGTGTTCTAAATTAGGCTGTACATCTGACTGGGCAGATAATTATGACGCTTTAGCTACAGACAATGATGGCTCTTGTTCTAAATTAGGTTGCACAGAAGACTGGGCAGATAACTATGAAGTGTTAGCTACCGATAATGATGGCTCTTGCTCGAAGGTAGGTTGTACATCTGAATGGGCTGATAATTTTGATCCTTTCGCAACAAATTCATCTTCACAAATCCCTGAACAGTTCAATGGGAACACTGGTGCTAATATGACGGTTTTCTTAACCGAACCCTTCATTAATTCATTAAATATTACCGAAGAAAATGCCTATATAGTAGCCTTAAACACTAATGGTTTAGTAGTTGGTTCTGAATCTGTATTTGGTGTAACTCAAGCTGCAATAGCAATTTGGGGAGATGATACTATTACACCTGAAATAGATGGCGCATTAGCTAATGAATCTATCAGTTTCCAGTTAGTAAATGGAATTGATGTATACGATTTAGAAATGTCTAGTCCTGTATCTCTTTCAATTAATGGAATGTCATTGCAGACATCACAAGCAATTTTAACATTAGCCACAGGAGATGATTGTATTCGATTGGGTTGTACATCAGACTGGGCGGATAATTTTGATTCATTAGCTACAGAAGATGATGAATCTTGTTCTAAGCTAGGTTGTACAGCAGATTGGGCCGATAATTATGATGCAATAGCTACAGAAGATGATGGCTCTTGTTCTAAGCTAGGTTGTACAGAAGATTGGGCTGATAACTATGATGTATTCGCTACAGAAAATGATGGTTCTTGCTCGAAGGTAGGATGTACAGAAGACTGGGCGGATAACTATGATGCATTAGCTACAGAAAATGATGGCTCTTGTTCTAAGTTAGGTTGTACATCTGACTGGGCAGACAACTTTGATGCATTAGCTACCGATAATGATGGCTCTTGTTCTAAGGTAGGTTGTACCGAAGACTGGGCAGATAACTATGATGAATTAGCTACCGATAATGATGGCTCTTGCTCTAAGCTGGGTTGTAAAGATATTTCAGATTGTAATTTCGATGCTTTAGCTACCATCGATGATGGATCATGTATAGGGCAACCTGGGTGTTTAGACCACTTTTACCTTGAGTATAATCCACTCGCAGGATGTTCTCTAGAAAATGCATGTCAAACTAGTTGGATTCAGCTATATGATTCACTTCAAGTTGCATACATTAATCTAAATGAGACTTATCTAGATTCAATTAGCCAAATTACACAGAGCTACAATTCTTTGGATGCGGAATGTACGCAAGAGATGATTCAGTCATCTTTTGCCATAGACTCATTAAATTATGTGAATGGATCTTACATAGATTCAATTAACCAAATTACCATCAACTATAACTCTTTAGAAGAAGAATCTGCAGAAGATATGCTTCAATCAGGTTTAACAATTGATTCACTAAATTATCTAAGTGTATCACTTTCTGAAGAAGTTGAGTACTGGAGTTCTCCAATAGTTATAGATTTTACACCAGGATGGAATATGATTGGATATACCTCTAAAGAACCTCAAGATGTAGTCGCTACTCTTCAAGACATTGAAGATGTTATTGTACTTGTAAAAAACAATGCTGCAGAAGTTTATTGGGTTGAATTTGGATTTAATGGAATAGGAGATTTCATTCCAGGTCAAGGATACCAATTTCAAGTAAGTGAAGGATATATTGGTTTCACATATCCAGATGTAGGAGGCGAAAGAATAGAATTGACTCCAACAGTACCTATGTGGGCAATAGACATGGAAGTTGAAATGCATCCAAATGATATTCGTACTCTAGTAAGAGTTGTAAATATGCTAGGGCAAGAAGTTAATCCAGCAACACAATTCAATGGAGAAGTATTATTATACTTATACAACGACGGTACTGTTGAGAAGAAAATAGTGGAGTAATTAATCAAGTAACTGTTAATTAAATAGAAAGCCCTCTCATATATGCGAGGGCTTTCTATTTATAAGAAAATCAAGTTAATGCTAGAGTCCCGATTTCTTTAAATCAGAGAGCATAATACTCCCAAGTTTAATAACCACCATACATGAAATAAGGATGCTTATGCCCAAGCCAATTGTTTTAGCTGCCTTCTTATAGCTTTCAAATGAATCATTGTTTAAAGCTTTATTTATGTCAATAATGCTGCTTGTCTGTTTAGTTGTATCCTTTGTCATCGTCTTTCGTTTTTGTTAGTTGGTATGCAATTACACCAGAGCCAACTATTAATGCTACCACAATTAAGTATTTTAACCAAGGATTCGATCCTGGTGTATTGCTCTGTGGATTCAAAGATTTGTTTTTAGCCGCTTAGCTCATTTCAGCAAACAAGAGTTCATCTGCTGCCATTGGGATAGGTATTTTCATCTTTTTCTTATTTAAATTAATTCTTGATTTGAGGTCTTGTAGATGTGAAACATATATCCATAGGAGTAGCAGAATCCAAGACTATCTATTATAGTGTAACCTACAAAAGCATCACAATCAAATCCCTCAGCTACCAAATTGTTTAAAAAACAAACAACTTCCTCTTTTTGATAAGCGTTGTGATATTTTGCTAGAATCCTATCGTTATGCCTTAACATAGTTTCAATTTCAAGTTCTTTCTCCCTCACTTTTTTTCGCGTACCATGATTGTACCCAAAGTCTGCATGTTGCTTGTTTAAATAAATCTGGTTTGTTCTGTTGGGCTGAAATTCGTACCCACAACCACATTTGCAATCCCGTTTTGGAATGGGTCTAGGAGGTGTTGTATCCTCTTTCTTTTTAGCTCTTGCCATAGTTTAGTTTTAGATTAATGATTAGAAATAATTCTTCTCAAATCTTCAACCATTTGGTTCGATAATAGGCCAACAAGGGGAGCCAGTTTTAAAGCCTTGACGTAAGTCAAGGCTTTTTTTTTGCTCGGAATTTGCACGGTCAATGTTCGGTTTTACTGTGTTTAAGGTTATTTTACTAAGTATAGATTTTTAGCATGTTACTCTTCCTCTTTTTGCAAACGCAATCCAATAAATGAATTGTTCTTATTTGTTAAGCTAATGTTAACTAACAATAGTCAAGAATAATTACAATTATTCTGCGTTTTGTGTTTTTAGATTCATAATTCTGGGGGGAATAATGAAGAAAGCCATCCGAGAGGATGGCTTTTTTGTTTGGGTAAATTAGTTTGTTAATTATACTTAGAAGGAACGAATCGCACGTACGTTGAATATGCTTGACTTATAGAAATTGAACGTAGTCCCATTATTGAAGCTGAAGCTCCATGCGATGTCAATATCTGCCTCTGAGGAAGTCCAATACCAATGATCGCTAAAGCCACCTTTGTTTCCATTTGAAGATCCTTGACCTATTGTGTTGTACATTCTTTCTAGTTCATCAAACGATGGTAAGTGCCAATCTGTATAGCCATCAGATTCGTAAGCAGATGCCTCACTAGCTGCTATTGATGCCTCAGAACACTCTGCCACTATCTCTAATGTATTTTGCAGACCTGCTCCTATAGTTTGTGCGACTGCACCTGATATACTTGTTCCAGAACATCCCCATGTAAACTCACCTATATCATCAAGGGCAGCAACTAAACCGTGTAGACCTGTTTCATCTATATAAAATACTATTCCGCCTTCTGCTAGCATCCCCACAACATATTCTGTTATGTTCCCATCACAATCATACCCATCTTGTATATAATTACATGAGAAGTCGTTGTAAATGTGGTTTACATCGAAATTACAAGCCAATGAGTCCATACAGCCATATTCATAAAGAGAATCTAACTCTGCTTGCATTGCAACAACAGGGTCTTCAGTCCATTCGCATAATGTAAAGTCTGCTATGTTTTCTGACACCTTAATTTGATAACCGTAGCCTGGGTTTAAATTTCCTATTCCATTAAATCCCCATTCTGGTAAGTATGCTGCTCCAACAGAGTTTTTTACAATGACTATAAAATCCGAGTAAATTGATAACCCATCAATAACATCAACAGGTTCTTGACAAACATATCCAAACATATTCCAACCTTCTTGTAAATCTATTGAGACATTGTTTTGCCCAAAGCTAAACAGTGGAAGTAATAGTAGCGTGTACAGTATCTTTTTCATAATCTCGGATTTAGTAAGCATAATTCACAAATACAATGTTTGATTTTATTTGCTATAGTTTAGGCGTTATCTTTCAATTTTTTCAATTTTAAACCTTTCTACTTTAGTCGAAGATTTAATTTTAAGAATATATGTACCAGCTTTAAGTGCTTCTAAATCAAGTTTTAATGTATTTGATTTACTTACACTAATAACACCTTCATGAGCTAATTGTCCCAAATGATTAAGCACTTCAAAACTTTTATAGTTATCTAAATTTTGACTCCCTTTTAAGTTGATATGAGATTTGAAAGTATTGGAAGTCAATTCAATGTTGTTTGTGAGTAATTCTCCAGAACCAACCATTGTATTGAAACATGGCTCAGAAACTTCATAGGAAGTTTTTATTAAATTTTCAATTTTAACATTGGTAAAGCTCGAGTCTGTAGTGTTATTGAAAAAGGTGCTATTTATAATTGTATCGTTCGCACCCATAAAATTCTGTAAAATTGTACCGAATGTTTCACGATAATCATGTTGTACAGTTGCAATTTGAAAATTATTCTCACTCGTTGCTTCAGTTAAATCAGGATTTGTTCCTGATACTCCACCTTGAATTGGTTTTC
>Ga0308004_10000842_pt1 | contig 13778 bp, 13 predicted proteins | sample Neamet38_FD_203156 | JGI IMG/M metagenome (GOLD analysis project Ga0308004, IMG submission 203156) | Marine microbial communities from water near the shore, Antarctic Ocean - #38 | ecosystem: Environmental > Aquatic > Marine > Unclassified | place: Southern Ocean | collected 2014-06-06 | reverse complement strand
TTCACGAGCAAAATTTAGTAAAACTGCAGAGCTCTTCATAAAAGCTAATGTTTCCTTATTTATCAGATGCTTTGTGACATCTAGTGCCGGTACATGCATTGTTATAAAATCTGCTTTCGAAAGTAAACTCTGAAGGCTGTCCATTTTTTCTACCTTATGGGACAAACGCCAAGCAGCTTCAACGGACATTGCCGGATCAAAACCAACAACATTCATACCCAACTCAAGGGCCATGTTCGCTACCATAGACCCTATGGCTCCAAGTCCTACAACACCTAATGTTTTTCCTGCAATTTCAGATCCCGCAAATTGACTTTTTTGCTTTTCAAGCAGCTTTGACATTTCAGTAGCATCTTTAATTTCTGTCAATTCTTGCACATAATTCATGCCTCCAAAAATATCTCTTGAGGACATTAGTAATGCTGAAGCAACGAGCTCCTTTACTGCATTAGCGTTTGCACCAGGGGTATTAAATACAACAACTCCCATTTTTGTAAACTTTTCAATTGGAATGTTGTTCACTCCTGCCCCAGCTCGAGCTACCGCTTTAATACTCGGCGGTATCGCCTCATCATGGAGCTTTTGGCTTCTGAGTATAAATGCATCAGGATCAGGAGCATTGTCAGACACAAGATAGTTTTTAGGACTAAAGCGATCTAATCCTTTAGATGAAATTTTATTATACGTGCGAATTTTATGCATATTTTCTTACTCTATGTCTGTGATGATTTGAGGTATTATCATAAAACTTCATGATACGCCCATTTAATCCAAGGCATAAGTGCCTCGAGATCGGAAGACTCTACAGTTGCTCCACCCCAAATCCGCAATCCTGCGGGAGCATCACGGTAAGCCCCTATATCGTATGCTACTCCTTCTTTTTCTAAAAGCTTCACTACCTGTTTCACCTTGTCGGCTTCAAGATCTAGAATCAAACATATACTAGTGCTTGACAAAGTATCTGGCTTCACAGCTAAGAAACTAATCCAATTATTACTTTCCACAAAATTTTTGATTACTTCAAGATTATTTTCTGATCTGTTAATGGCTGCTTTAACACCGCCTATAGACTTAACCCAGTCAATTGCATCGAGATAATCTGCGACGCAAAGCATAGAAGGGGTGTTTATAGTTTCTCCTCTAAATATACCATCGATCAACTTTCCTCCTTTAGTCAGCCTAAAAATTTTAGGCATAGGCCAAGGGGGGGAATAGCTTTCAAGTCTCTGAACAGCGCGAGGGCTTAGTATAATGATCCCGTGAGCCCCTTCACCCCCTAAAACTTTTTGCCAACTATAGGTAACAACATCTAGTTTTTCCCATGGGAGACTCATCGCGAAAACAGCAGACGTTGCATCACAAATCGTCAAACCTTTTCTATCAGTATCGATCCAGTCAGCGTTAGGTACCTTGACCCCAGAAGTAGTACCGTTCCATGTAAAAACTATATCATTGTCAGGGTTGGCCTGCGTGAGATCAGGAAGCTGGCCATAGTCGGCACTGTAAGATTGCACATTCTCAAGCTTTAATTGTTTAATTATATCTGTAACCCAACCTTTGCCAAAAGACTCCCATGAAAAAATGTCAACACCTCTTTGTCCAAGTAGTGACCACATAGCCATCTCGAAAGCTCCAGTGTCTGAAGCTGGAACAACACCAACTAGGTATCCTTTTGGTAACCCAAGTATCTCAGCTGTTTCAAGACATGTCCGCCCCAAGGCAGATTTTCCTACCGCTGCACGGTGTGAGCGACCTAATACTTCGAGGTCTAAGTTTTTCACATCATAACCAGGGCGTTTACTACATGGGCCAGAGGAAAAATTAGGATTAAGTGGTTTTATCGATGGTTTCATAATTCATTGCCTGAAAAAATGTAAGATTAAAGAGCTCAAAGAATCTTCATCACAATAGTCAACAAGGAGATATGCCAAATTATTTGAACGAAAAATACTCATGCGAATCTCGCCAGTGTTAACGCAAATATCACTTCAGCTGGGCCCGTTCTTTATCTATCAGAAAAGAGGCTACCTGTAACATTTCGGTCTGACTTCCTGCACTTCTACCTGAAATCCTATACTTTCCATTGACCACAATTTCTGGAGTACCTCTTAAGCGATATTTTTCTTGTTTTTTTTCTGCAAAATCTGCAGCCATTGCAATAGTACCTGAGTTAAATATTTTAGAAAATTTTTCTTGTTCCACTCCATTAGCAACGAAAAGCGCAGCAATTTCAGCTTCACTTTTTAATTTTTCTTTTTTAAGATTCATGGCATCAAAAATAGCACTATGCATCAAATCAAAGACTTTTAAAGCCTGAGCTGTGTAATACGCTTTAGCATGAAGGCGCATTTCCGTCTGCCAAACTGCAGGTACACCAATAAAATAGACATCTTCTAATTGACTTTTTTGCCATGATTCAAGTTTGGTTTTAAAAGTATAACAGTGGCTACATCCATACCAAAACAAATCTACTACTTCTATTTTTGAAGAGTCACTTGTAAGTACTGGATCCGATAGAACCTCATAATGAACCCCGGCTTGATAAGTATCTGCTGATACTTGGGAGATCAATGCAAAAGATAGGGTGACGCAGAATAGCAAATTGGCTATTAAGCGAGTTATCAATTGCCACTTTTGCATTTTTAGTCTCACTAAGATGGTGTTTTACTCCAATTAAATTTTTTAAAAAAAGTTTTAAAGTATCACGACTAATAACAAAAGTTAATGTTTTTGAATCCCAATCGATTACTTTAATCCGGCAATAAAGTTTGCCACTGCATCAATTTCTACATCACTCATGTATTCAGCTACACCTCGCATGATTTTTGAATCCCCATCGTTATTTCTAGCTCCTTCATTGCTAGGATCATGCGCTCCTGTTCGCCATGCACGTAATTGCTTAGCTGTATATTGAGCATACTGGCCTCCTAGTAATGGATAACCAGCAGGACCATTGCCTTGGGCTGAAGGTGAATGGCAACCAGTGCATGCTGGTACACCAGTTTCAATATTTCCTCCTCGGTATATAGCTTCACCAAGCTCAAGATTTTCTTCTTGCGCCCCTGATATTTGAATATTTTTTGAAGCGTAATAAGCGGCTATATCAGATAAATCTTGGTCTGAAAAAGAATCGAGTATCCCAGTCATGGAGGCTATTTTGCGTCGTCCGTACTTAACATCTTTTAATTGTTTTGTAAGATATTTTTCACCTTGTCCGGCCAGTTTTGGAAAAGAAGGAACTGCACTATTACCATCGGCGCCATGACAACCAGCACACATAGCTGTTTTTGATTTACCGACCGTTGCATCTCCAGCCGCAAAAATTAGTGTAGAAGCCATGATGCAACTAGAAACTATGGCAAATTTTAAAATAATTTTTTTCATTGGTTTAATCCACTCTCTGCAGTCCGCTACAATATAAATTAGTACTGTCTGTTTCAAAACTAAGGCATTATATACGAAGTCTTTCATTATCCGAATAGCGAAATCAAGATACCTTGTGAGTAAAATATGTCGAATACCATTTCGTTTAATAAAACTGAATTTTTAATTAGTGCTCCTTCCATCACGAAATCCCCAAGTGACACCGGTAAAGAGGTCGCTTTTGCCGGTCGGTCTAACGCGGGAAAATCAAGCGTCATCAATGCTTTAACAAATAATAAGAAGCTTGCTCGGACCAGTAAAACCCCAGGTCGTACTCAACTACTCAATTTTTTTACCCTAAGCGATGATCGTCGTTTAGTAGACTTGCCAGGCTATGGATTTGCTAAAGTGCCAAAAGCAATTAAAAAAAAATGGGATCTTAGTCTCGCTGGTTATCTACAAGAAAGACAATCTCTTAAAGGGTTGCTCATATTAATGGATATTCGTCATCCACTTCAAAAATACGACTGGCAAATCATTCGTTGGGCCTCAGACTCTGAAATGCCAATACATTTACTGCTAACGAAATCAGATAAATTAAAGAAAGGGGCTGTAAGTGATACCTTGTTAAAAGTAAAGCGTGAACTAAAGCAAGCATCTCTGGAAGCTAATATTTCTTTGCAAGCTTTTTCATCTTTGAAAAGAACCGGCCTTGATGAACTTAAAGAGCAGCTAGAGGAATGGTTAGAATGATTTTTTAAAAGTATAAAAAAAACCCAATCATCGGCGGTGATTGGGTTTAACTATAACGCTGAGAGAAAAATATCTTTCTTAGGAGAAACAAAATTTTATATGCGTACTAAGTTAGATACTTTAAAACGTAAAAGTTCCATAAAAAATAATAAATAGAGCTATTAATCCTTAACTAGTGAGCCTCATCCCAATTTTTTCCAATTCCTAAGTCAACTAATAACGGGATTTTTAAATCTGTAACGTTTGTCATCCTGCTCATCAACCCCTCACTGATAATTTGTTCTTCAGCCTCTGGGACCTCTAAAACCAGTTCGTCGTGCACCTGCATAATCATTTTAGACTTCAATCCCTCATCCGACAGCCAGCGATGCACATCTATCATTGCTAATTTAATAATATCCGCGGCAGTTCCTTGCATTGGTGCATTTATCGCTGTTCTTTCTGCGGCCTGTCTTCGCATACCATTACTTGAGTTAATTTCGGGTAAGTAGAGACGGCGACCAAACAATGTCTCTACAAAACCCTTTTCGGAAGCAACGTTTCGGGTATTGTCCATATAAGCTTTGACTCCAGGATAGCGAGTGAAATATTTATCTATATACTCTTGGGCCTTATGTCTCCCAATATGCAATTGGCGACCTAAGCCAAAAGCTGACATGCCGTATATTAAACCGAAGTTTATAGCTTTTGCGCTTCTTCGTTGGTCCTTTGTAACTTCACTCAATTGCACACCAAAGACCTCAGCTGCAGTTGCTTGATGAACATCTAAGCCTTGCAAAAATGCATCAGTCAAACCTTTGTCGTCAGACAGGTGGGCCATTATTCTGAGTTCTATTTGTGAATAGTCTGCAGCAAGTATTTTAGAATTTTTTGGTGCTATGAATGCCTGACGAATTCTTCTTCCTTCAGATGTGCGAATTGGAATATTTTGTAAATTCGGGTCTGACGATGACAATCTACCAGTCGCTGTAACAGCCTGATGATAAGAAGTATGAATTCTTCCTGTAATAGGGCTGACCATTTTTGGTAGCTTATCTGTATAAGTAGATCTCAGCTTAGATAAAGTACGGTGTTCTAATAATATTTTTGGCAGCGGATAATCTATTGCTAGTTCAGTAAGCACCTCTTCTTTAGTAGATGGCGCTCCCTTTGCTGTTTTTTTTAAAACTGGAATTTTTAACTTCTCAAATAAAATTACACCTAGTTGCTTCGGTGAAGCTAAATTAAATTGCTCTCCAGCGAGTATATATGCCTCTTCTTCTATTTCTTTTAGTCTAATGTCCAATTCTTGGCTTTGCTTACAAAGTAACTTGGAATCTACAAGCGTACCATTTCTTTCCATACAAGAAAGGACCGGTATAAGAGGAATCTCTATTTCTTTATAGACATATAATAAACTTGACTGCTTTTTTAATAGGGGTGAAATAGCTTTATGAAGCCGAAGGGTAACATCAGCGTCTTCTGCAGCATAAGGGGAGGCGACATCGATAGATATCTGATTGAATGTAAGTTGGCCAGAACCCTTACCCGCAACATCTTCAAAACTAATAGTTTTTACGTCTAAGTATTTTGAAGCCAGACTATCCATATCATGGCGACTACCTACAGAATCAACTACATAAGATTCAAGCATCGTGTCATATTCTACACCCGATAAATTAATTCCATAATTTTTAAGAACATTCATATCATACTTAAGATTTTGTCCTAACTTAAGGATTGATGAGTTTTCAAGAATTGGCTTTATTTTCTCTAAAGTTTTTTCACAGTTCATTTGCTTTGGTGCACCAAGGTAATCATGTCCTAAAGGTACATAGACAGCTTTATAAGGTTCAATGGCGAAGGATATTCCGACGATTTTAGCTTCTATATAATTCAAGCTGGTCGTTTCCGTATCAAAAGAGAAGTATTTTGATACCTTTAATTTTTCTAGCCAACCATTAAACTCATCTTCGGTGTAAATGGTATGGTAATCTTTTTCTTGAGTTTCAAGTTCGACTGATGAGTCGTTTTGGTTTCTATCTATCAATATCTCATTGGCCCATGTTTTTAGCTCTAAGTGCTTAAACCAAGAGAGAAGCTGGTCATCGTCTTGCTCACTGTTCACTAGGCTCTCTATTGTCTGATCAAGCTGAACATTTGTTTTAATTGTTGCTAATTTGTAAGACAGCTCTGCTAGATACTTGTTTTCCAGCATTCTATCAGGTAATTTTTGTGCTCCACGCAATTTCAGTTCAGCGACTTTGGTTACATCTTTATATATCTCAAGAAGCCCGCCAATACCCTGAAGAATTCCTAGTGCCGTTTTTTCTCCAACCCCTGGGACACCTGGTATGTTATCGGATTTGTCACCTACAAGGGCTAGGTAGTCAACAATTAGTTCTGGGGGAATTCCAAACTTATCTATAACGCCTTGTCTATCCATATGTGTATTTGTCATTGTGTTTATCAAGCTTACATAAGGATTAACTAGCTGGGCCATATCCTTGTCACCTGTAGAAATTATTACCTGTCGTTTTTGTGCTGCTAAGCTCACCGCTAATGTGCCTATAACATCGTCTGCTTCAACACCTTTTTTAATAAGAATAGGTAAGCCCATTGCACTTATTATTTTATGAATAGGTTCTATCTGTTGTCGTAAGTCGTCTGGCATTGGTGGCCTTTGTGACTTATATTCTGAATAAAGTTCATCCCTAAAAGTTTTACCTTTAGCATCAAAAACAACGACTATCGCGCTATCTGGATAATCTCTAATCATTCGTCGCATCATAGAAATTACACCTTTAATGGCCCCAGTTGGCTGTCCAGAAGAGGTCACTAGCGGAGGAAGGGCATGAAATGCTCTATATAAGTAAGATGATCCATCCACTAAAATTAGTGGCGCGTCATTATTCATAAATAATTTGCCATATTTGTATATTTAGTTTCACTCTAGACATTCAATAACAGTTTTCGAGAAGTTCTCAAAAAATTCTATGAAGCTATTCTGTGTTAGAGCAATCTTATCACCCATTAAATCTAATTCTTTAGATTTAATGTCAGACTCATCGATTAGCTGTGTGACGGCTTTGGTACTATGCTGAGGATCCGTAAAAATGCAAGAGCTCTTAGCACTTATTCTAGCTAATTTTCCCTTATGTTTAGCACTAGCAGTAATATCTAAGGATAAATTAATTACTCCTAATTGCTTGAGATTATAGTGTTCCGTAAAATGACGATATCCATCATGAACCACTATAAAACCTTTTTCTTTTACTAGTATGAATTTTTTTTCTAGATCTTTATTTAGAATCTTCATTTTTAGCAAAAAATGGTCTGCGTTTTTTTGAAAATTTTCTTCGTGATCTGGGTATTTGTTACCTAACAAAGTGTTAATTCTGTTAACTATAGCTACAATATTATTTGGGTTTAACCATATATGAGGATCTCTTTCATATAGTACATTGCTTAAACCTTCCGTAGGTTCTTTATTAGAGTCATGAGAGTCATGAGAGTCATGAGAGTCATGAGAGTCATGATGATGGCTCTCATGACCATTTTTTTTGTTGGTATTAATAATATAATTTGGCCAATAAAGGTTATTCATCTGCATTAATTCTATTGAGTTCATTGCAGCATGACTTTCAATTGCCTTTGATAAACCAGATTCAAGGGTGGGGCCTATCCAAATGAATAAATCAGATTCTTTTATTAACTTAATATCTGAAAATCTAAGTTGATAGTCATGAGGTGAAACATTTCCAGCCAACATTACATTGACTGGAATCTCATCACCCACTATAGCTTTGACTAACATAGCTACAGGTTTTATTGAGGTTGTTAGTTTAGGGGTAGATAAAGCCCATACTGGAGAAACTACAAGAGCGAATGATATCAAGCTGAATAATTTAAACATATAAGATCCTAAATATTTTAATTGTTATATTATAACATAATAAATTTTTATTATTGTACATCAAATAAACTCTTTCTATATTCCAAAATTGTTAGTAATATAGGGGTTATTTCATTTTAATTGATAATTTAAATATAATAGTATATTATAACATATATAAAAATATAGAGATAATTAATGCTAACATATTCACTTCTTGCCCACAAAGACCATGACCATCAGCGATGCATCGCTTCCGCACTTAAAGGGGCTAGAGTGTTATGTGAAGAAAATAACGCTCGGCTAACGCCAATTCGTGAGTTTGTGTTTGAGGCTATATGGTCAAGCCACCAACCACTCGGCGCTTATGAAATTGTAGATAAGCTAGGATTAAATGTTAAAACAGGAAAACGAATAAAAGCTCCTTCTGTATACCGTGCCATCGAGTTTCTCACAAACCTTGGGCTGATCCATCGCATAAACACACTTAATGCTTATATCGGTCGATCTTTTCCTAAAAAAGCACATAACGATTTTTTTCTTATCTGTCGTATTTGTCGTATTGCCACCGAGTGCAGCACTGATCAGATAAATAATATCGTTTTACATACAGCTGAGCGTACTGGCTTCATAGTAGAACAGAAAGTCATTGAGATAATTGGTTTATGCACTAAATGTAAGCAAGAAAAAGCGTCATGAGTCACTCTCTCATCAAGCTTGATAGTATCAGCAAAGATTTTAATGGGAAAAAAGTCCTATCCTCAGTCGATCTAACCATAAATAATGGACAAATCATTACTCTTATTGGGCCCAATGGTGCCGGTAAAACTACGCTTGTGAAAATTGTTCTAGGACTTATGAGTGCTAGTGGAGGAGAAATTTTTCGATCTTCTAATTTACGTATAGGTTACATGCCGCAGAAGCTACATATAGATCCTACACTACCAATTACATTAGAGAGATTTTTAAAGCTTACTGAACAAGACACCAAATTATGCTGCGATGTTCTAAATGAAGTAGGCATTATAAACCTAATGGAGTGCCCTCTATCTTCTTTATCGGGTGGAGAAATGCAAAGGGCTCTTTTGGCTAGGGCGATACTTCGAAAGCCAAATTTATTAGTTTTGGATGAGCCTATTCAAGGAGTTGATGTAGCTGGCCAGGAAGGGCTTTATAAATTGATAGACCAACTTCATCGCAAACTGAATTGTGCAATACTAACAGTTTCTCATGATCTACACGTTGTTATGTCCTCTACGAGTGAGGTATTGTGCTTGAACAATCACGTATGTTGCCATGGTCGACCAGATCAGGTCAGTAAAAATCCTGCATTTATTGAACTTTTTGGTAAAAAGACGAATACTTATACTACATATACGCATCATCATGATCATCAGCATGGACTTCATGGAGAAGTAAGGTCTTCAGAATCATCCATCTCCGAAGTGGATGACTGCAACCATGATTGATGTCCTTTTATATGCTCTTTTAGCTGGAATTGGCGTAGCTATAATAACTGGTCCATTAGGTGCTTTTATAGTTTGGCGTCGCATGGCTTATTTTGGAGATACATTAGCCCACTCTTCCTTACTAGGAGTAGCTCTTGGGTTTCTCCTTTCAATAGATTCAACTATATCTGTCATTGTCACATGCCTTATATTCTCTCTAATATTGGTCGGGTTAGAGCAAAAAAAGAGTCTTGCTTCTGACACATTACTTGGAATTCTCTCCCATACCTCTTTGGCGTTTGGATTAGTCGTCATAGCACTAATGCCAAACATCAAGGTGGATCTCATGAGTTTACTATTTGGTGATCTCTTAACGGTTAATCTGAATGATATAATTACTATATATATAATCAGCGCTGCGGCAATAATACTGCTGCTTAGGATATGGAGCCCGCTACTTGCTATAACTATTGATGAGGATTTAGCTAGGACAGACGGAATAAAATTCAAATTAGTGCGAGTAGCTTTCATGCTCATTATTGCCTTAGTAATTGCCGTCTCAATGAGGGTAGTGGGTGTATTGTTGATCACTTCTTTGCTAATAATTCCTGCAGCCACAGCAAGAAATTACTCACAGACACCAGAACAAATGGCTATTTTTGCTAGCCTGATAGGTTGTTTTGCTGTTATTTTAGGATTACTTGCGTCGTGGTTTATAGACACTCCTGCTGGGCCCTCTATAGTTCTGAGTGCAGGAATTTTGTTTATACTCTCACTTTCAAACAAAAATAGATAAAGCTACTTCTGTTTTTCAAACGTTGACATGATAGATTCTAAAGAAATTTTCATTCTTTCTGGGTCGAGTGGTGGCCTGAAAAATCCATGATAATGACCGTATGGATTGACTATTACTACATTACCACTATGATCTATAGTGTAATCGCTCTCACCTAAAGAAACTTTTGAGTAAGGAATATTAAGTTGTACTCCTAAACTCATTAGTACATATTCGTTACCTGTAACTCCTATAAAATTTTTATTGAAATATGGCACATACTGAGCAAGTTTTTCTGTTGTGTCTCTTTCTGGATCTAATGAAATCATGGTGAACTGTAAAAGTTTTTGGTCTTCGGAAGATAGTGATTCATAAAGATTGGCTGCAGTAGACATAGTGGTTGGGCAAATGTCTGGACAGCTAGTAAAACCAAAAAAAAATAACGTCCATTTTCCTTGTAAATTTTTCGAGGTAAACGGTCGGCCTTGATGGTCGGTTAACTCTAATCCGCTGAATTTTCGTGGGGTCTCGAGTAAAACTGCTCCATTATCCATTAACTCTTGAGGGCTTAAGATATGCTGAGTATTGATTTTATTAACAAAGGCCAGCATTACCAAAAAAATAAATGCAAATATTCCCAACAAGGTTTTGTGAATTCCCCGATTACTATTCTGTTCTCTCATAGTGCTGTCATCCCTGTCTTTTTTCTCAAAATTAACACTGCAAATAGTAGGTTTTAATCTCGATGTGATAAGGAAAAGAAGATTTTAAATAAAATAGTGGTCTACCAACATAATGACAAATAAAGCCATCAAATAAATTATGGAGTACTTAAACGTGCCCATACCTGCATCTGGATTGCGACCAACTATCATCATTATGGCCCAGTATAAAAAGCCTGCGCCTAAGATCAATGCCCCAAAAAAATATAACCAGCCACTCATATTTGCTGCAAAAGGTAGCAACGTAACAAGTATCATTAGAACGGTATATAGTAGAATACTAATCTTGGTATATTTTTCTCCATGTGTGACTGGCAACATCGGAATCTCTGCTTTAGCGTATTCATCTTTGCGATGAACAGCAAGAGCCCAAAAGTGTGGTGGTGTCCAGGCAAAAATTATCAACACCAAAAGAAGCGCATGACCATGAATTTCTCCTGTTACAGCAGTCCAGCCTAATAGCGGTGGAACGGCTCCGGCTAAACCTCCTATCACAATGTTCTGAGGGGTCGCCCTCTTTAAATAAGAGGTATAAATTACTGCATATCCAAATAAGGAAGCTAGTGTCAGCCATGCGGTCAAGGCGTTAACAAAGATCAATAAAATAGCCATGCCAAGTAAGCCCAAGATTGCTGAAAAAAGCATCGCTTGGTAAGGCTGTACTCTGCCTTTGGCAACCGGACGATTTAGCGTTCTTGACATTTTAAGATCAATTTTTCGATCTACCACATGGTTAATAACTGCTGCTGAACCTGCGCAAAAAGCTATACCTATATTACCTAAAATCAGTATATGAAAAGGGACCATGCCAGGTACAGACAGAAACATGCCTATAATTGAGGTTAATATCATTAAAGCAACTACTTTTGGCTTAGTAAGCTCTAAGTAGTCGTCCAAACTAGCTTTTTCTAGCTCAGATACTGCTATTTTCGTCACTTCAATTCCTCAATTAATATTTTTTTATTTAGCGTAGGCCATTCTGCTTGCAAGACCCACCGATATCAATAATAACATTAGACTTCCTAAGCTATGAAATATTGTCAAAATAACTGGATCTCTTGAATACCCAGCATAAGTCAAAAGTACTATTTGAATAATTAAAACTGCAATTAAATTTACACCTACTCTCTTGACCCTATAGTCGGAAAATGTTGATAAAAAAATTGCTAAGCCCAGGAAATAAAAAATCGAAACTAATGCTGCCAACCTATGGATAACGTTTATTGCCACACGAGCCTTGCTTTCTAAAACCTCTAAACTAGATGGCTTAATAAAATTAAAACCTTCTTTTAAATCCATATTTGGCCACCATGAACTTTGGCAAGATGGGAAATCCGGACACGCAAATGAGGCGAATTTTACACTTGTCCACCCCCCTAAAGTAATTTCTAAGAGGGTTATTATAATAGCTAAAGTGACCCATGGTTTAATTTTATCAAATCTATCAATAACTTTTTTCGAAGCCAGCCATTGTTTGCCATCAAATCTGAGTGCCAATATCCAAAGTAGTACGCATGTAGCTATGCCCATTAAAAAATCAATTAGGGCTATTTGGGGCCAAAATAAAATATCATCAGACCATATACTTAAAATTGATTGCCAAAAAACCAAGAATAGAATGAAAATTGGCAATCTAAAAGGGTATTTGTCGTTTTTTAAAACAAGCCAAGAATATACTGCCAAGAAAGTAACCAAAAGGACTAATATAATATAAGAAATCTCATGTATTAGGTCTGTCCATCCGACCACACTGATATAATAATTGAGGGCACTGATTAGACCTCCGTCACTCACATAAAAACTACCACCACAATTGAACCACCCTAAACAATCAAAACTAGTATCTTTGAAACGTCGATAAATCCCTAGAATTACATCCATCACAGAAAAAACTGCAGCAAGAGAAGCGGTTAAAAATAAACACCTACGAGAGATATTTTTATTTAAATTTGACACAAATGTTATAATCTCTGTCTTTCAGAAAATTGTAATTTTAAATATCAAGTACGGATTACTGAGCCGAATATTTCATCAAGTGTTCAATATCTTCTATAATCTCAGTTCCCTCGTGAGCCAAATTATATGACATCATTAGAAGTCCTTGCTGGTCCACCAAGTAGGCTCTGTTGGTTTTTATATTTTGCAAATGAAAGGGTGTATTAGTGTTTTCAAGCAAAGCTTTAAACTCTTTTTCTCTACCATATGTAACTTTTAAGAACGGATGATTTAATTTTAAAAATTCATCAATCTCCACTCCAAGTTTTTGGTCTAAAGAGACATATAGACGCTCGAACCGTCTACTATACTTACCTAAACTAATGTGAACCTGCCGAGTTAAGTAAAGTAGTTTTCTGCATTGGTCTATGCATTCTCCATCACCTGTAATGATCAATCTCCATTTGGCCTTTTGGTCTACTAAAACCCAGTTACCTTCATCTGAAGTTTTTAAGTTTAAATCTGCGATTGATACTGGAGGTACAACAAAATTACCATGATTTGTTGTACCCAGCTTTGCTAATAACTTATTTCGTTGGTCTTCGGTATTAGGATATATCAGAAATCCTGCGATAATAACGCCGCCAAGCATTAATATCATGAACCATATCTGCCATTGAATTTTTGAATTTTTTTCTGCTATCATTTTTACTCTACCTAAAAAAATTTTATTAACTGCGTCTAGAGCTTATAACATCCCCAAGATTAGAATTAGCAAAGATCGCTAAAATTATTAAGGCCACTGCTAAAGCTGCCCACTGAAAAGCATAACCTGTATGTTTGCCTGGCTGAACATTTACGACGAACCAGCCTGTAGTGAATGCCCCTGGTTCTTTTGCATCTAATCT
>Ga0308004_10000840_pt1 | contig 13826 bp, 15 predicted proteins | sample Neamet38_FD_203156 | JGI IMG/M metagenome (GOLD analysis project Ga0308004, IMG submission 203156) | Marine microbial communities from water near the shore, Antarctic Ocean - #38 | ecosystem: Environmental > Aquatic > Marine > Unclassified | place: Southern Ocean | collected 2014-06-06 | reverse complement strand
CGTCACCTTCGTTCAAGCTACCTATGCCTGAATCTGCTACAGCTGATGAATGAACGAACACGTCTTTTTCTTTATCGTCTCTTTCGATGAAACCATAACCTTTGGTACCATTGAACCACTTAACTTTACCTTTTAGTGTACTCATATTATTTTACTTTTCCTTTTTTATTGTTAACTTACGTAATCGAAAATTCGAACACGCAATTCTTCATTAACAGGTTGAAACTTTATAAATAAGTTTTATATCCTGATAATTTTTGAATTCTGAAGTAAGATTTAGGCTTTCTGCAATTTTACTGCTGAAGGACCTTTGTCTCCATTCTCAACTTCGAATGTTAATTCGTCGCCTTCGTTTAAAAATTTTAAACCGGCATCTCTAACAGCTGATGAATGAACGAACACGTCTTTTTCTTTATCTTCTCTTTCGATGAAACCATAACCTTTGGTACCATTGAACCACTTAACTTTACCTTTTAGTGTACTCATATTATTTTACTTTTCCTTATTTATTATTAACTTAAATTAGTAAACATTTACTAACTTGGCTTCTTTAATAGATTTGGCTTTGATATGTCAAGGAGTGTTTGGGGTATATAAAGAAATTTTTTGCTCAACTGTCTATTTTACAACACTAAATATACCTATTAGGGCAAGTAATAATAGGACAAAGCTAAAATATAGATATTTATTTTTATTAAACGCACCTCTTATTTTATTAGTTAATGACATTTTATAGCCTAGACTGATATCGCTTAAGTTTGTTGGTTTGTTAAAACCTTGGTCTCTACCAATTTTTAAAAACTTAGCTTTTCTATGATCATAAACTTCTTCTCTTGTAAAATTTTCAAAATATTTTAAATTATTAATTATTGATTCTTTAAGATTCTGAGTCATTGCTTCTCTGTCACGATGAGCTCCACCAATTGGTTCTGGTATAACCTCATCTATAATTCCAAGTTCAAATAAATTTTTTGCTGTAAGTTTCATTGCTTCAGCTGCTTGTAATGATTTGCTTGGGTCTCTCCACAGAATAGAGGCACATCCTTCAGGTGAAATTACTGAATAAATTGAATTTTCTAACATTATAACTTTATTTGAAGATGCTAAGGCAATTGCTCCTCCTGAACCACCCTCTCCTATAATAATAGAAATATTTGGAACACTAAGTGACATGCTACATTCAATTGAAGTTGCAATTGCTGAAGCTTGCCCTCTTTGTTCTGCTCCTAATCCAGGATAAGCACCTGGCGTATCTATAAAAGTTACTACTGGAATTTGAAATCGATTTGCTATCTGCATCAATCGTATGCACTTTCTATACCCTTCAGGTCTCATCATGCCAAAATTTCTTTCAATTCTACTTGTAAGGTCTTCACCTTTTTCTTGGCCAATAACTAGAACTGACTTGTTATTTATTTGTCCAAACCCAGCAATAACAGATTTATCATCTGAAAAAAGTCTATCTCCAGAAAGAGCTGTAAAATTTGAAAATATTTTATTGATATAATAATTTGCCCTAGGTCTATCTTCGTGTCTTGCCACTAAAGTTTTTTGCCAGCTATTTAAATTGGCATAAGTTAATTTTAATTTACTATTAATCTCCTCTTCTGTTTGTTTTATTTTTTGAGTATCTACTTCTGAAATTCCCTCTGATCCAAAAGGACTTTTAAGACTATCCAGGTCTGTCTCTAATGATTTAATTTCTTTTTCGAATTCTAAATAATTTTTCATATTATCTTAAAAAATTTTATCATAATTCTCTTTTTAATATAATTCAATTAAGACATTAAAATGACTGTTATAAAGTATTATTTTTTAAATTATTGACTTTAGCTTAATGCTAGTTCAAATTCACAAATAAATAGAAGAGACTATTTAAATTTAGTGGCAAAAGAGCAACCCTTAGGAAACTCTCAAGCAAAAGGACCATGAAAAAAAATTCTGGAAAGAGATAAAATCTCACTGACGAAGTAAAACTCTCAAGTAGCAAAACAGATGAGATTGAATTGTTATATATGAATAAAATTAAAAAGGGAAATATTGCCGTAAACCCTGTTTTACTTGAATTTATTAATAAAGAAGTACTACCTGGTACAGATATAGATATCGATGACTTTTGGGTTAAATTTGATTCAGCTGTTAACCAACTTGCTCCTATAAATAAAACATTAATAAAAAAAAGAGAAACTATTCAAAAGAAAATAGACGAGTGGCACCTTGCTAATAAAGTTATAAATAAAGATGAGTATATTAAGTTTCTTAAATCAATAAATTATATTGTAGAAGAAAAAGAAGATTTTCAAATAACTACACAAAATGTAGATGATGAAATAGCTACAATTGCTGGACCTCAACTTGTTGTTCCAATTGATAACGCTCGATACGCTATAAATGCTGCAAATGCCCGTTGGGGGAGTCTATATGATTCACTTTATGGTACTGATGTTATTCCTGAAGCAGGTGGCGCTACTAAGACTGTTTCATATAATCCTATTCGAGGTAATAAAGTTATTGAATACGCTAAAAAATTTTTAGACAAAAGTTTTCCACTAACAGTAGGGTGTTGGAAAGAGCTATCAAAAATTTCTATTAAAAATATTTCCCTTAAAAACAAAGCACAACTAATTGGCTATAATGGAACCCAAGAAGATCCGTCTTCTGTTCTACTTAGAAATAATAACTTACATGTAGACATTGTCGTCAATGCAAAAAGTAAAATTGGTAGCACCGACAAAGCACATATAAGTGATATTATTATTGAATCAGCTATTTCTACTATAGTTGATAATGAAGACTCTGTTGCTGCGGTAGATGCTGAAGATAAAGTCAAATGTTATAGAAACTGGCTTGGCATTATGAAAGGAAATTTGCAAACTGAGATGGTAAAGAATGGTAAAAAATTCATAAGAAAATTAAATCCAGATAGAGTTTATGAGGGAATAAATGGTCAAAAGATTAAACTACATGGTAGAGCATTATTATTAAACCGTAACGTTGGTCACTTAATGACTAATCCATCTATTACCTTGAAAGATGGTTCTGAAATTCCTGAAGGTATTATGGATTCTTTTATAAGTGTTTTGTGTGCAAAACATGATTTTAAGAATAAAAAAAATTCAAGAACAGGTTCGGTTTATATTGTAAAACCAAAAATGCATGGACCTGAGGAAGTTGCTTTTACGAATACAATTTTTAGCAAAGTAGAAGATGTTTTAGGAATGGAAAGAAACACTATTAAAGTTGGTATTATGGATGAAGAAAGACGGACTACAATAAATTTAAAAGAATGTATTAGGGCTGTTAAAGAAAGAATTGTTTTTATTAATACTGGATTTTTAGACCGAACAGGTGATGAAATGCATACTTCATTTGAAGCAGGTCCTATGATTTTTAAAGGGGATATGAAAAAATCTATTTGGCTAAATGCTTATGAGGATTGGAATGTTGATATTGGTTTAGCTTGTGGCCTGTCTGGTAAAGCTCAAATAGGTAAGGGAATGTGGGCAATGCCTGATCGTATGGCAGATATGATGATTCAAAAAATTGACCATCCTTTGGCTGGAGCTAATTGTGCTTGGGTTCCGTCCCCTACCGCAGCAACACTTCATGCTCAACATTATCATCAAATAAACGTTTTTAAAAAACAAGCAGAGCTTAAATCACGAGCAAAAGCTAAACCTGAAAATATTTTAACTATACCAATAGCAGATAGACCTAACTGGTCAGTAGAAGAAATTAATAACGAGTTAGAAAATAATGCTCAAGGTATTTTAGGTTATGTTGTGAGATGGATTAATCAAGGAGTAGGCTGCTCTAAAGTACTTAACTTTGATAATATTGGTTTAATGGAAGACAGAGCCACACTTAGAATTTCTTCTCAGCATATAGCTAATTGGTTACATCATAATATTTGTAGTCGAGATCATGTAATGACTGTTATGAAAAAAATGGCATTAACTGTAGATAAACAGAATAGTAGTGATAAAAACTATGAACCAATGGCAGAAAATTTTGAAAAATCTATAGCATTTATAGCAGCTTGCGATTTGGTCTTTAAAGGTCGAGCACAACCCTCTGGTTATACAGAACCACTACTTCACAAACGAAGGTTAGAAAAAAAAATTAGAGATTAATAAAAGCTTTAATTCCATTAAGAATATATTGAATACTCAATCCTGCTAAAACAATTGCAACTATTCTTGAAAATACACTTATAATTCTTTTATTAATTATTTTTTCAGATTTAGCTGCAATAAATAAAATAATAAAAGTTACTAACGTTGCCGCAACTAAAGCACTCATACCAATCGCTTGTTTTGCAAAATCTTGTCCTGTAGCACTTACTGATACAATTACAGAGGTAATTGCTGCTGGTCCAGCTAATAAAGGTGTGGCAAGCGGAAAAATACTTAGCTTATCAGAAGTAAAATTGACATTTTCTTCTTTCCTTTGGTGCCTTTTGTCGAAAAGCATTTCTAACGCTATAATAAATAAAATAATTCCACCAGCTATTGTAAAAGCAGGAAAAGATATTTTTAGATAAGCTAATACACTATTTCCTAACAATCCAAAAAATAACAAGATAAGTGTTGCTATAAACGTTCCATGTAAAGCTGTTTTTATTTTTTCTTTTATATCAAGATGTTCTGTAACAACTAAAAATATAGGTGTACTGCCAATAGGATCGATAACAATAAAATAAAAAATAAAGGTTTTTAAAAATAGTTCAATCATAAAAAAAATTATTACTCACTTGTTACGGGAACTCTATTTTTAAAAGCAGAGTATAGTGTACCATCATCTAACTGCTCTATTTCACCGCCTACCGGTAATCCTTGAGCAAGTTTTGTAATTTTGATCTTGTCATTTTTAATTGCATCCTCAATATAATGCGCGGTAGTTTGTCCTTCGATTGTTGCACTTGTGGCAATTATAACTTCCTTTAAACTATTTTTCTTAACTCTTGTTACTAAAGAGTCTATTAATAAATTTTTTTGTTCATAATTTTCATTTGAATTTAGAGTTCCACCAAGAATATGAAAATGTCCCTTATAGATATTTGAAGACTCTATAGCCCACATGTCTGCTAAATTTTCTACTACACAAATTTTATCATAGGTATTCATACCTTCGCACACACACGCTTGATCTGTAATTTTAAGATTCCCACAATTTAAACATCTGACAATGCTTTTATAAACTCTAGCTAAAGATTGAGCTAAAGGTTTAACTAAGTTTTCTTTATTGTTAATTAATTTTAATATTATTCTTTTTGCAGACTTTGGTCCTAAACCAGGTAATTTTGCAAAAAGTTTTATAAGTTCTTCTATAGCTGGAATATTATTATCCATTTAAAAAGGTAATTTAAGATCAAAAGGTAAATCTATTCCACCCGTTACTTTAAGAAGCTCTTCTGATGATTTTTTTTTTAATTTATCTTTTGCGTTATTGTAGGCAGCTACAATTAAATCGTTAATTATTTCATTAGTTTCTTTTTTGGCTTCTTCGCTTACTATAATGCCTTTAATTTCATATTCTCCGGTAAGAACAACTTTTACTAAATTACCGCCCGCTTCACCTTCGACTTCTATATTTTTTATAGCATCCTGAGCATCTTTCATTTTTGCCTGCATTTCTTTTGCTTTGGAAAGCATGTCAGTGAAATCAGGCATCATCATCCTCCGAAACATCTATAAGCTTAGCATCTGGAAATACGGAAATAAAATCTTTAACTAATTTACTATTTATTTCTTTTTCTAACTTATTACTCTTATCTAAGATGTTTTTCTCATAAACTGTTTTTTCACCCTGTTCTTTGCTAAGCGAAATAATCCATCTTTCACCCGTCCATTTTAGCAATTTTTCTGTTAGAATCTTAATAAAATTTTTATTAAGTTTTTCGTTAAAAGTTATATTTATCTTACCTGAAGCAAAACTTACTAATTTTACATTTCTCTCAAGATCATATTTAAGCTCAACTTCTTTGTCTTTAGCAGCAATTTGAATTAAATCTTCGTATGTGTCTATTTTTAGTGACTTTATAGAATTAGACTTAAGTTCGGGGCTCTTAACTAAATTTGTTTTTACTTGCTCAGTATTTTTGAGTTGATTTTTATAAACGCTCTTTATTTTTTTTTCATCTTGTTCTTGTCTGTTAGATGTAGAGATATTATTTGATGCTAAGGAATCGTTGCTTAAATGAATACTTTCATTGTCTTCTTTTTTTTGATCTATGTTTTTAAGATGCATCAATTGCATAATATACATTTCCAAAGTTAGATTTTCATTTCCTACGATATTCAAATCATTCATTGTTTTGATGGTAAGTTGCCAAAAAATTCCTAGATCTTGAGAGTCTAAATTTTTAGAATATTCATTAATTAATTGAATTTCTGGTTCAGATATCATCAGGTCTTTTTCAATAGGTCCTAAATTAATCCTTCTATTAAATAAATAAAGAATTTCTAACATATCATTTAAAAAATTTTTAGCATCTAGACCGTTATCAATAAGTTCTCTTAAATTTTTTATAGCTTCTTTTTGATTGCCAGATAAAACTTCCTTAAAAAGTTCAATTAGCTTGCTTCGATCTGCAAGTCCTAGCGTTTGTCTTACATCTATATCTTGTATTTCTTTATTGTGAATACTTTGAGTTATTAGTGCTCGATCCAATAAAGAAATTGCATCTCGCACTGATCCTTCAGATGCTCTTGCGATTAATTGCAACGCACTATCTGAGATACTTCCGTTTTCTTTTTCAGAAATATTTTTAAGATGCAAAAATAACTTTTCTAAATTAACTCTTTTTAAGTCAAATCTTTGACATCTAGATAGAATTGTAACAGGTATTTTTCTAACTTCTGTAGTTGCTAAAATAAATTTTAAACGAGGTGGAGGTTCTTCTAACGTTTTTAACAAACCATTAAAAGCTTGTTTTGATAGCATATGTACTTCATCAATAATGAAAATTTTAAACTTTGCACTTATTGGGCTATATTTCGCATTTTCAATTAATTCTCTAATATCATCAATCCCCGTTTTTGAAGCAGCATCCATTTCCAATATATCCATGTGATTAGAATTTACTATTTCATTGCAGTGGCAATATTCATTCTCTTTACATTTTTCCCCAACATCAAATTTCTTAATACAATTTAAAGCTTTAGCAATTAATCTGGCAGATGTGGTTTTTCCAACTCCTCTTATGCCGGTTAATAAATAAGCATTTGGAGTCTTTCCTAATTTGATTGCATTAGTAATAGTTTGAGCCATCACTTCTTGACCTATTAGATCTTTGAATTCTTGAGGCCTGTATTTAAGTGCTAATATTTTATTATTTGTCATTGTAATTTAAAGAGGCAGGCAACAACCTGAAAAATTCTCACTACGGCTGCTTCCTTTCAGACCTGACCGGGTTTATGAAACATCCACCTGATGCCAACCTCAATATGATTATATCAAGATCAATTTGATTACTACAAGACTTGATTAGAGATTTTGTGGATTATTTTTGCCTAAACGCTGATGCCTCATAAACACCCAAAATATCTAGACTCTCAGTATGAAATACTAGTTCTTCTAGGCTTTTTTTAACTATTTTTTGTTCTATATGCCCCTCAAAGTCTAAATAAAAATTAAATTGATCAAAAGTGTTTTTAACTGAAAAACTTTCTAACTTAGTTAAATTAATTTGATTGGTGGCAAAACTACCTAAAGACTTATATAAAGCAGAAGGTTCACTTTTTAGTCTAAAAATACAAGTCGTTATATATTTTTTATTTTTTTCATATTCTGGATGCTTAGCATTTTTACCCATCACTAAAAAACGAGTTACATTACCAGCTTCGTCTTCAATATTTTTTTTTATTATTTTCAATCCATAAGTTTTGGCAGCTAATTCCGATGCAATTGCTGCTATAGAGCTGTCATTACTTTCAGCTAAGTCTTTTGCAGATCCAGCAGTATCTGCTGAAACAATAGTTCTAAAATTATTTTTTTTTATAATATCCTGACATTGTCCAATTGCTTGTGCGTGACTTCTTACATATTTAATATCTTTTAGTTCAACATCTTGTTTGCATAACAAACAATGTTCAACTGTTAGAAAATGTTCGGCATAAATTTGTAATTTATATTTTGTTAGTAAATAATGAATATCAGCAACTCTGCCAGCTAGTGAGTTTTCAAGTGGAATAATTGCTTTGTAGCTTTCATCTTCAAATGCTTTTTTAAAAGTTTCTTCAAAAGTTACGCAGTTTTTAATCTCTGCACCTTTAAAAATCTCTTCACACGCAAGATGAGAGTAAGCACCCTTTTCTCCTTGAAAAGCTATTTTAACTTTTGTCATTTAATTTCCATTATTTTTCTTACTGTTTTTAAATCTTCCTCTGTATCAACACTCAAAGGACATGAATCAATATATCCAACATTTATTTTCATTTTATTTTCAAGTGCTCTCATTTGTTCAAGTTTTCTTTCAATTTCAAATTTACTTCTCTTTAAGTTTACATATCTTATTAAAGCTTTATTAGTAAAGGCATAAATTCCAACATGATGATAGACAAATTTACCTAAAGGTTTGTTGGAAATTCTAAAAAAATCCAAGGCTTGTGAAAATGAATTGTTTTCAATATTACTGTTAGTAAGAACTTTTACAACATTTGGATCTATTTCTTCTTTCTCGTTTTCAATTCTAGACGCTAAAGTAGTAATATCACATAAACTTTTTTTCATATGTTCTGCTATATTTATTATAACCTCAGGATTTAAATTCGGCATATCACCTTGAAAATTAATTATAATTTCTGGTTTGGATTTTAATACTTTTTCAAATACTTCAAAAACTCGGTCTGTGCCTGTTTCGTGTTTGGCGCTTGTTAACACGGCTTGTCCATTATTTTTTTTTATGAGGTCTAAAATTTCATTATCAGGTGTTGCAACAAATACCTCTCCAACATTTGATTTTTTGGCAGTGTCGTAAACGTGAAGAATCATTTCTTTTTGATTGATAATTTTTAATGGTTTATTAGGCAGTCTCTCTGCGTTTAGCCTTGATGGGATTATTATAGCAATGTTATTCATAATTATGCGTCTCTAGGACGCAAATAAATTAGCTAAATTTTAAGTTTTTTTTATAAAGCCGTGTTATACGTCAAATAGTAATTACCAAATTTATGGATAGTTTTGAATTAAATAAAATCATAGCTGCTGTTCTTATGACAGCTTTAATTGTCATAGGTATCAATAAATTCTCAGATGCTATTTTTCATGTCGAAAAACCAAAACAATCGGCATACAAAGTTGAGGGTTTGGAATTAGCATCATCCAATGAGACAAAGACAGAAGCTAAAGAGATAGTGCAGCTTGATATTAAGGAAATCCTAGCGATGGGAGATATTACTCACGGTGAAAAAATTTTTAAAAAATGTAGTGCTTGCCATGTAATAGCAAGTGGGGGGAAAAATATGATCGGACCAAATTTATGGGGGGTGATTGGTAGGCAGGCTGCTTCTATTCCAGATTATAATTACTCTAAAGCTATGATTGCCTATGGTAAAGAGTGGTCCTTTGAAGAAATGAATGCTTATTTAATAAAACCACGAGCATACGTAAAAGGAACTAAAATGGCTTTTGCTGGTTTGAGAAAAGAAAAAGACCGAGCTTCAGTAATATTATATATGAATTCTAAAGGTGATAATCCTAAACCACTACCTTAGTCTAGACACCAATTAATTATACTTTTTTGCAAGTGAACTCTATTAAGGGCTTGAGTCCAAACTACAGATTGTTTTCCATCAATAATTTCATCTGTTACTTCTTCTCCTCTGCCAACAGGCAAACAATGCATAAAAATTGCATCAGATTTAGCTAATTTCATTAATCTACTATTCACTTGATATTCTTTTAATATTTTTTTCTTTTTTATTTTATCTACCTTATCGTTCATAGAAACCCATTTATCAGTCATAATACAATCTGCATTTTTTATAGCATCACCAGGATTTTTAGTAATTGTAATATTAGTTTTATTTTTTTTTGCCCAAACCATTATATTTTTACTTGGTTTGTACTTATTTGGACAGCCAATATTGAGTTTAAAATTAAATTTTGCAGCGGCTTCAATAAGTGAATTAGACATATTGTTGTCTCCATCACCCACCCAGGCTATTGTTTTATTTTTTATGCTTCCTTTAATCTCCTCGAAAGTCAAAATATCAGACATGATTTGGCAAGGATGACTTTGTTCTGATAAACCATTAATGACTGGGATTTCAGAATATTTAGCAAACTCTACTAAATTCTTATGCAGAGAAGTTCTTATCATAATTATATCAGCATACTCGGACAAAACTTTAGCAGTATCTTTTATAGATTCATCGCCTTTGCCGTAATGAATACTATCTGGATTTAAAATAATTGTTGATCCACCTAGTTGCTTAGTGGCAATATCAAAAGAAATTCTTGTTCTCGTAGAAGGTTTTTCAAAAATCATTATCATGGACTTGCCTGTAAAGGGTTGATCAAGATCAACTGCTGATTTGTTTAAACCAACTCTCTTTGATTTTCTTATTTTTGCTTCCTCCATAATATCTCTTAAATCGAGAGATGTTAAGTCAGATATATTTAAAAAATTCTTCATTTAAAAGTTTTGCATACTTTTCTTAAAATTACTATTGCTTGATCTATATTTTCTTTTTTTACATTTAAAGGTGGCAATAACCTCACAACATTTTCTGCCGCTCTTATCGTTAACATTTTGTTATCTATAAGTTTTTTTATAAATAAATTTTGGTCAATAGATATTTTAATCCCTACTAAAAGACCCATTCCTCTGACTTCTTTAATTATTTTAGGAAATTCAGATTGAAGCTTATAAAGCTCTGTATAAAAATATTTTGATATATATTGAACATTTTTTAAGAAACCTTTTTTTAAGATTTGATCTAAAACAGCGTTGCCAACACTCATTGCTAATGGGCTTCCACCAAATGTTGATCCATGGGTCCCAGGACCCATGCAAGAAGATACTTTTTTGGTTAAAAGACATGCCCCAATGGGAAATCCTCCCCCTATTCCTTTTGCTATAGGAACAATGTCAGGAGTTATACCTGCATATTCAAAAGCAAAAAACTTTCCCGATCTTCCAATTCCACATTGAACCTCATCTAAAATAAGTAAAATATTTTTTTTGTTACACAATTTTCTTAACCCTTTTAAACAATAATCTGGAATAACTTTAATGCCACCCTCACCCATTATAGTCTCGACCATTATAGCTGCAGTTTTTTTTGTAATAGATTTTTCTAAACTCTTGTGGTCTGCATAATCAAAGTGATCAAATCCATCTACCGTAGGACCAAATCCTTCTGTAGCTTTTTTGCTATTACTTGCAAAAATTGTAGCTAATGTTCTGCCGTGAAAACTATTATTTAAACATAAAATTCTATTTTTTTTGGGTTGACCCTTTGAATAAAAATATTTTCTTGCAACTTTAATTGCAAGTTCGGTTGCTTCCGCTCCTGAATTTTGAAATGCTACATAATCTGCAAATGTATTTTGCGTAAGTCTTTTTGCTAATCTTTCTTGCTCTAAAATTGTGAAAGCATTAGAGACATGCCATAATTTTTTGGATTGTTTACTGATGGCCTTAACTAAATAATCATTACAATGACCAAGTGAATTGACTGCAATACCTTGTACAAAATCTAAATATTTTTTTCCATTTGTAGAATAAAGATAACAACCCTTACCCTTCACAAAAGAAATTTTTTTTCTATTATAGTTTTTAAGTAGCGCACTCATATTTAAGATTTAATTTTATAGCCTTTTTTATACAATATATAAGCTGTCATCCAAATAATAAAGCTTAATGACGTTAAATAAATATATCCTATAGTAAGTGAGCCATCTGATTGTCCTATGAAGCTATATCTAAATCCATCGATCATATAAAAAAATGGATTAGCTTTACTGATTGTATAGAGATAACCAGGTAGTTTCTCGATTGTATAAAAAGTACCAGACAAAAAAGATAAAGGTATAATTATAAAATTAGTAACTGTTGCCATGTGGTCAAATTTTTCAGCCCATAGACCTGCTATAATACCAAGTGCACCTAAAATAAAAGATGATAACAAAGTAAAAATAATTAACGTAAAGTAATTTTTAATCTCAAAATCTATAATTAAATGAAAAATACAGATTGATATAAATGCAATCATTACACTTCTAGTCACAGCAGCAAATGTTATTGCAAATGTAACCTCACCTGCTGATAGTGGAGCATATAGAATATCAACAATATTACCTTGTATTTTTCCAATCATAAAAGATGAAGATGAGTGGGAAAAAGACTGTTGAATAATTTGCATTGCAACCAAGCCAGGCGCTAAAAAATTAATAAAAGGTACACCTAAAACATTTCCTCTTTCATTTCCTATTGCTAGTGATAAGACTAATAAAAAAAGCAAAGCTGAAATAAGAGGTGAAAAAATAGTCTGAATCCAAACATTCAGAAATCTTAAAACTTCTTTTTTGTAAAGTGTCCACGCACCAATCCAGTTAACAGAACCAAATCTTCTGGTCCCAATTTTATATTTTGATCTAATTTCAACCATGGGCAGTGTTATATCTTTTTAAATCTAAAAAACTTGTGCAAAACTATTATTTTAGTCGAATTTACTGGTATTTATTATCTCTGCATACTAGATAATGGATTATATTAAAAAAATACACTATATATAGATAATATTAAATATATGAGCTGGACAGATGAAAAAGTAAAAAAACTAAGAGAACTTTGGACAAAAGGTAATACTGCCAGTGAAATAGCGGGATTATTAGGTGATACCACTAGGAACGCAGTTATAGGTAAGGCTCATCGTTTAAATTTAGAAGAACGTGCTCCATCTAAAGCTAAATCAAGCTCAGAAACAAAAGAAAATAATAAATCACATCCAAAACTTAGAGGTTCAGTTAGCAGAAAAAGTAAATTTAATTCTATTTTACTTGATAAAAATTTTGAGCCTGAGAAACCAACTGCTTTAGAAAATTTAACCGACCAGACATGTAAGTGGCCTTCCGGTCATCCCGATGAAGAGAATTTTTATTTTTGTGGTAGAAAGCCAGTTGACGCTTTTCCATATTGTAAACTGCACGTTTTATATGCATTTCAGCCTAGAGGACAAAAAGAAGAAAATATTAATAAAAATAATGAGTTGCCTCCATTTATTGAAAAGAAAATTAAATCAGCTTAATTATTAAATTTCTAAAATCTATGGATTTTACAAAAAAATACTTAAAATGGATAAGTACTTTTTTAGTTTTAATTGGAATACTTTTAACTAATTTAAATAATTATCCAGTTAACATATTCTTTCATGGAGCTGGTGTCGTAGGATGGACTATTGCTGGCTTTCTTTCAAAAGATAAAGCAATTCTTACAAACTTTGGTTTGCAAATTCCTTTATTTTTAATCGGGTTTTATCTATCGTTATTTTAAAAGATCAGAAAAATTTGTGAAATTTGGTTGTGAAACTTATAATTGAGTTTTAAAAGAATTATATGTTAATATTAAATTTAAATAGTAGACAAAACCATTTAACAATATATTCCAAGATAAATACTTCATACTATAAAGAAAATAATTAAATTCTCTCCTAGACTAATTTTTTTACACGTTATAAGTTGAGTAAGTAACATGTATGAAACTAACATTAAAAAATAACAATTTAAAAATATCATTATGGAATTAACATTAATTTATACAATTGTAGGTTTTGGATTAGCTGGCTACAGCGTTATAGCGAACGACTCTATTCAAACCC
>Ga0308004_10000836_pt1 | contig 13860 bp, 15 predicted proteins | sample Neamet38_FD_203156 | JGI IMG/M metagenome (GOLD analysis project Ga0308004, IMG submission 203156) | Marine microbial communities from water near the shore, Antarctic Ocean - #38 | ecosystem: Environmental > Aquatic > Marine > Unclassified | place: Southern Ocean | collected 2014-06-06 | reverse complement strand
AGTTGTTTTGGTGGGCAGTAAAGGACTCGAACCTTTGACCCCCTCGGTGTAAACGAGATGCTCTACCAGCTGAGCTAACCGCCCAAAACAAGCGCTACTCTTACATCAACAGGTTCATAATGTAAATTGGTAATTATTGAATGCTGGCTTGAGATTTATCGTTTGATTTAGTTATACTCTCAACCTCAACCCACTCAATTCTTTTCAATTCTTTTGTTAAAGCTATTTTTAGTACTTCGTCAGCATGTTCAACTGGTGTAATCTTAATATCATCAGTAATCTTTTTTGGCATATCTGCTAAATCTTTTTCATTTTCTTTAGGTATAATAACCTGTTTAATTCCAGCCCTATGGGCTGCTAATAATTTTTCTTTTAAACCACCAATTGGTAAGACTTGACCAGTTAATGTTACTTCACCAGTCATAGCAACATCTCTTCTTACAGGAGTATTTGTTATAGCGGATACTATTGATGTTACCATTCCGATACCAGCAGAAGGTCCATCTTTAGGTGTAGCACCCTCTGGTACATGAATATGAAAATCTTTTTTTTCAAATAATGGTGGAATAATTCCATACTCTAAACTTTTAGATCTAATAAATGATTTTGCTGCTTTGATAGATTCTTGCATAACTTCTCCTAACTTGCCCGTAATTTGCATTCTACCTTTCCCAGGCATAATAACAGTTTCTATTTTAAGAATTTCTCCACCATATTCTGTCCAAGCTAAACCCGTAACAACACCAATTTTATCTTCAGTTTCTAATTCACCAAATTTAAATTTTTGAATACCTAGATAATCGTGTAGGTTTTTTAAATCAATATTAACTTCTTTTTCTTCACCGGATACAACTTTTTTAACAACTTTTCTGGCTATTTTTGATATCTCTCGCTCTAAATTTCTAACACCAGATTCTTTTGTATAGCTTCTAATGATCTCTTTGATAATATCTTTAGATAATGTCATTTCTTTTTCTTTAACACCGTTATCTTTAATTTGTTTTGGTAAAAGGTATTTGTTTGCAATATTTATTTTTTCATCCTCAGTATAACCTGCAAGTCTAATAACCTCCATTCTGTCTAATAAAGGAGGTAAAATATTTAGAGTATTAGCTGTCGTTACAAACATTACATCTGACAAATCGTAATCAACCTCAAGATAATGGTCATTGAAAGTAGCATTTTGTTCTGGATCCAATGCCTCAAGTAAAGCTGAAGAGGGATCTCCCCTATAATCATTTCCAATCTTGTCTATTTCATCAAGAAGAATTAAAGGATTTTTTGTTCCTGCTTTCTTCATCATTTGAATAATTTTTCCTGGTAAAGAACCAATATAAGTTCTTCTATGACCTCTAATTTCAGCTTCGTCACGCATACCTCCAACTGAAACTCTAACAAACTCTCTATTTGTAGCTCTAGCAATTGATTTACCTAATGAAGTTTTCCCAACTCCAGGAGGACCAACTAAACATAGTATAGGGCCCTTGATTTTATCCATTCTTTTTTGAACAGCTAAAAATTCAATTATTCTTTCTTTAACCTTTTCCAAACCAAAGTGATCCGCATCTAACACGGCTAATGCTTTATTAAGATCAATGGCAACTTCACTTTTTTTAAACCATGGTAAGTCAATCATCCAATCTAAATAATTTCTAATAACAGTTGCCTCTGCAGACATGGGGCTCATATTTTTTAATTTTTTAAGCTCAGCCATACATTTTTTTTCTACTTCTTTTGGCATTTTTGATTTTAAAATTGATTTATTTAAACTTGATGTCTCATCTTTTCCATCTTCAATTTCTCCTAATTCTTTTTGAATAGCCTTAAGTTGTTCATTTAAATAGTACTCTCTCTGAGTTTTTTCCATCTGTGTCTTAACACGACCTCTAATTCTTTTTTCAACACCGATGATGCTAGTTTCATTTTCCATAATTTTAATTATAGAATTTAGTCTTTTTTTGACATCTATGGTTTCAAATATTTGCTGTTTTTCTGAAATTGTTGCAGTTAAATGGGAGGCAATATTATCTGCAATATGTGAAGCATCAGCTAATTTTTTAATATTATTTATTGTTTCACTTGAAACTTTTTTATTAATTGATGTCAGTTTTTCAAGCCTTCTAACTGCTGTCATAGCAAGTGGAATTAAATCCTCATCTTTTGTAACCTCATCGTGTTGATGCGTATATTCACAAATGATAAATTTATCATTATCTTTAAAATTTAAAATTTTAATTCTTTTACTTCCTTCTACTAAAACTTTTACTGTACCATCTGGTAATTTTAGTAATTGAAGAATATTACCTTCACATCCATACATAAAAACATCATTTTTTTTAGGGTCATCAATTTCTGAATTTTTTTGTGTAACGAGTACAATCTTTTTATCTTTTTTCATCACCTCATTTAATGCGGAGATTGATTTATCTCTTCCAACAAATAATGGAATAACCATGTTTGGGAACACAACTATATCTCTCAGTGGTAATAAAGGTCGCTCAATTTTAACATTCATGACTTAAATATGGATATTATATACGATATTGCAATAGCTATTTGTTAGTTATTAACCTTAATATTAGGCAGCAGAAGTTTTGTCTGTCTTAGTTTTGTTATTATTTTTTGAATGAACTACAATCGGTTGGGTTAGACCTTTAGCCGCACTAGCGTCTACGATAACCTCATCCACATTATCCTGGCTAGGTAGATCATACATCGTTTTTAATAAAACATTTTCCAAAATAGATCTTAGACCTCTTGCTCCAGTTTTTTTCTTAATTGCTTTTTGAGCAATCTCTTTAATTGCACTTTCTTTAAATATTAATTTGGCACCATCTAATTTGAATAATTCTTGATATTGTTTAATTAATGAGTTTTTGGGCTCTTGTAATATTTTAACTAAAGATTTTTCGTCTAAATCCTCTAGGGTTGCTATCATAGGAAGTCTACCAATAAACTCTGGAATTAAACCATACCTTAACAAATCTTCAGGTTCTAGGCTTTTCATCCATTCACCAGTTTTTTTATCCTCAGTTTTTTTTACATTCGCACCAAAACCAATTGAAGTACCCTTGTCTCTCTGAGATATAATTTTATCTAAGCCAGCGAAAGCACCACCACAAATAAATAAAATATTTGTTGTATCTACTTGTAAAAATTCTTGTTGAGGATGTTTTCTACCACCTTGAGGTGGAACGCTAGCAACAGTTCCTTCCATAATTTTTAATAAAGCTTGTTGCACACCTTCGCCAGAAACATCTCTAGTAATAGAGGGGTTTTCAGATTTTCTGCTAATTTTATCAACTTCATCAATATAAACTATTCCTCGTTGGGCTTTTTCTACATTGTAATCTGCAGCTTGTAATAGTTTTAAAATAATATTCTCAACATCTTCTCCAACATATCCTGCTTCAGTTAATGTAGTTGCATCAGCCATTGTAAATGGGACATCAAGAATTCTAGCTAATGTTTGAGCTAATAGAGTCTTACCACAACCAGTTGGTCCAACTAAAAGAATGTTAGATTTTGATAATTCTACAGTTTTACTAGTTTTGCTTTCATAGTTTAGTCTTTTATAATGGTTATGAACTGCTACAGATAAAACTTGTTTAGCATGCATTTGGCCAATAACATAATCATCCAACACAGTGCAAATTTCTTTTGGTGGTGGAAGTCCATCTTGATATTTAACAAAATTATCTTTGCTTTCTTCCTTAATAATATCCATGCATAGTTCAACACATTCATCACAAATGAAGACTGTGGGGCCAGCGATCAATTTTCTTACCTCATGTTGACTTTTGCCACAGAAAGAACAGTAAAGGATATTTTTATTATTAGTTGTCATAAATTTATAAACGAATCAATTGAAACACTTTAATATAGAAGCGTCCTACTAATCAAGTGTAGCTTTTAGACAGTCTAGATGTTGTGGATTAAGATCTTTTCTCTACTACTTCGTCAATTAAACCAAAGTCTTTAGCAACTTCTGGCGACATAAAATTATCTCTCTCAAGAGCTTTTTTTACTTCATCAACAGATTTTCCTGTTTGCTTTGAATAAATTTCATTTAGTCTTTTCTTTAAAGTAAGAACTTCATTTGCATGAATTTCAATATCTGTTGCTTGACCCTGAAAACCAGCAGAAGGTTGATGAACCATTATTCTAGAATTAGGTAGTGAAAATCTTTTCCCTTTTTTCCCGGCTGCAAGCAAAAACGAACCCATAGAAGCAGCTTGGCCAATACACAATGTAGAAATATCAGGTTTAATGTATTGCATGGTATCATAAATACCTAAGCCAGCAGTAACAAGACCGCCAGGACTATTTATATATAAGCTTATATCTTTTTTTGGATCTTCCGACTCTAAGAACAAAAGTTGTGCCGTAACTAATGATGCAACATTATCATTAATAGGACCAACCAAAAAAATAATTCTTTCTTTAAGGAGTCTTGAATAAATATCATACGCTCTTTCACCCTTAATAGTTTGTTCAACTACCATTGGCACTAAGGTGTTCATTTGGTCGGAAAAATTTCTTGTCATAAGCTGATTCTCTTATCTTATATAACTAGTGATTACTTTTTGCTAACTTTTTTTGCTTTAGTTACTGCTGGTTTAGCTTTTTTTGCTTTAGTTAATGCTGATTTAGCTTTTTTTGCATTAGTTGCAGCTGGTTTAGCTTTTTTTTCTTTAGAGTGATTATCATCATGATTATGATTATGATTATGATCTAATTTTTGATCTTCTTTTAAAATTTTTTCAGCTTCTTCTTGTTTTAATTCTTTTTTATTGGGCTTTGCCTTTGTTTTAATTAAATCAATAATTTTTTCTTCATAAACCGTTCCTCTTAGACTTGCTAAAGCTTGTGGATTTTTTTGATAAAATTCCATTACCATTTTTTCTTGACCAGGCATCGTTCTAAGTTGTTTTTGCACTTCAGCTTGAACCTCTTGTTCGGTAACTTTTATTTTATTTTGTTCACCAAATTCATTTAAAATTAAGCCAACTTTAATTCTTTTTTTTGCAATATCTTCAAAATTTTTTCTACTTTTTTTAACATCATCTTCAGACATACCTTGAGATAAAATTTTTATTTCTTCTTCCACTAGATTTTCAGGAATTTCTTCTACGTTAAAATTTTCAATTTCTTTTAAAATTTGTTTTTTTGCTAATTTATTTAGAGAATTTTTGTACTCATCATTAATTTGTTTTGATACTAGAAATTTTAAGTCTGTGAGATCTTTTGCACCAAGATTTTTAGCAAAGTCAGCATCAATTTTTACATCTTCAGATTTTTTAACATTTAAAATTTTACAGATAAATTTTGCTTTTTTATTAGCAAATTCTTTTTGAGGATAGTTTTCAGGCAAAATAGCTTCTACGATTTTTTCTTCATCTTTTTTAACCCCCACTAATTGTTTATCAAATCCTTTAATAAAAAGATCTTTTCCTAGAATTAATTGAGTATTTTTTCCCTCACCTCCAGTGAAATTTTTTCCATCAATAGTTGCCACATAATCAAAAACAACCAAGTTATCTTCTGCTGCCTTAACATCATCTGCTGCATCTTTAAAGTTGTTTTGACTTTTGGCAATTTCTTTTATTCTTTTATCAGTTTCTTTATCTTCAATTTTTACTGTAAATTGATCAAACCTAATATTTTCAACAGACTTAAGTTCAACTTTTGGCAACTCAGTTACTGACATTACATATTCTAAATCTTTATCCTCACCATAAATTTTTAGATCAAGTTTTGGCTGGCCTGCTGGTTTAATCTTATTATCCTCTAGAGCTTTAACAGACGTGTCTTTAAGCACTTTATCAAGGACCTCATTAAAAATTGCTTTCCCAAATTGTCTTTTTAAAATTTCTTTTGGTACTTTTCCTGGTCTAAAACCTTTTAAACTTACTGTACCTTTGATTTCTTCATATTTTTCTTCCATATATGAATTCATAGTTTTTTTATCTATGAAAACTTTAATGTCTTTATTGAGACCTTTTTTATTTAATATTGTTACTTTCATATTTTTATACTTTCCTGGTAGGCGAAAAAGGACTCGAACCTTCACATCTTTCAATACTGGTTCCTAAGACCAGCGCGTCTACCAATTCCGCCATTCGCCCACAATTCTTGAGGATTTATATATTATTGATATCATTTGTCCAATGACAATAATTCTAAAATATATTAATAATCAATTATATTTACTATAAATTTTTTAAAAATGATTACCACACCTTGTATAAGCATATGCAAAACTGATCCTCAAACTGGTTATTGTTATGGGTGTGGTAGAAATAATGAAGAAAAGAAAATGTGGAAATTAGAAAATACTTCAGATCAATGGAAAAAAGATAATTTAACCAATATTAAAAAAAGACTGACGGGTTGGCAATTAGAAAGTTTTGAAGACTCGTATAAACATAAAACAGAAAATGGTATTTCTTTATTTAAAAAAAATCTAAATAATGAGTAAATCTGGAATAATAATAACAATTTATATATTAGGAGTAATAATTGGTGCCCTTTTTTTAGATATTTGGGGAGCCGAAACTTCTTTTGTAAAAACTATGTCTATATTTGCTTGGACAATCATTTTTTTAATAATGTTATTTTATTTTGATAAAAATGAACAAAAATAGATTTAAAATTTTACTTTTTATATTTTTCTTTTCTCACTTAAGTTCGATTACACATTCTCAGATAATACTTTTAACTGAATGCAAAAATTTAAAAGATGGTTTTATTAAAAATGAATATATTTTAGATTTTGAAAAATCTTTAATGACAAGAAACTATATTTATGACCGCAAAACTTATAAAAAATATAAAACAACAGATTTAAGTATAAAAAAAGAAAATACTTTAGAGAGATTTATCTACGAAGATAATAATTTAATTTTTACAGATAAAATTGGTTACCCACAGTTTTATACACAACTAGTTTTTGAAAAAAAAAATCCTATAATTAACATTAAAACAGTAATTAATGGTGAAGAGGCTGTTTCAAAAATATCTACCTGTGGAAAGATAGAGCTTTTTGAGAAGGAGAGTTAAGATTTTTTATTTAAATTACTAGCCTTATTAGGTTTACTAACAAAATTTAATTTTTTTGATCCAAATTTAGTATTTGTAATATTGCTTCGGTGTTTTGCAAAAGCTTGTTTCTGAGCTAGCTTCATTGCTTTTTTTGATGACATATATTTATCCTATATTTTTTTATAATAAAATAAAGTTTTAATTATTTATTGTTTTTTGTCTAATGAGAATTTTAAGATCTTTATCTACTACAACAATTTCACCTGATGAAACAGATAAATTTAAAATTTCTGAAATTACCACATAATGTGTTACAAAAATTAAGTTACCTTTACCATTCCACTTATTTATGTATTCTTTTAATTCTTTAATTTGTTTGGTTTTGTTATGAGAAAATTTTTTACTAAAAAAAGAGTTCAAAAAACTCTTAGTCTCGTAATTTTTAAAGGCATATTTTGAGGTTTGTTTACATCTACACCATTCACTAGATAAAACTAAATTGGGATTCTTATAGTTTTTTAAAAAAAATTTACCAATGGTCTTTGCTTGTTCAATACCTTCCTTATTTAAATTTCTCTGAGAAGCACAATTAGATATATTAAAATTATCTGGATCACCTCCACCTGGAGCAATGGCATGCCTTATAAATATCAATTTACCACCTTCGCTTAATATATTTTGCAAATCATCATTTGAATTAGCTATTAACGACGTATCAAAGGATATAAATAAGAATATAAGAATTTTGATTAACTTCATTGATGAGCATTAAATTTAAAAAACTAAATAATACAATAGTTAAATGTAAAAAATGTCCAAGATTAATTAAGTTTAGTAAAAAAATTTCTTCTATTAAAAGAAAACAACATATGGCAGAAATTTATTGGGGCAAACCAGTGGCTGGCTTTGGAGATATTAATGCAAAATTAATGATTGTTGGTCTTGCTCCTGCGGCACACGGTGGAACAAGAACTGGTAGAGCATTCACAGGTGATAAGTCTGGTGAATTTTTATTTTACTGTCTAAGTAAAGTAAATATTTCAAATTTACCTACATCTCTTCATAAAAATGATGGCTTAAAACTTAACAAAACTTATATTACTAATATTTTAAAATGTGTTCCACCAGATGATAAGCCTTTAAACAATGAATTAAATAATTGTTCAAATTATTTTGATAATGAAATTCAAAATTTAAAAAACTTAAAAGTTATAATTGCCTTGGGTAAAATTGCATTTGATAATTGTGTTAAATTTTATAAAAAAAACTTTACACTTAATCAAAAATTAATATTCAAACATGGTATTAAATATACTCTGCCAGATGGGAAAATTTTAATTCCTTGCTACCACCCTAGCCCGCGAAATGTTAATACAAAATTGATTGATACAAAAAAAATGATATATCTGCTTAAAACAGCTAAAAAATACTCTAAAGTTTAGGAGTGTCACAAAAGTATGGTTTAAAATCTTGAAATAAATTATCTGGGATTTTTATTGGCTTCCCAAAGTTATTTACAAACACTAAATGAACCTGTGCTTCTGTGATTATCTCCTCTCCTCTTGTAATAATTTGATTCATAAAAAATGATGTTTTGGTAGTTGATTTAACCCAAGATCTTATACTCAATTCATCTTCTAATAACGCTGATATTCTATAATTAATATTGCACGATTTAACTATTATTTGTGCTCCAAAATCTTCTTTAATTGTTTTATTAGTAAAGCCTAGTGTAACTAAAGTCTCAGTTCGTGCTCTTTCAAGAAAATTTAAATAATTTGCATAATAAACAACTCCACCTGCATCAGTATCTTCATAATATACTTTAACTTTATGAAAAAAACTTTTGTGCATATTTACATGCTATCAATAAAATTAATCATTTAACAGTAAAGTGAGATATAATAATTTTAGTGGGAGTTTATATTCTTGAGTTAATTGCAGTTGTTGTGTGAAATTTTGGTGTACTTGGTGCCGCACCTATACAAGATGTTATTATTGCTGTTACTTTATCATTTTTAAGTATTGGTCTTAATAGATTATTAAATAATTATTATTTTGCTGAAAAATAAATATTTTGATAATAAGATATAGCTTTTAATTTCGAGTTATCAGTGTCTGTCATTATAGCAACACCTGATAAATCATTAACCTCTATTCCATGTAATTCCATAAAATTTTCTTTAACATTGGTTTTAACAGTGACCCATTTATTTGAATTATCTATTGTTGTAGATAATACATAGTCAATTGATTTTTTTGTATAAGGACTTGACCAATTCTCACCAATTTTATTGTTACTAGAAAAAACATAGTTGATGGCCCTATTTGATAGAGCTGTAGACCCAGTCTTTTTTATAACAAATACTCTGGCAGCATAATCATGACCTTTTTTACTGTTTTCAATAATACCTGAAAGATCTTTTTCAATTTTCCAGGTAATATTAATAAAGGGAGTTTTTAATAGATCTATTGCAACTTTTTTACCTAATCCTGAGCCTTTGCCTTCAGCTTCAGCCTTAATAAAATTGCCACTTTCATTAGAACCAAGAGTCCACGTTGTTTCACCTTTATATTTTTTTCCCACCTCTAATGTTTTGAATTCTTCTTTGGTAAATTCAAATACACTAATTTGTTCACTATTTGCAAAATTTGTAATTATCATCGAAATTACTAGAAATTTAAAAATTTTATCCATTATCTATTTACTTTAATACATCTTTTAGACAAAATTAGAACAATCATTATTCATTTTTTAAATTTATAAATAAGTATGAAAACGATTATACCTTTTTTATTACTTATATACTGGTCATTTATAATTTTTGCACCAATAATCTAGGATAAACAAATTTATATATAGTGATTTAAAGTAATTTTAAATTAAACTTAGTTTGTTAATTCAAATATTTTTGAAGAAACCAAGCTGTAACCATCTATATTAAAATGACCAGCTTCTTCAAAGGGAAATAGTTTAAGAGGATTTTTTTCTTTTTTTAAAACTTCTTCATGAATATCAATAAAAGGAATTCCAAGTTTGATAATTTCTTCTTTAATTAAAAAATAATTTTCAAATTTTTTGTTAAATTTATATCGGGAATATTCTGGTATATATACAAAATAAAATTCAGAATTATTTTCTTGGGCTAAATTATTTGCTAATTCTATTATCTCGAAAAAACTAGGAAGTAATTTTGGTTCTTTTGTATTATAATATAAAGTTCTTATGTAATAAAATTTTATAATTTTTTTAAATTTAGTAAAAAAATTATTTCTATTTAGTCTTTCTTCGTAATGATTTATTTGATTTTTAACTAACTGATCAATTGTTGCATTTATTTTTTTTTGTTTATTTTTTAGATTTTGTGAAAAAGATTTATTTTCTAAATATTGTTTAAGTATGTCATTTTTTAAATTATCATTTAAGTTTAATAAGTCATTACCTTCAAAATAAACCCAAATAATTTTTTTAACATTTGGTATTATATATTCTCTTAATGTTGCAAATTCTAATAATGGACCATTAGCACCAAATCCAAGATTTAAAACACCCTTGCCAGAAAGGTTTCTTAAAATTGACGCCATATCATCCGGCCTGTTAACACATGCACCCTGAACAAAAGAGTCTCCAATCAACATATACTCAATTTTTTCTTTATCCCACTCATAATCAGGATTGTTAAAGCCATAACGATCACTCTTGTAAATAGAATAATATCCGTTTTCATTACAATATATTGTGTCAGAGTTAGATACGTTAGATAATGGAAAAAAATTTATCTTTTTTCCAAAAAAAAGACTGGGATACACCATCATTGAAATCTTATTATTATTTTTTTTTAAATTTTCATAAATTTCACTTTTATCTCTTAAGTCATAGTCATAACCATTTTCTTTTTTGAAGGTTTCAATTTTATTTGATGTTAAGCTAGATTTTGGGTATGACTGATAAATTTCAAATAAATATAAAGAAATAATTATGCTTCCAAAAATTATAATTAAATAATTTTTAATAACACTGGAATAGTAAAAAGTTGATAACGAAAATAATAAAGATATCGTTGAGAATATATAGTATGGTAAATAAAATCCATGTTTTTGACCATGCCAATGTATCTCAGATTTATAAAATATATATAATAGAACTATAAGAGATAATATTAAACATGTTATTGAAAAAATTTTTCTTAAATAAAACATATTTAATAAGTTGACCTTCCACCACTTATATCAAATACAGCAGCGGTAGAAAATGAATTTTCTTCAGATGAAAGCCAACAAATTAAAGAGGTAAATTCCTCTTTTTCTAAAAATCTTCCTCTTGGAACTTTTGACAACATTCTAGCCACATGTTCTTTTGACATTTGATCTAAAATTCTTGTTTTAGCACCTGAGGGAGTAACTGCATTAACAGCAATATTTTTATTGGCCAACTCTTTACCTAAAGATTTAGTTAGTCCTATGGCCCCAGCCTTAGCTGAACTATATGCACTTGCATTTGCATTTCCATCTTTTCCAGCAACGGATGCAACATTAACAATTCTACCATAATTATTTTTAATCATATTAGGAACAACACATTTACAACAATTAAAAGTTCCCATTAAATTTATTTGAACTATTTTATTCCATTCATCTACATCATAATCCCAAAGTGAAGATGTTGAACCAGTAATACCAGCATTATTAATCAAAATATCAATGTTAGAAAATTTCACTACATCAATAATTGTTTCTTCAACATTCTTATAATTAGATACGTCAACAACGTTACATGAAAGATTTGGATTATCTATTTCTTTCATAGTTTTTTTTAATTCATCTTCATCAATATCCCAGATAATAACATTAGCACCTGATTTTAAAAACCTCTTAGCTATATCTAATCCAAAACCTTGAGCACCACCGGTAATAATTGCGGTTCTATTCTTTAAATCAAATTGATGCATAAAAATTATTTATTTACTATAAGATAATAAGTCAAAGAGGAAATTGAGGCTCCAATAATCCAAGAATAAGACTGAAAACTCATCAAGCTATCATTCCAAATGGTTGAGGCCGCAAAAATAAAACCCAAAAATAAAGAGTAAATCGCCTTAAAATGCCATCCATTTGAATAAATATATAAACTATTTTCATCTGATGAAAAAATATCTTTATTACTCAATTTACTTTCTTTTATAAGATAATAATCAACAATCATAACTCCAAATAATGGTCCAAAGAATGAACCGAAAGTATCAACAAAAGCTAGAATTCCTATTTGACTTAATAAAGGTAACCAAAAAATACCTATAAAAAAACCAAGAATACTAATTACTATTGCTACATTTTTTATATTTAATTTAGCAGGTTCAAAATTTAATAGTGTGTTTTGTGTTGGTATATAATTCGCAATTAAATTTGTTGAAGCAGATGCAAATATTATAAAAATTAATACTATTAAAGTAATTTGAATGCTTCCAATTTTACCAATAATATCTGTCGGGTTTGTTAGAATTCTTTCCATATTTTCTAGATTTTTATTTAAAAAAATATCAGAGCCAATAACAATAAAAACAGCAAAAAATGAAAATATTACCAAATTTAAAATCAAGCTTAAATTTCCTTTTTTTAATTCATTTTCATCTTTAACGTATCTGCTAAAGTCTCCATAATTTAAGATCGTAATAGAAAAATATGCAAAAATTGTTCCAGCGACTGTTAATAATGGAACAATATTATTTCTATCAAACACATTGTCTAGTGAAAATATTTCAACAAAAGCAGCTGAAACTATTTTAACATCATAAAGTAAAATAACTAAAAAAAATAATAACATTCCACAATATACAATTATCGTTGAAAATTTTATGATAGATTTATTAAAGTGATGGCTTTTACTAAACAAGAAAGTTTGTAAACTAACAGCAAATATAAATGACACCCAATCAATGATATTTAATCCTAATAGAAAAACTAAAAATATGTTTTGGTCAAGTGCTGTATTATCGTATGAAAAAATAATTATTCTAATAATATAACTAAATAGCTTAGACAGGAAATAGGTTTGAATACCAAACATAAAAAGGCCAACTAAGCCTCTTGTAAGACCAAAATATTTAGCCCCTTTTACCCCTAATGAACTTCTCAAAATTACAGGAAAAGGCAATCCATATTTTTGTGAGGGTTTACCAATTAAATTAGCAAAAAGATAAACAAAAAATGAACCTATTAAAGTTCCAAATAAAACAACAAAAACATTAAGTTCATAAACTAAATAAAGAGATCCTATTAAAGAAAATGCAATTACACTTTGAATATTAGCACCCCAAAAATAAAATAGATCTATCCAGTCCCAATTTTTATCATTTGGATTAACAGAAACTAACTCCCAATTGCTTAAACTATATTTAGTTTTGTTTTTATTCACTAAATTGATAATAAACTAAAAAAACCTACTGTCCATACAGATAGGCTGGAAGCCATAAAGCAATCTGTGGAAACACAATAATCAAAATTAAACCAATTACTTGAATAACCATAAATTGCATCATACCATGATAAATATCTTTAAGATCCCATTCCGGTACAACACCTTTTAAAAAATAAGCAGATAAAGCAACTGGTGGTGAGAGCCAGGCAGTCTGTAAATTAACTGCAACAAGAATTGCAAACCAAGTTAAGTTAAAACCTAAAGCCTCAACTAGAGGCAATATAATTGGAACAATAATCATAACAATTGGCACCCATTCTAAAGGCCAACCTAAAAGAAAAATCATAACCATAATCATTGCAAGGATTAAGTATCTGTTCATTTCTAAACCTAACAAAAAG
>Ga0308004_10000834_pt1 | contig 13863 bp, 13 predicted proteins | sample Neamet38_FD_203156 | JGI IMG/M metagenome (GOLD analysis project Ga0308004, IMG submission 203156) | Marine microbial communities from water near the shore, Antarctic Ocean - #38 | ecosystem: Environmental > Aquatic > Marine > Unclassified | place: Southern Ocean | collected 2014-06-06 | reverse complement strand
TTAATAATTTATTAGTTCAGACATCTGTAGAAAAAATTAACTCCCACAAAAGTAAAAAAAAAAAATTTAAAGTTAAATCTAATATTTCTAAAAATAAATTTTTAGAAATGATTAGTAAAGCAAAATCATACATTAAAATCGGAGATATTTTTCAAGTAGTTTTAAGTCAAAGATTTGAAACTAAATTATCTAAAGAACCATTAGAAATTTATAAAAAATTAAGAATTACTAACCCCTCGCCATTTATGTATTTCTTTAATTTTAACGATTTTCAAATAATTGGAGCCAGTCCTGAAATTTTAGTTAGACTAAGAGATAATAAAATTACCATTAGACCAATAGCAGGAACTCGACCTAGAGGAAAAAACTCCAAAGAAGATAATTTTTTTGCAAAGGATTTATTACAAGATAAAAAAGAGCTTTCAGAGCATTTAATGTTACTTGATTTAGGGAGAAACGATGCGGGTAAGGTTTCTAAAGTTGGTACTATTAAAGTTACAGAAAGTTTTATGATCGAAAAATATTCTCATGTAATGCATATAGTTTCAAATGTAATAGGAACCTATAATAAGAGATATTCAAAATTTAAATCTTTACTTGCTGGTTTTCCAGCTGGAACTGTTTCTGGTGCACCCAAAATTAGAGCCATGGAAATTATTGATGAACTAGAGACAACAAAAAGAAAAGTTTATGCTGGTGGTATAGGTTATTTCTCTGCTAATGGTGAATTTGATACCTGCATAGCACTAAGAACTGCTATAGCAAAAAATAATAAATTTTATGTTCAGGCTGGGGCAGGAATAGTTGCTGATAGCAATCCAATTAAAGAATACGAAGAAACTATTAATAAGGCAAAAGCATTACTAAGTGCTCTAGAATAATGAAGATTATATTAATTGATAATTATGATAGTTTTACATTCAATTTGTACCATTATCTATCATCTCTAAAAGTTAATGTTGATGTAGTAAGAAACGATAAAATCACTGATAAACAAATAACTAAAAATAAGTACGATAGAATTGTAATATCACCAGGCCCTGGCAACCCTAATCAATCAGGAAACTGTATTAAGATAGTTAAATCTCTTTATAAAAAAATTCCAATACTTGGTGTATGTTTGGGTCATCAAATTATTGGTCAAGTATTTGGTTCAAGAATAATTCAAGCTAAAAAATTAATGCACGGTAAAACTAGTATGATTGAGTCAAATAAAACTGGTATATTAAAGGGTCTCCCTTCCAGATTTGAAGCCACAAGATATCACAGCTTAATTATTGATAAAAAAACACTACCAGAGGAACTTGTAATTACCGCACTAACTAAAGATGGAACTATTATGGGAGTTAAACATAAAAAATATAATATTCATGGTGTTCAGTTTCACCCAGAAAGTATAAAAACTATTATTGGTTTAAAAATATTAAAAAATTTTATTAATTACAAAAACTAATGAAAAAATTTCTAGAAAAGTTAGAAAATAAACAGGATTTATCTTTTGATGAGAGTAAAGCTGCTTTTGAAATACTAATGCAGGGTAAAGCTTCTAATGATGAAATATTCAATTTTTTAACTCTGCTTTCTGCAAAAGGTGAGGTTTCGGACGAGATAGCTGGTGGTGTTTATGTTTTGAGAGATAGATCTAAAAGAGTTAATGCTAAAGACTGTATTGATACATGCGGGACTGGTGGAGATGGAATGAATACACTTAACATATCAACAGCTTCAGCTTTATTATTAGCTAGTATGGGAATTAAAGTTGCAAAACATGGAAATAAAGCAGTTTCATCTAAATGTGGATCTGGCGATGTTTTAGAATCTTTAAATATTAAGACTGATTTAGAACCCAAGGATATTGAGGAGCAAATAAATAAAAATAACTTTGGTTTTATGTTTGCTCCTAACTACCACAGTGCAATGAAGTTTGTTGGACCAACAAGAAAGAAAATTAATAAAAGAACAATATTTAATATGATTGGACCTTTAAGTAACCCTGCCCTTGTTGAGAGACAGATTGTTGGTGTTTATGAAAAAAGGTTACTAAAAATTTTTGCTGAAGCTTTAAAAAACTTAGATATAAAATTTGCTTGGATTGTGAATAGCGAAGATGGGTTAGATGAAATATCACCTTATGTAAAAACAAATGTAGTTCAATTAAAAAATGGTGAAATTTCAGAAATTACCATTGACCCTAATAAACTTAATATAGGTGCAAATAAATTTGAAGATTTATTAGGAGATAATGCTGAGTTTAATGCCAAAAAAATAGTAGATATATTTAAGGGAAAAGACTGTGATTTTTCTAAAGCTGTTTGTCTGAATGCTGCTGGTGGATTAATTGTTACAGAAAAATATTCTTCTTTTATCAATGCTTATGGAGATGCTAGAAAACATATCCTGTCAGGAAAAGCATATGTAAACTTAAAAAGAATACAAAATGTCTGAAAACACCCTAGATAAAATAATTAAAAAAAAAATTGAAAAAATTGATTTATTAAAAAAATCTATTTCTTTAAAATCATTAAATGAAAAAATTGATAAAAATAAATCTTTTATTAATTTTAAGGAAAAAATACAAAATAATATCAATAATAAAAAGATTTCAATAATTGCTGAAATTAAAAAAGCTAGTCCATCTGCGGGTATTATTTTGGAAGAATATAATCCTATAGAAATTGCAGAAATTTATAACAAAAATAATGCAACCTGCTTATCAATCTTAACTGAAGAAGATTTTTTCCTTGGAAACTTAGTTCATGTGAGCAAGGTTAAGGAAAAAATTAACCTACCTATCCTTTGTAAGGATTTTTTTATAGATAAATTTCAAGTACCCCTTGCAAAGAGTTACGGTGCAGATGCAATATTAATTATATTAGCTGGAGTTTCTGATGATCTTGCTAATGAACTATACGAAGAAGCGTTAAAATTTGATATGTCAATAATAGTTGAAGTTCACACGACTGAAGAAGCAAAAAAAGCTCTCAATTTTAAAGAAGCATTGATTGGTATTAACAATAGAAATCTTAAAACTTTAAAAACTAATATAAATACAACTTATGATATTTATAATGTTTTAATTAATCACTCTGGCCCACTAATTTCTGAGAGTGGAATTAAAACAAAAGAAGAACTTCTTGAGTTGGAAAGCAAAACATCAATTAAGACTTTTTTAATTGGTGAATCACTTTTGAAAAACCTGGATAATAATTCAATTTTTTCAGTTCTTTAGTCAAATAAACGCCAATTTTAAACACTTTTTAGCTATTGTTTAAATAGAAGAACACTTGTAGAACAGATTTTGTACTTTATTTGTTCTTATGCTGACTAAAAAACAAAAAAACCTGCTTTTATTTATCAACAAGAAGTTGAGAGCTTCTGGAGTATCTCCTTCTTATGAGGAAATGAAAGATTCACTTAATTTAAAATCTAAATCAGGAATTCATAGGTTAATTAGCGCTTTAGAAGAAAGAGGATTTATTAGAAGACTTCCTCATAAAGCAAGAGCATTAGAGGTGATAAAGCTTCCAGAGACAGCCTCTGCTAACGATATTTATAATAGTTTTTCACCAAGTGTTATTAAAGGTGGTTTGGATGTGGAAAACAATAATGTAAAAGAAATGGAAATACCTGTGTTAGGTACTATTGCTGCAGGAACTCCTGTTGAAGCAATTCAAAATGAAGTTTCTAGAATACCTCTTCCAAGCAACCTTGAAAAAAATGGTCAATACTTTGGACTTAAAGTGCAGGGCGATTCAATGATTGAGGCTGGTATCAATGAAGGTGATACTGTGATTATTAAAAGGTCTGACACTGCAGACAATGGTAAAATTGTTGTCGCTTTAATTGATGAACACGAAGCGATGCTAAAAAGAATTAGAAGAAAAGGAAAAACTGTTGCCCTTGAAAGCGCAAATAGAAACTATGAAACTAAAATATTTGGTCCTGATAGAGTAAAAGTTCAAGGCGTTCTAGTATCTTTATATAGAAACTTCTAAGAAAATAGTCTAAAATTACCCATGTCTAATGTTGCAACAAGATTTGCTCCCTCGCCTACTGGAGCCCTTCATATTGGTGGAGTGAGAACTGCTTTATTTTGTTGGTTATTTTCAAAAAATAAAAAAGGAACCTTTCATTTAAGAATTGAAGACACTGACAAGGAAAGATCTAAAGATGAGCATAAAAATCAAATAATAAAATCTTTAAAATGGATTGGTATAGAGCACGATGGTGAATTATATATTCAATCAACTAAAATAAATAATCATATTGATGTTGCTAATGAATTACTTAAAAATGGTCATGCATATAAATGTTACTGTTCTACAGAAGAAATAGAAACTCAAAAGAAAAGAGCTAAACAAAAAAAAATTCCTTATACATATAATAGAAAATGCAGAGAATTGCATGAAAGTGATGGCCCAAAAAATATTAAACCCGTTGTAAGATTCAAAAGTAAAATTGAAGGTTCTTCAATATTAAAAGATTTAGTGCAAGGAGATGTCGAAATAAACAATATCACTATAGAAGATTTTATTATTTTAAGAAATGATGGAACACCAACATACAATTTGTCAGCTACAGTTGATGATCATCAGATGAAGATGTCTCATATAATTAGAGGTGATGACCACATAATAAATACTTTTAAACAAATTCAAATATACCTATCAATGAACTGGAGCTTGCCGTCTTTCGCTCATATTCCCTTAATTCATACCTTGGAGGGTAAGAAATTATCAAAAAGAGACAATGCTTCAACCTTGGGTGATTATTCTAAAATAGGAATAATGCCTGATGCCTTAAGAAACTACCTGTTAAGACTTGGGTGGTCTTACAAAGACAAGGAAATATTTACCTTAGAAGAAAGTATTAAACATTTTAATTTAGAGGGTATTGGAAAATCCCCATCTAAATTAGATATGAGCCGTATTTTATCAATGAACGAGCATTATATCAAAACTATTAATGAGGATGAACTTTATGATCACCTTTTAAAATATTGTGAACTATTTAAAGAAAAAATAAAATCAGATAAAGAAAAGCAAATTAAATCCTCATTAGCATTCCTTAAAAACAAAGCTAAAACCCTTGAGGATATATATAATAATTCAAAATATATTATTTTGGATGAAATTAACTTTAATCAAGAAGATTTAAAATTAATTGATGATAAAGCAAAAAAAATAATATCTGAATTTGCAAAAAAAATTAAAGAATTAAATAATCTAAGCAAAGAAAGTTTGGAACCCCTAGTAAATGATCTTATAAAGTCTCATGAAACAAATTTCAGAGGTGTTGGTCAGCCTTTAAGAGTGGTATTAACTGGTTCAAAATTTGGACCAGGAGTTTATGATATAATTATATCCCTGGGAAAAGAAGAGGTTCAAAAAAGATTAAGGAACAAGATATTTGGCTAAAATCGATGATGCTTCACCAGAAGATGATGTTTTTGATCTAATTTCATCTAAAGTTTTTTTGCAATTATCAACTTGTTGAATCATAAGGTTTGTATTATTTAGAAAATAAACTACAGCTTTAAAAATTTCTTTTGCACTACACTCTCCTTGAAGTAACTCAGGTATAATCTCTTTTTTATTGATTATATTTATTATATTAGCAAACTTTACTTTAACTAGAGATTTCATAATAAAATAATTAATCATATTAATTTTATATATAATAATTGATGGTATACCTGCATTACAGATTTCTAAAGATACAGTACCAGATTTCGAAACAGCAAAAATTGAACTAGATAATATTTGATGTTTAATATTTTCATCAGAAATTACATCATAGTTGTCAAAATTGTAATTTTTTATAAAATTTTTTATTAAATCTTTATTATCATCTGTAGAATGAAATACGAAAGTATATTTATTGAATTTTTCATTCATCATTAAAATAAAATTACACAATATTGGTAAGAGAATATTTATTTCTGAGATTCTGCTTCCAGCAAAAATTGAAATAATTTTTTTATCTTTAGGAATTAATGATGAAAAGTCAGTTTTTAATTTATTACCATTCTCAAGTAGTGGGTGTCCTACAAAAGTATTTTTTATATTTTCTTTGTCGAAATATTTTTTTTCAAAATTAAACAATAGCAACATGTGATCAACAAATTTTTTATATTTTTTTACTCTACTCTCTCGCCATATCCATACCTGTGGGGCCACATAATGGATTGTTTTTATATTACTGTTAATTTTTTTAACTCTTTCAGCAACTCTAAGGGTAAAATCAGGGCTATCTATACTGAATAATATATCTGGATTAAATTTTATTATCTCATCTACAGTTTTGTTAATTCTACTTCTAATCTTAAAGATATTTAATAAAACACTCGTAAACCCCATAAAAGTAATTTCTTTTATATGAAAAATTGATTTAATCCCTAATGAGGTGAGGTGGTAACCCCCAACAGATAAATATTGTATATGAGGGTTAGTAAGTTTAAGTTGTAAAATAACCGTTGAGGCCAATTTATCACCTGATGGTTCACCAGTTAAAACAAAAATTTTTTTCATTTTATTGTTATAAAAATCTTATTTTTATTAGCAAAAGCTATACATTTTATCTTATCTAAAAATATATTCTGATTAGCTTTCAATACCACACCTTTTAAATGTGCCTTTTTGCAGTCTTTAATTGTATCTAATCCAATAGTTGGTAAATCAGCTCTTAAATCTTGCTTTTTTTTAGGAAATTTAATTAATATTCCTTGATTATTTTTAGCTTTAATTATTGATTGAAGCATTTTTTTTGTACCTCTCGAATTTTCTTTTGCAATAATTGAATTATTTCTAACTACCAAAGCTTGAGTATGATTATGTGCATTTAATTTATTTAGTGAGTTAATACCTATTTTAATTTCAATTAATTCTTTTTTATTAGGTATAATTTTTGTATAATTTCCTTTTGGCATAGTTAATTCAGGATTATAAAAATTAGATTTTATCACCTTAATCTTGTTCTCTAATAAAATTTTTATTAACTCTTTTAATATTGCAGCATCACCTAATTTGGAGGCTTTAATTATTCTTGGCATATAAAAAAGGCCTTTGATGTCTAATTTAAGGGAAGAAATTTTTGGTTTATCAATCTTACCAGCAAATAATACCTTATTACATTTTTTATCTTTAATTAATTTAAGGATTTGACCAAACTTACCAATACTTAAAAAAAAAGAGTTCTTGTCTATTTTAAATTTATTACCTCTAGTCAAATCTATTATAAAATATTTTTTTTTTTCTTTTTTTATTTTATCTAATATTAATTTTGGAAAATTAGTACTACCTAAAAATAATCCAATCATTTTATTTTAAAAAAGGTGTACAAATTGGTCTTTTTTTGTTCTTATTAATAAATTCTACTACTTCTTTTACCAAAGGGTTGTCTTTAAAGTCACCATTCAATTTATTTAAATTTTCATTTAAACTTTCATTTCTAAATATTTCCTTATAAGCATCCGTAAGACCTATGATATCAGTGTTTGGGACCTTACTTCTTCTTAATCCCACAACATTAATGCCATTTAAGTAATTGCGGTTACCTGTTGATAGTCCATAAGGTATAACGTCTCTAGAGACTCCCGTCATTCCACCAATCATGGCCATTTTTCCAATTCTTGTAAATTGTTGAACTCCACAATTACCACCAATTACAACATTATCTTCTATTATAGCGTGACCAGCGATTGCAGCATTATTAGCTATTACAATATTATTACCAACGATACAGTCATGAGCAATATGTGCACTAATCATTATTAGATTTTTATTACCAACTTTTGTTAGACCCCCGCCTATAATTGTTCCAGGATTAATAGTCACATATTCTCTTATCGTGTTATTATCACCAATTATTAGTTTTGTTTTTTCACCATTATATTTCATGTCTTGTGGGGCATTACCAATTGAAGCAAATGGATAGATGTTATTATTTTTTCCAATCGATGTGTAGCCAACAATATTAGAATGAGATTGGATTATAGAATTATTGCCAATTTCAACATTTGGTCCAATAATAACATATGGTCCAATTTCTATGCTTGATGAAATTTTAGCTTTTGGATCAATAATTGCAGTTTTGTGAATCATTTCATCGATTTTCTTTAATAAAATTTTTTAAACTTTTTGCTGGATAGCCCATTACTTTTGAGTTATCTGGAATATTTTTTATAACACCACTGCCTCCAGCAATTTGAATATTATTTCCAATTTTTAAGTGACCAGAAATTCCAGCTTGACCACCAATCATGACATTGTTACCTAGTGTAGAGCTGCCAGCAAAACCCACTTGTCCAGCAATAATACAATTATTACCTATCTTGTTGTTGTGGGCAATATGTACTTGATTATCTAAATAAGTATTTTTTCCAATAATAGTATTTGATAATGAGCCCCTATCAATAGTTGAACCACAACCAATTTCAGAATTATCTTCAATAATAACTATTCCAATATGTGGGTATCTTATGTTTTTTATATTATTAGGAAAAAAGCCAAACCCTTTTTTTCCAATTACGCAGCCATCTAAAATACTTACATTATTTTTAATTATTGAATTTCTAATAATAACATTAGACCCTATAGAACAATTATTTCCAATGATTACATTACTTTCAATAATAGAATTGTGTCCTATTAAACAATTTTGACCAATTTGAACATTTTTACCAATTAAAATATTTTTCCCAAATTTAACTTTTTTGTTGAAGGTTGTCTCAGACATATTTTTAACATCTTCATCAAAATCATCTGTCACAGCTTCAGGATAAAAAATCTGGGTAATTTCAGCTGTAACAATTAGTACATTGTCAACAATTATAGCAGTACAATTTTTAGATAAAAGATGCGATAAATTTTTTGTGGTTATGCAATATGAAGCTTTAGTTTTTGAAGCTAGATTTTCATATTTTTTGGAATGAAAAAAAGTAATATCATTTACATTTGAAGCTTGAAGATCCTTAATGTCAGTAACATCAATATTTTTGTTGTCATAATTAATGTCAATATTAACTAGTTTAAATAGCTTTTTAATATCAAATGGACCATAATTTTTAAAGAAAGGATTGATCATAGATATAATTATTTATCAAAAATATGATTAATAGCTTATCAATAATTATTACTGATTATTTTCTATCAACTATAGTAGCTGACCATTGAGCATCAGCCATTTTTTTACCATCTACAAAGGCCTCACCTTTGTATTTCCAAACTTTTCCGTGTGATCTTGTGGCTTCTATATTTAATTCTAACTTGCAATCTGGTATAACCGGGTTTCTAAATTTTGCTTTTTCAATACCCATTAGGAAAACGAGTTTATTTTTATAAGTTTCTTTGTCAATACCAGCGGCAGTTAATGCAGCAGCAGCTTGGCCAAATGCTTCAACAATTAAAACACCAGGCATTACTGGATTCCCAGGAAAATGACCTTGTACAAAAAAACTATCTTTTCTAACATTAACTATTGCTGTTGCTGAAAAAAGTTTCTTAATATTGATCAGTTCATCTATTAAAAGCATAGGCTCTCTATGAGGAAGTAGGTCAATAATTTGTTTTTTATCTAATGATGTGATCATAAGTATTTTATTTTATTTTAATATTCTTAACTTTAGAGTTTAGTATCTCAAGAATAATTTTAGTAAGATCTAACTCACTTTTACCTACAATTATATTATTCTTGGACACAATAAAAGATATTGAATTTTTATCAGAATAATCCGTCAAAATCGGTGTTATAGTGTTAATTAAAACTTTTTGCGCTTCTAATCTTTTTGTTTTAATTTCATTTGCAGCAGTTGTCTGATTTAATCTAAAATTTGATAATTTTTTTTGAAATAATTTAACTTTTTTATTAAACTCATCCTTGTTTAGTATATTTTTTTGAGCAGTTAATTTTGTTTCTTCATTTTTTAAATCTTCTTTGATTTTTTTAAAATTTGAAATATTTGATTTGTTTTTTTTATCTAGTTGGTTAATAATTGATTTTCCTGCACTTGAATTATTCATTAAATAATCAAGATCAAGAAAGAAAATTCTTTCTGATGCTAAAAGAATATTAGAATAAAATATAACAAAAATTAAAAAAATATATTTAAAGAACTTATTCACAGTAATTAAAAGGTAGTACCAAGATTAAATCTGAAAGTTTCAGTCTTATCAGTTGAGCTTTTACTAAATGGTTGAGCTAAAGAAAAACTTAAAGGTCCAATTGGCGTTGATATATTCATTCCTATTCCAGCTGAACTTCTAATTTTACTATTATCCATTGAGCTATCATAGTCAACACCCCAAATGTTTGCTGCATCAATAAAAAAAGAAAAATCAGTATTTTGAAATGAAGGTAATAATTGAGGCAATGTTGCGTTAAAGTTGACAGCCGAAAGATAGTTACCACCTATAAAATCGTTATTATCAACTGGTCCAACTTTGCCACCCTCAAAACCTCTTAGTTTACTTTCTGGCATAAATAATCTTTTTGAAATCCTTACATCAACATCGTCAATAGTGTTTACCATCTTACCGTAAAAACTTACCTTGGTAATCATAGAAGAAATTTTTTGATATCTGGTAGTCTCAAAAGAGTTAACTATTTCGTGATTATCAGAGATGATTGGTAATTCTTGATAAAAGCTAGTTGTATAACCTTCATCAGCTCGATATCTTTTATTTCTAAGATCATAATCTAGCGAATATTTAAAATATGTATCAACATAGCTACCTTTTTGCTTTTTTAGTGTTGAAGAGGCAGTAGATGTTGTTTCTAAATTTTCATATGCTGTTTCAATTGATGGGCTAAAAAATAAATTTTCATATTGTTCGAAAGTTGTTCCAAAAGAAATACTAATTTCAGATGTTTTATATCCAAAATCAGCAAGATTATCTGAAGAGGTACTTTTAAGTGATGTGAATAATGTATTATCAGAATAGTTAAAATTTGGCTTCTCATATACAAATTGTCCTTTAATTGCACTTTCACTAACTGATAAATTTGTATTTAGCCTTATCCCTTTGCCTAAAAAATTATTTTCTTTGATACCTCCACTAACAGTACCACCAGATGTTCCAATACCAGCTCCCAAAGAAATCTCTCCAGTTGGTTTTTCTTCTACAGAAAGATCAATAACTTTTAAGTTTGCATTTGAACCCGGTAAAATTTTGGACTGCACATTACCGAAAATATTTTTCGCTTTAATATTATTAATTGATTTATTGAATAAAATTTCATTGAAAGGATCTCCTTCATCAACAATAAGTGAGTTTCTAATAACTTCTTCAAGAGTATATGTGTTTCCTAATATATTAATTTTTTCTACATAAAATTTCTGTGTATCAACTAACAAAATTGAGATATCTAATTTATCATCATCAATAATTTTTTCAGAAAGTGTCGCATCAATAAATTCGTATTGTTTAGATAGTGCAATTTTATCAACTTCTCTTAAAACACTTTCTATTTTATCTAAAGAATATTCTTTACCTTGCAATTTATTAAGCGCTTTATCTATTTGTTCAAAATATTTTTTTTCATACTCATCGGATAATTCTAAAACTAAATTATTAAATTTAAATTTTTTGCCAGCATCAATATTAAAGATCAATTTAAATGAACCATCATTTTTAAACTCAACAAATGAATTTGTAACATTAACTGAGTAATAACCATTATTCTTATAATAGTTAGTTAAAAGTCTTTTATCCATTTCTATACGATCAGGATTTAAATAAACTGATTGAGATATAAATTTCCAAAATCTTGATTCTTCAGAAGTAATAACATTTTTAAGCTTTCTATCTTTTATTTTTTTGTCACCTATAAACTGAATTTCATTAATTTTTGCTTTATCACCTAAATCAATGTCATAAGTTAATCTTATAGAATTTTGCACTTCATTTAAAATTGAACTAGTTTTAATTTCTGCAAAATAATATCCACTAGATTTTATTATATTTTTTATTAGATTCAGGTCTGACAAAAAAATAGTTTCAATGTATGACTTTCTACTTTTCAAACTAATCTTATCAAGTAAGACTTCTTTTAATTTTGCACTTTTAATACCTTTAATCTCTAAATCTTCAATTATAGGATTTTCTACTACATTAATTTGGAGTATTGAATTGACTAGATTAAGTTCAATTTTTTTAAAAAAATTAGTATCGTAAATATTTTTTAAAATACTATTTAACTCATCTTGATTATAATTTCTGTCATAGTTAATTTGACCAAAAACAATAATGGATTCATTGGATATTCTTTTATTACCAACGACATTAACTTCTTTGATTATATCAGCAATTAAAATGGATGACAAAAATAATACAATAAGGTTGATCTTTAGAATTTTTTTAAACATACGATGTTATATATCCAATGACTTAATTTTTAAACTGACATAATCACTCAAATTTACTATATCATTGATTTTTTTGGGAATAATGCTCTTATATTTTAAAAACTCTTTATTCTTAAGAATTTTTAGTAAATTTTTTGAAATATCTAAAAACTTAATTTTTTTGTTTAAAAACATATCTACCAATACATCATTAGCAGTAACAATTATTGTTTCAAAAAGTGAATGATTGTTGGGTAATTGCTTAATGATCTTAATAACTGGAAATTTTTCTACATTAACATTTTCAAAATTTAAATTATTTAGGGCTGTAACGTTTAATTTTTTTGATGCTATTTTTTTTACCTCATTTTCATATAAAGAGTTGAAAATTGGGATAGACATATTTGTGTCGTGTATTAAAATTTTGGTTAGTCCATTCTTAAATTTAACCAGAGCATGAACGTAAGATTTTGGATGAACTAAAATTTCTAAATTTTTATAATCAAGATCAAAAATTTTTTTAGCCTCTATAATTTCAAAAACTTTATTCATCATAGTTGCAGAATCTATTGTTATTTTTTTACCCATTTTCCAATTAGGGTGAATCAAAGCTGCTTTAGGTGTAATTGATTTAAATTTATTTAATGGATATTTGTTAAAAGGCCCCCCTGATGCAGTAATAAAAACTTTATCAATATTATCATTATTTAAGCCACCTATTAAAGAGTAGATAGAAAAATGTTCTGAGTCAATGGGAACAAATTTAGTTTTATTAATAAAAAGTTCCTTTTTAATTAACGACCACCCACATATTATCGATTCTTTATTCGCTATAGCAATTTTTTTTGTAAATTTTATTATTTTTAATGTTGGATCTAAACCGTCTATACCTGATATAGCATTCATTACATAATCAACTTTCTTATTAATAAATATCGTATCTATACAATCAAAATTATTATAAATATTAATTTTTTTTTTGCATAACTTTTTTTTTAAATATAAAAATTTCTTATAATTTGTAATTACTATATTATTAACTTTGAATATTTTAATTTGTTTTAATACTTCAATAACATTATTATTTGCTGCAATAAGTGAAATTTCAAAATTATTACGATCTTTTTTTAAAATATTAAAAAGATTTTTTCCAATAGAACCTGTTGAACCTAGTATTACAATTTTTTTTTTCATAATTAGAGAAAACTAAATATTAAATAACTAATTGGGATAGCAAAAATAATGCCATCAATTCTATCTAGAACACCTCCGTGTCCAGGGAGTAAATCACTTGTATCTTTTACTTTAGCCAATCGCTTCAAAAATGAAATAAACAAATCTCCTAGCTGAGAAAATAAAGAAATAATCAATGTAAATAGAAATAATGATAGAAAATTATAATCAAATAAATACTGACTAAAAAAAGGTATCAAGGACAATGAAAAAATGAAAGAGCCAAATGATCCAGATATAGTTTTTTTAGGACTTATTTTGGTTAATTTTTTTCCCTTAAAAATTTT
>Ga0308004_10000829_pt1 | contig 13907 bp, 11 predicted proteins | sample Neamet38_FD_203156 | JGI IMG/M metagenome (GOLD analysis project Ga0308004, IMG submission 203156) | Marine microbial communities from water near the shore, Antarctic Ocean - #38 | ecosystem: Environmental > Aquatic > Marine > Unclassified | place: Southern Ocean | collected 2014-06-06 | reverse complement strand
TAAGAACGCGACATTACCTATTTTAGCAGGAGCTCTGCTCACGAATAAAATTATTACTTTAAAAAATATTCCATTAGTTCAAGACGTTTATACAATGATAAACTTATTAAAGTTTATTGGATTAAATATAAAGATCTCTAAAAAATCAAAAACTTTAAAAATTTCAAGCGACAAAGAATTAAAAACATTTGCACCATACAATCTTCTCAAAACTATGAGAGCAGGCGTTTTAGTTCTAGGGCCGTTGTTAGCTAAATACAAAAAAGCAAAAGTTTCTCTTCCAGGTGGATGTGCGATTGGAACAAGACCTGTTAATTTACATTTATTCGCTTTAGAAAAACTTGGTGCAAAAATTAAAATAAAAAATGGATATATACACGCAACTGCTAAAAATGGATTAAAAGGAAGTGTAATTAAATTTCCCTCTATTTCAGTTGGAGCAACAGAAAATGCAATTCTTGCTGCAGTTACTGCTAAAGGTAAAACGATAATATCCAACTGTGCTATTGAACCTGAAATTCAAGATATGATAGTTTTTTTAAAAAAATTAGGATGTAATATTAATTTTGTCGGTAAAAGAAAAATTTTAATAATTGGAACTAAAGAATTTAAAAGTGTGAGCCATGAAGTAATATTCGACAGAATCGAGCTTGGTACATATTTAATCGCAGCAGCCTTGACTGGAAAAAAAATTATTTTTTCAAAAATAAAACCTAACATTATAGAAACAGAAATTAAATTACTTAAAAAAATGGGCGTCATAATGAAAATAGATAAAAATAAAATCACCGTTTTCGAATCACGCAAAATAAATAGTGCTAATATTAAAACAGAACCATATCCTGGTTTCCCAACAGATTTACAGGCACAAATTATGGTTTTAATGTTAAAGGCATCAGGAACATCAAAAATAACTGAAAATATATTTGAGAATAGATTAATGCATGTGCCAGAACTTAGAAGAATGGGTGCAAAAATTATTACGAAAAATAATACAGCATTTATCACAGGTTTAACGAATTTATCGGGAGCGGAGGTTATGGCAACAGATCTTAGAGCATCCGTTAGCCTAGTTTTAGCAGCGTTGATAGCAGAAAAAGAAACTACAATTAATAGAGTATACCATTTAGATCGTGGGTATGAAAATTTAGAAAAAAAATTAAAAAAATGCAAAGCAGATATCACTAGAGTTTAAATGAAAGTAAAAAATCTAAAATTATTAGCAACTTCGGACGAAGATCTAAGAGTTATAGCTGCCCACTTACAAGACGCAATAGTTTCCGTTCAAGATTTTGCAAATTTAAAAAAAAATAGAATTTTTTTAATTCAACTAAATAGGTTTATGTGGGAAGATGTTGAAAGAGGTGTTTTTAGAAAAAATAAGAGAATAAGAACAGTATTAAAATTTGATAATATTATTAACGTTTTGTCCAAGAATATTAACACACAAAAAAATAAAACTTTTTTAGATTTTTTAACTATTGAATGCAAACTATTGCCTGATAAGAACTATGAAATTAAGTTAATTTTTTCCGGAGATGCAATGATTAAAATAAAAACAGAAGTAATTGATGTAACTTTAGATGATCAAGGCAACCCATGGGAAAGCAAAACAGAACCTAGACATAATTTTTTATAATGTTAAAATTAATAAAATCTAATCAAAGTAATTTTTTTGCAAAACTAAATGTTATTCTGCAAAAAAGAAAACTTAAAGATCCTAAAATTGACTTTCAAGTAAAAAATATAATAAAAAATGTAAAAAAAAATAAAGATTCAGCCTTAATCAAATATGAGAAAAAATTCTCAAATATAAAAAATATTTCACTAAAAAATATCAAATTTTCAGACACAGAAAAAAAAAAAATAGTTAAAAAATTAGATAAAAAAATAAAAAAGGCAATTGATTTGGCTTATGACAGAATTTTAAATTTTCATAAAAAACAAAAGCTATATCCCTATTCATTTACCGATAAATTTAAAAACTCATTTTCTTATAAATTAAGTGCAATAAATAGAGTAGGAGTTTATGTTCCAGGTGGCTTAGCAAGTTACCCAAGTTCAGTGTTAATGAATTGCATTCCAGCAATAGTTGCTGGCGTGAACGAAATATATATGACCACACCATCAATGAGCAAATCCTATAATCCTGCTGTAATTTATGCCGCACAAAAATGTAAAGTAAAAGAAATTTATAAAATTGGTGGAGCTCAGGCAATTGCAGCAATGGCTTTCGGAACTAAGACGATTAAAAAAGTGGACAAAATAGTAGGACCGGGAAATGCTTTTGTAGCTACTGCAAAAAAACAAGTTTTCGGAGAAGTAGGTATTGATATGATTGCAGGGCCTTCGGAAGTAACGATAGTTGCAGACAAATGGTCAAAACCAGATTGGATTGCTGCAGATTTAATCGCTCAAGCGGAACACGATGAAAGCTCACAATCAATTGTTTTAGCGGATAATATTAAAACCATTAAACAAATTAATTATTTTTTATTACAACAGTTAAAAACTTTGCCCAAAAAAAATATTGCATATAAAAGCTTAAAAAATTTTGGGTTATCAATATTGGTTAAGAATAAAAAAATATTACCTGAAATTATAAATTTAATTGCACCAGAGCATTTAGAGTTATTTGCAAAAAATACAGGTAAAATCTTAAAAAATGTTCATAATGCAGGATCAATATTTCTTGGTGAGTATTCACCAGAAGCCGTCGGTGATTACTTGGCAGGCCCAAACCACGTTCTACCTACCTCTGGCTCTGCTAGATTCTCTTCTGGTCTTTCAGTTTATGATTTTTTAAAAAGACATTCTGTTATAAAAATGACGAAATCAGGCATTGAAAGATTAGGCACATCGGTTATAAATCTAGCCGAATATGAAAACCTTGAAGGACACGCAAATTCTATTAAAATAAGATTAAAAAAAAAGGAAAAATAATTGGCCAAACAAGAAACATTAGAATTTAAAGGTAAGGTTACTGAACTTTTACCAAATGCAATGTTCCGAGTTAAACTTGAGAATAATCATGAAATTTTAGCCCACTCATCTGGAAAATTAAGAAAGAATAGAATAAGAGTTTTAGCAGGCGATAATGTAATGATTGAAATGACACCTTACGATTTAACTAAAGGTAGAATAACTTTTAGACTTTAGGCCTTGTAGCTCAGTAGTAGAGCAGTACCCTGAAAAGGTATGTGTCGTTTGTGCGATTCAAACCAAGGCCACCACTTTAAATCACGTATCATTATTTTTATAAGTTGATAAATATAAATAACATGAAGAAAAATAAAGGCATTGTCTGGTTAAGAAATGATTTTAGATTATTAAAAAACGATGCATTAGCGTACGCCACTCAAAACCATGATCATGTTTGTGCTTTTTACATTTTTAAGAAAAAAGATTTTAATAAAAGATCAGCACAACTTTGGTGGCTTTACCAATCAATTAAAAATTTTAAAAAAAAATTAAATCAATTCAATATAAATCTTGAGATAGTAGAGGCTAATTCTTATAAAGAAGTATTTGAGCAAATTGTAAGTAAAAAAAATTTTTCAATTTATTGGAACAAAGTTTACGAGCCTGACTATTTGTTATTTGATAAAAAAACTTCTAATTTATTTGAATCAAAAAAAATTGATTTTAAAATATTTAAAGGAAATCTTTTAAATGAGTCTCATGACATAAAAAAAGGTGACGGCACACCTTATAAAGTTTTCACCCATTTCTGGAGAACAGCTGAAAAATTCTATTTAGATAAAGGTTTTGGTAAAGAACAAAAAATTAAGCCAAAGGATAAAAAAATTAATTTTTTAGATCAATTAATAAATTTAGAATCTATGTCACAAAAAAAAAAATGGCATTTAAATTTTGAAAGACTTTGGAGTCCTTCTGAAGAAACAGCATTAGAAAATACAAAATATTTTATAAAGAATAGTTTGTCCGACTATGGAAAGAATAGAGATATTCCAAGCGTTAAAGGGACTTCTAAAATTTCTCCATATTTAGCATTTGGTCAGATCCACGTAGAAACTATCTGGGAAGAGTGTCAAAAAATAAAAATAAAAAATAACGGTTATAGAAAATACATAAATGAACTTGGTTGGAGGGAATTTAGCCATAGTTTAATTAATTATTTTCCAGAAATGTTAAAAGGAAATTTGAGAAAAGATTTTGATCATTTTCCATGGCAAGAAAATAAAAAACACTTAGTTGCTTGGAAAAAAGGGATAACAGGATATCCAATTGTGGATGCTGGTATGAGAGAATTATATGAAACCGGATGGATGCACAATCGAGTGAGAATGGTGACAGCTTCTTTTTTAGTTAAGCATCTTAGAATACATTGGCAGGAGGGTGAAAAATATTTTAGAGACTGTTTGTTGGATTTTAATGAAGCTAACAATATTGCTGGCTGGCAATGGGTTGCTGGATGTGGTGCAGATGCAGCTCCATATTTCAGGATTTTTAATCCTATTCTACAAGGAGAAAGATTTGATCCACAAGGAGATTATGTAAAAAAATGGATACCAGAGCTATCTAACATTCCCAAAAAATTTATTCACAGGCCTTGGGAGCTACAAGAAGGGGTCAAAAATTTTGAAATTGGAACAAATTATCCAAAACCAATTGTTAATCATGAAGAAGCAAGGAATGCAGCACTTAATGCTTTTAAAAATTTAAAAAAATAAATTTACTATAAACTAGCTCCACAGCAATTTTTAAACTTTTTACCAGTAGCTTTGCACTTTTCATTTCTTTGAATTTTTTGATTTTTCATTAATTTCAAAAGGCAATTTTCAGGAATTTTAGATTGCGTTTTATTCTCTATTTTTTTTTCTGGTGAAACTACAATATTTAAATTCAATAAAAATTTTATAACATCAGTTTTTATTTTTTCTAGTAGCCCCTCAAAAAGTATAAAAGCTTCCTTTTTAAATTCGGATAGAGGATCTTTTTGACCATAGCTTCTAAGTCCAATAACCTGCCTAAGTTGCTCAAGATATTGTAGATGTGATCGCCATGAAAAATCTATAATTTGTAAAAAAATTCTTTTTTCGATGTCATTGTTTTCAGCTTTTCCAATTAGTTTAATTCTTTCTTGATATTTAAGCTCAAACATTTCTTTTAATTTTTTATTATATTCAACATCGGAACCATTAGTTAATGCCACCAACTCATCATCATTTAATATATTTCCAGTAATATTTTTTATTGCATTTAGATATATTATTTTGTCATTTGATTTTTCATAGACATTTTTTACTTTAACTAAGCTTAGAACTACCTCATCAAGGAAAGACTGAAGTGTCTCAGAAATATTTTCACTTTTAAGTATTTTAAGCCTTTGACCAAAAATAACTTGCCTTTGATCATTCATTACATCATCAAATTTTATCAATGTTTTTCTTATATCAAAGTTTCTACCTTCAACTTTTTGTTGAGCTCTTTCCATGGCTTTATTTATCCAAGGATGATCAATAGACTCATTTTCTTTAAGTCCTAATTTTTTTAGCATACCGTCTATGGAGTTAGCACCAAAGATTCTCATCAGCTCATCTTCAAGACTGATATAGAAAATTGAACTGCCAGGATCTCCCTGTCTACCTGACCTACCTCTTAATTGGTTGTCTATTCTTCTACTTTCATGTCTTTCTGTGCCAATAATATAAAGTCCCCCAAGTGATTTTACTTTTTCTTTATCTTCTTTGATTTGTGGTAATTCTTTTTGATTGTCTTCATCTCTAAAATCTTTATTTCCACCGAGCTGAATATCAGTTCCTCTTCCAGCCATATTTGTTGCTATTGTTATTGCTCCAATTTTCCCAGCTTCAGCAATTATTTTTGCTTCTTTCTCGTGCTGTTTAGCATTTAGAACACTGTGCTTAATATTTTTTTCTATTAAATTTTTTGAAATTTTTTCAGATTTTTCTATACTAGTTGTGCCGACTAAAACAGGCTGCCCTTTTTTATGACATTCGATAATTTTATTTGTAATAGCTAAGTATTTTTCTTTTTCAGTTCGAAAAATTTGATCATTTAAATCTTTTCTAATCATTGGTCTATTCGTTGGCACTGAAAGAACACTTAATTTATAAATATCAAAAAATTCTTCAGCTTCCGTTAAAGCTGTTCCAGTCATTCCTGATAATTTTTGATATAGACGAAAATAATTTTGATAAGTAATCGAAGCAAGTGTCTGATTTTCTTCCTGTATCTCCACATTCTCTTTAGCTTCTATTGCCTGATGAAGCCCATCAGAAAATCTTCTTCCGTCTAGAACTCTACCAGTAAATTCGTCAATAATTTGAACTTTATTTTCTCTTAAAATATAATCGACATCTTTGTTAAATAAAAAATTAGCTTTTAATGCCTGATTGATATGATGAACTAGATTTAAATTTTGTGGATCGTAAAAATTATTATTTTTTAAAACATTTTCCAGCAAGGCAAGTTTTTCAATTTTATCTATCCCAACATCAGTTAAAATTGAATTTTTATTTTTTTCATCTACTTCGTAATCTTTTTTTTCAAGTTTGTTTATAAATTTATTAGCAAGTGAATAAAAATTACTTTTATCTTCACTTCTACCAGATATGACTAGCGGGGTTCTAGACTCATCAATAAGAATGCTATCAACCTCATCAACGATACAATAATTATGATTTCTTTGTACTATTTCAGAAAGATCGTACTTCATATTATCTCTTAAATAATCAAATCCTAACTCATTGTTAGTAGCATAAGTAATGTCACAGTTATAATTTTTTTTTCTATCTGCATCATCTAGTTCATTGGTAATACATCCTATAGAGAGACCCAAAAAATTAAACACTTCCCCCATCCACTGGGAATCTCTTCTAGCCAGATAATCATTGACAGTTACAATGTGTACTCCTTTTTCAGTAAGTGCATTTAGGTAAGCTGGCAAAGTAGACACTAAAGTTTTACCTTCACCGGTTTTCATTTCTGCAATTTTACCCTGGTGTAAAAAAATACCCCCTATTAATTGAGCATCATAGTGCCTTTCATTTAAAACTCGTTTTGCAGCTTCTCTAACTAAGGCAAAACTTTCTGGAATAAGCGAATCAAGGGACCTACCGTCTTTAAAATTTTTCTTTAAAAGGTGGGTTTTAGCTTTTAGCTCCTCATCCTTTAAGTTCTTGAAATTAGGCTCTTGGATGTTAATTTGAACAACTAAAGGCTTAACCCTATCTAATTCTTTTTGATTGCCAGTTTTAAAAATTTTATTTAATCCTTTTGTAAATAAATTCATATTAGTAGGTTGATAACAATATTATTAATACTCTATATATGTATTTATAATTTAAATTAAACAAGAATTATGAAAATAAATTTAAAAAACTTATTAGGGCCAAATATGAAAACATCAAAAATGGGTGACTTTCAAGAGCTTAAACAGATCGAGGGTTTGCAGGTGTCAGCAGTTTCTGCTGATCTTTACAAAAACAGAAGAGATGACCTTTCTCTATTTTATTTTCCAGAAGGATCAAATTATGCTGTTGCTTATACCCAAAATTCAATTGTTTCAGAATCGATTACCTGGAATGAAAAGAACACAAAAAATAGTATTAAAGCATTAGTTGTTAACACTAAAAATGCTAATACTTTTACTGGCGAACAGGGTTTAAACAGTCTTGATAACATAGCTAAAACTTTAGTTGAATCTTTGAAAAAATATGAAATTGAAAACAACTATGAAAAAACTAAAACAAAAGAAATATTATTTGCATCAACAGGAGTGATTGGTGAAAAATTTCCAGTAGAAAAAATAAAAGCAAACATTCCTAATTTAGTTTCAAGTTTAAGAATTAATCAGAATAAACTTATCTGGATAAAGGTAGCCACAGCGATTCTGACTACAGATACTAAGCCTAAAATTTCTTATTCAGAAATTAAACTTGGTGATAAAATAGTGAGAATAGCGGGGATTGCAAAAGGCTCAGGAATGATTGCTCCCAATTTAGCGACCATGCTTTCTTTTATTTTTACAGACGCAGATATTTCTTCAGTAGTGTTAAACAAATATTTAAGCAAAGTATTACCACAAACTTTTAATGCTATAACGGTTGATAGTGATACTTCGACTAATGATATGGTTGCTATATTTGCAACTAAAAAAATCAAAAATAAAAAATTGAATACTATCTCAAGTAAAGAAGCATTAAAATTTGAAAAAGCTCTAAAAATGGTTTGTTTAGAATTGTCGAAACAAGTTGTGGTTGACGGTGAAGGAGCAAAAAAATTTATAACCGTAAAAATTATAAATGCAGCAACTATTGAAATAGCAAAAAAGATAGCTTTTTCGATTGCAAACTCTCCACTAGTCAAAACAGCTGTAGCAGGGGAAGACCCTAACTGGGGAAGAATTTTAATGGGCATAGGAAAGTCAGGTGAAAAAATTGATTCAAAGAAAATAATTATTAAATTAGGAGAATTTATCGTAGCTGAAAATGGAAAAGTTTCTGAAAGCTACAATGAAGAAAAACTTCAAGAATATATGAAATGGGATTCAATTCTTATTGAAGTTGACCTAAAGCAAGGTCATGAGCAATTTGAATGCTATACATGTGACTTTACTCATGACTATATTGATATTAACGCGCATTATAGAAGAAGCTAAACTTGGAATTAACAAGATAATTATCTAATGATTAAATATCTCTTAAAGTGTAACAACAAACATGAATTTGAAAGTTGGTTTTCAGAATCAAAAGAATTTGAAAAACTAAAATCAAAAAAATTAATTGAATGTATTTTTTGTCAGTCCAAAGATGTTGATAAATCAATTATGTCACCAAATATTTTTGGTAAAAAAAAAATTGAAGAGAAAAAATTTAATCATAAAGAATTTAATCAAATAACAAAAGACCTAGTAAAAATAAGAAGATTTATAGAAAAAAATTTTGAATTTGTAGGCGATAAATTCACCAGAGAAGTAAGAGAGATTTATTATGATAATAAAAAAAATAAAAATATTTATGGAACAGCAACGTCAGAAGAAAGATTAGAATTAGAAGAAGAGGGAATAGAGCTAGCAAGTATTCCGTGGGTAAATGATAAAGTGAATTAATTTTTTTTGGCTGTAATTATATAATTAACAGACATATCTTTTGACTTTCTCCACTCTTGAAAAATTGGATTATAATTTAAACCAGTTAAATCAGTAATTAAAAAGTTTAAGTCAGTAAGTTTTTTTTCTAGTTCCTCCGGTTTGATAAATTTGTTCCAATCATGCGTTCCTATTGGAAGCCACCTCAGGATATATTCAGCTCCGACTATGGCTTTTACATATGATGTTAAAGTCCTATTGATAGTTGCGGTAAACATAATTCCATTCTTTTTTTGTAATTTAAAACAAGAAGACAAATATAAATCTAAATTTTCAACATGTTCTATAACTTCCAGATTCAAAATAACATCAAATTCATTTTGTTGGTCTAAATTTTCAGGTGTAGTATTTAGATAGTTTATTTCTAAATTACTTTTTTTTGCATGTAACTTAGCTACTTGAATATTTTTATCTGAAGCGTCAATACCAGTTACTTCAGCTCCTAATCTAGACATTGGTTCACTAATCAGTCCTCCTCCACAACCAATATCTAAAATTTTCAAATCCTTTAAAGGAAATTTTTTATTTTTATCGATTTTAAAATAATTTAAAGTTACACCTAGAATATGTTCAATTCTTATCGGATTAAACATGTGTAAAGGTTTAAATTTTCCATTAATATCCCACCACTCATCAGCTATTTTAGAAAATTTATTAATTTCATCTTTATTTATTGTGCTCATTATCCTATCCTACATCTTCTTGTTAAATATCTAAATTAAGATATTTATAGCTAAAAATTAAATTGTATATATGGCAAAAATTGTTATTAAATTTGGCGGCACTTCTATAGGTAGTATTGATAGAATAATTGCCGCAGCAAAAATAATAAAAAAAAAATTTGATAAAGGAGATAAAATTATAGTTGTTGTTTCTGCTATGGCTGGGAAAACCAATGAATTAGTTAAACAATCAGAAAAAATTAGTAAAAATTTTAATAAAAGAGAGCTAGATGTTTTATTGACCTCAGGCGAACAAATTACGTCAGCTTTGTTGGCAGGAGCTTTAGAAGAAAAAAATATTAAAGCTAAAAGTTATATGGGTTGGCAGATACCTATCCTGACTGATGGCGACCATAATAATTCTCGAATAATTAATATGCATGAGGAAAAAATAAATAAATTCATTTCAAATAAGGGTGTCGCGATTATTCCTGGATTTCAAGGCGTGTCAAAAAATGGAGAAATTACAACTATTGGCAGAGGTGGTTCCGATGCTACCGCAGTTGCAATAGCAAAAATTTTTAATACAGATGAATGTGAAATATATACTGATGTAGAGGGCGTTTACTCTACAGATCCAAGATATTTTCCAAAGGCAAAAAAAATAAACAAAATATCGTATGAAGAAATGCTCGAGATGTCATCGCTTGGTGCAAAAGTGATGCAATCTTCAGCAGCTCAAACAGCTATGATGTATGATTTACCTCTACACGTAAGATCTGCTTTCTCTAGCGCTGAAGGTACCAAAATATTTGGCTCTGAAAATATAGATTATTCTAAAACGATTACAGGAGTAACCTATTCTAAAGATGAAGCAAAAGTTACACTCTTAGGTGTTCAGGATAAACCAGGTGTAGCGGCAGACATATTTGAACCATTAGGAAAAAATTCTATAAATATTGATATGGTTATTCAAAATGTTTCACCTGACGGAAAAACAACTGACTTAACATTTACAATTAAAAGAAATGATTTAAGTAAAACAATAAAAATAATTAAATTGAATAAAAAAAATGTTCAATTCAAATCTATAAGCAGTGATAAAAAAGTATCTAAAGTATCAATTGTTGGTGCTGGCATGATAACAACGCCTGGAGTAACTTATAAGATGTTTAGAGCCTTAGCACAGGAAAAAATAAATATTTTAGCTATCTCCACATCAGAAATAAAGATATCTGTTATTATTAAAGAAATTAACACTACAAAAACTGTAAAAAAACTTCATACGGTATTCAATTTAGATTAATTATGGAAATCAGACCGCACAGAACTATTCAAAGAAAAAAAACAAAAAAAATAATGATCGGTAAAGTGCCCGTGGGAGGAGACTCGATCGTATCTGTTCAGTCAATGACTAATACTATTACTTCTAACGTATCAGAAACTATAAAACAGATTATTGATTTAGAAAACGCTGGCGCAGATATAGTAAGAGTATCTTGCCCTGATGAAGCATCAACCCTTGCTCTAAAAGAAATTGTTAAAGAAGTAAATGCTCCTATAGTAGCTGATATACATTTTCATCATAAAAGGGCTATTGAAGCTGCAAAGATGGGAGCTAGCTGTTTAAGAATTAATCCAGGAAATATCGGTGCAAGTGATAGAGTTGTTGAAATAATTAAAGCTGCAAAAGATTATAATTGTTCCATCAGAATAGGTGTAAATGCTGGATCTTTAGATAAAACACTCCTAGAAAAATATAAAGAACCATGTCCAGAAGCTTTAGTGGAAAGCGCGATTTATAATATTAAACTCATGGAAGACAATGATTTTTTTAATTTTAAAATAAGCGTTAAATCGTCAGATGTTTTTTTAGCAGTGAGATCTTACGAGCAATTATCAAAAGCCTGTGATTATCCTTTACATGTCGGCATAACTGAAGCCGGTGGACTCTTAACTGGAAGCATAAAATCTTCGATTGGAATTGGAAAACTATTAATGCAAGGCATTGGTGACACAATTAGAGTTTCATTATCAGCAGATCCGGTTGAAGAAATTAAAGCTGGTTATGAAATATTAAAATCTTTAAGTATCAGAGCAAGAGGGGTACAAATTATATCTTGCCCTTCATGCGCAAGACAAGCTTTTCCAGTCATAGATACTGTTAAAATTTTAGAAAAAAAATTAGCACATATAAAAACGCCAATCACATTGTCCATAATTGGATGCGTAGTTAACGGTCCTGGTGAAGCCGCTCAAACAGAAATTGGATTAACAGGTGGAGGACAAGACAGTAACTTACTATATTTATCAGGAATCCCACATGAAAAAGTTCCAAGTGGAGAAATTATTAATAAAATTGTCCAACTTGTAGAAGATAAAGTTAAAAAAAAATTATAAAGTTATGATTCCAATAGAAAAAGTGCAGACGTTAGTTGATAAGCACGATAATTTAGAAAAAGAACTATCAACAGGAACTATTGATTCTAAAACTTTTGCTCAAAAGTCAAAGGAATATTCAGATTTAGGTGGAATCATATTATATGCGCGTGAATATTTAAAATTTGACGATGATAGAAAAGATTTAGAACAAATGCTTCAAGAAAAAAGCAGCGATTCAGAGATGAAGAATCTTGCAGAAAAAGAGATTGAAGTGTTAAAAAAAAAAATTGTTGATTATACAAATAAATTAAAAATATTTTTATTACCTAAAGATGAAGATGACAGCAAAAATGCAATAGTTGAAATAAGAGCTGGAACTGGCGGGTTAGAGGCATCTCTTTTTTGTGCTGATTTATTTAAAATGTATGAAAAGGTTTGTTCAAAAAAAAATTGGAAATTAGAAATTATAAATATTTCTAAAAGTGAAGCTGGAGGGTTTAAAGAAGTCATATTTTTGGTTAATGGAAGTGATATTTATTCTTATTTAAAATTCGAGTCAGGCGTTCACCGAGTGCAAAGGGTACCTGAAACTGAGACTCAAGGAAGAGTACATACTTCAGCAGCGACAGTAGCTGTTTTACCAGAAGCAGAAGAAGTAGATATTCAGATTAAAGAATCTGATTTAAGAATTGACGTTTTTAGAGCTGGCGGGCCAGGTGGACAATCCGTCAATACTACAGACAGTGCTGTAAGAATAACGCATCTTCCAACAAATGTTGTGGTCAGCATACAAGATGAAAAATCTCAGCACAAGAATAAAGCCAAAGCTTTAAAAATTTTAAGGTCTAGGGTTTATGAAGCAGAAAAAAGAAAAAAAGATCAGGAGCGTTCAGATAATAGAAAAAGCCAAATAGGAAGTGGAGATAGATCTGAAAGAATTAGAACATATAATTTTCCTCAAGGAAGAGTTACTGATCACAGAATAAATCTAACCTTACATAAACTGGAAGAGTTTCTAAGCGGGGAAATTCACGAAGAAATGAATGAGGGTTTAAGATTAAAAGAACAGGATTTAAAATTACAAAACCTATAACAATGAATGTATCAGAACTTTTAAACTCAGGATCTATAGCGCTCAAGCTAAACAAGATAAAGACCTATCAACTAGACTCTGAACTAGTATTATCAAACTTATTAAAAAAAAAGAGAGAAAGTTTATTAATAAGCTTAAACGAAAAAGTTTCAAAGAACACTATTGCTAATTTTGAACAGTTAATGACTCGAAGAGCTAACAGAGAACCGTTAGCCTATATTTTAAAAAATAAAGAATTTTGGAGTAAGGATTTTTTTGTCAACAGAAACACATTAATTCCAAGACCAGAAACTGAGTTGCTTTGTGAAAGTGTAATTAAAATATTTAAAAATAAAAATTTACATATTTTAGATATAGGAACTGGGTCAGGGTGCATTATATTAAGCATCCTAAGTGAGATAAAAGGAGCCAAAGGTATTGGAATAGATGTTTCTAGAAAAGCCATTGAAGTGGCTAAAAAAAATTCAAGTAAACTTGGTTTAAAAAATAGAATAAAGTTTTTTAGTAAGTCGTTCGAAGACGTTAGTAGCTACAAATTTGATTTAATAGTTTCAAACCCACCTTACATAAAAACTTCTGACATCAATAATTTATCAGATGATATTAAAAGATTTGAGCCTAAAATAGCTTTAGA
>Ga0308004_10000827_pt1 | contig 13932 bp, 16 predicted proteins | sample Neamet38_FD_203156 | JGI IMG/M metagenome (GOLD analysis project Ga0308004, IMG submission 203156) | Marine microbial communities from water near the shore, Antarctic Ocean - #38 | ecosystem: Environmental > Aquatic > Marine > Unclassified | place: Southern Ocean | collected 2014-06-06 | reverse complement strand
AAATAATTAACGGTATTATATAAAAAATAGCATATTCTTTTTGTAAACTTAATATTCCCAAAAATAGTCCAATAAAAAAAAAACTTACTATATTGGGATTTGGTTTTATGACTTGAGATATTACTATGATTATAAAAGAAAATAAAAAAGACTCACTCCAAAAGCTAGCATGATATTGGTTGATCGTAGGTTCAAAACAAAAAAATAGAATTAGGTAAAAACAAATTTTACGATCAAATATTTTTGATGCTGATAAGTAAAGTAATGAGACTGAAAAAAAATAGAAAAAGCATTGAAAAAGTAAATATGGAAAATGAATTCCTAAATTAATTGTTTTTTCATCTAAGTCATTAAAAAGCTCTAAATCAAAAAAGTAATAATAAGCAGCTGCAATTCTGGCTGGTAAATATTTTGTAAAATGTCCTCTGCCAGTTTTAAAAAAATTTTTTTTATCTTTAAGTTGATTTTTAATCTCATTTCCATGACTTAAATATCTTAAGGCATCATATTTTATCATTTGATGGTAAGAAACACCGTTATTTCCTTTAAAATTTTTATCATATTTATTAAGATTGCTTATTGAAAAGAAAATAGAAATTAAAAATCCTATAAATATTACAAATAGTCCTGTTTTATTATTTTGAATCATATTAATTAAATATTACCATATGTTGATTAAATTCTAAATAGAACTTAAGGCTAATTTCATAGCTTTTATAAATAATTTTTTCATCATTTTAACATTAATAATCTTGGTATTTACATTTCTTGGACTTGGATGGTAACAAGCTATTAGAAATTTTCCATCAGGCAATTTGTATATTTTCCCATGTTTAAAAGTATATTTTTTATCTAATGCATATTTTATCTTATAAAGTTTTATACAATTATAAAAAGCAACCCCACCTAAAGTAATAATAACTTTTAAATTTTTTAAAAGTAAGGTTTCCTTGTAAAAATAGTTACTACAGTTACTTAGTTCTTGATTTAATGGTTTGTCTCCAGGTGGCACACATTTTAGTATATTAGTTATGTAAGTGTTGTTAAGTTTTAAATCATCTTCTCGATGTGTTGACATAGAAAGACTTGAAATTTTTGCTTCATATAGACATTTAAATAAAAAGTCTCCAGATTTATCACCTGTAAATGCCCTACCAGTTCTCGTTCCGCCATGTGCTGCTGGAGCAAGACCAACAATAATTAATTTTGCATTAACATCTCCAAAGCCAGTTACTGGTTTCCCCCAATAAACTTCTGTCATATGCCTCTTGGTTTTAATGGATGAAATTTTTTTGGTAAAACTAATTAATCTAGGACATTTCTTGCATTTAATTATTGTATTATTTAGTTTTTTAAACTTAATGATCATTAATGAAGTTAATTAAAATTATTATATTTTTACTTATAACCTTTAGTACATCCTTAAAAGCTAATTCAAATGATGATTTACAGGGTATACTAAAAGAAGGAGGAAAATTAATATTTATAAGACATGCGTATGCTCCAGGAAGAGGTGATCCAGATAATTTCAATATAATAAATTGTAATACTCAACGAAATTTAAACAAGAAAGGTATCGAACAATCAAAAAGTATAGGTAAGATTTTATTAAAGAGTAATGTAGAGCCATTTAATGCTCTATCAAGTGAATGGTGTAGATGTAAGCAGACAGCAGAAAATGCTTTTAAAAACTATGAAACTAAAAATTTTCTGAACTCATTTTTCAGTCAAAAATTTGCTATCAACAAATCCAAACAAATTAATGAATTAAAAGAATATATTCAAAAGTGGAATGGGGAAAATAATTTAATATTTGTAACACATTATGTTGTAATTTTTGAACTTTTAAATTTATCTGTTTCTTCAGGAGAAATTATTGTTACTGATAAAAATCTTAATATTTTAGTTCGACAAACAACTAACAGAAAATAAAACTATATTATGTTAAAAAAAATATATAAAGTATTTCTATGTCATCTAAAAAAGCAATGAAATTAGCTCAAAAACAAGCTTTTGCTAAACATCGAAGCAACATTACCAATACTAGATTTGGTTCAAAAAGATTAAATTTTGTTGATAAGATTAAAAAAACCAGCGCTATAAATAAAAAATCTTAACTTTCTTTTTCAAAAATTTCGACCTTGCTACAGGTTGACACTTTTGAAATAGCCTCTTCACCATTAATTACTGTTTTAATGTTAATCATAGGGCTATTTTTTTCAAAAACTAGTTGAGTGTAAAATTGAGGGTAACCAATTTTATCTGTAAAGATTAGATTTTTATCCTCATACACAAATCTCTCTAAAGTGTTCTTTTTCTTTATGCTTAAATCTGTTATTTTATGTTTATTATATGTTTTGTTATCATAAACATAGTTTCTAATCATTAATGATTTTTCAAAATCTAAAATGTATTCATTTTTTATAAAACTATCATTTAAATTTTTACATCCACTTAAAAGCATTATTTCTGATAAAATTATTGTTTGGAAATTAACAAAAAAAATCAGAAATATTAAAAACTCAACTTTAAAATTATTTTTTTTCATTTTTATCAGCATAAAATAGTGTGATTAAAAAAATAATTGTCCATATAAATACTGAAATCGTTTTTACAAACGATGTTTCCGCACCCCAAATATCTAAAAATAAAGCACCAAAAATTATTCCCAATATGTATATTAATATAGCTATTGTAGATTTATTCATTATTTAAATTTTTTTTAAAAAGAGAAATACCATTTTGAATTTTATGTTTGTATGATTCTTTAACACTTTCCAATTGCCAGTCAGACAGTCTTTTTTGAATAATAATTAAGTTATCATTTTTCCATTGATCTGAAGTATTTTCAAGTTTCCACATTTTTTTATCGTCATTTTTTCTACCACATCCATAGCAGTAGCCTGTCAGAGGATCAGTTTTGCATATGGTTATACATGGTGAAGTAATCATTTTTTAAAAATTATAGTAAATATAATTGATTATTAATATATTTTATAATTATTGTCATTGGACAAATGATATCAATAATATATAAATCCTCAGGAATTGTGGGCGAATGGCGGAATTGGTAGACGCGCTGGTCTTAGGAACCAGTATTGAAAGATGTGAAGGTTCGAGTCCTTTTTCGCCTACCAGAAAGTTAAAAAATTATGAAAGTAACAGTAGAAAATAAAAAAGGTCTCAATAAAGAAATTAAAGTTTTTATAGATAAAAAAACTATGAACACTTATATGGAAGAAAAATACGAAGAAATTAAAGGTACAGTTAATTTAAAAGGTTTTAGACCAGGAAAAGTACCTAAAGAAATTTTAAAAAGACAATTTGGAAAAGCAATTTTTAGTGAGGTTCTTGATAAAGTGCTTAAAGATACATCTGTTAAAGCATTGGAGGATAATAAAATAAAACCAGCAGGCCAGCCAAAACTTGATCTAAAAATTTACGGTGAAGATAAGGATTTAGAATATGTAATGTCAGTAACGGAATTGCCAAAAGTTGAGCTTAAGTCACTTGAAAATATTAATTTTGATCAATATTCTGTTAAAATTGAAGCTAAAGAAACTGATAATAGAATAAGTGAAATAGCAAAAAGTCAAAATAATTTTAAAGATGTTTTAGATGATGTTAAGGCAGTAGAGGGCAACTTGATTGTTTTTGATTACAAGGCAACTATTGAAGAAAAAGATTTTACTGGAGGCGAAGGAAAAAATACTCAATTAATTCTCGGAAAAGATCTTTTTATTAAAGGATTTGATAAACAATTAGTAGGTACAAAAAAAAATGAAGAAAAGGTAGTAGAAGTTGTTTTACCTGAAAACTATCCACAAAAAGAATTTGTTAATAAAAAAGCAAAATTTATATGTAAAATCTTAAATGTTAAAAAATCTGAAGATGTAAAAATTGATGATGAGTTTGCAAAAAATTTAGGTGCAAAAGACCTTGTAGATTTAAAATTTTTGGTATCTAAACAAATTAATGAAGAGTACAAAAACTCACTTGATAAAATAGCAAAAAAACAAATTTTAGATGAAATTGAAAATTTTAAAGTTGAAGAAATTCCTGAAAATTTAATAGAAGAAGAGGTAAAAATATTATCCCAAGGTATGTCAGAAGAAGATGTTAAGAAAAATAAAAACAATTTTGAGATACTTGCAAAAAAAAGAATTAAAGTTGGTTTAATTTTGAATGAATTTGGAGAACAAAATAAAATAAAAGTCACTGAACAAGAAGTTCAAGCAGAAGTACAAAAACAACTCAGAACTATGCCTGGTCAAGAAAAAATGGTGATGGAATTCTATCAAAAAAACCCACAAGCTTTAGCAAGCCTTAGAGGAACTGTTTATGAAGAAAAAATTATTGATTTAATTAAAAAAAAGGCAAAACCTAATAAAAAAGAATTAACCAAAAACGAGGCAGAGAAAATTTTAAAAGAATATCAAAAACAAGATCTCAATCACGATCACCCCGAAAAAGCAAAAGTTAAAAGTAAAAAAGACGCTGATAAGTCAAAAAAAGCAAAACCTATAGCTACTAAAGCAAAAAAAGTTAGCAAAAAGTAATCACTAGTTATATAAGTTAAGAGAATCATCTTATGACTATAAATTTTTCAGATCAAATGAACACTCTAGTACCTATGGTAGTTGAGCAAACCAACAAAGGTGAGAGAGCGTACGATATTTATTCAAGACTTCTTAAAGAAAGAATTATTTTCTTGGTTGGTCCTATTAATGATAATGTTGCCTCATTAGTTACGGCACAACTTTTGTTCCTAGAGTCTGAAGATCCAAAAAAAGATATCAATCTGTATATAAATAGTCCTGGCGGTCTTGTTACTGCCGGTCTAGGTATTTACGATACTATGCAATACGTTAAACCTGATATTTCCACATTGTGCATTGGTCAAGCTGCATCGATGGGTTCTTTTTTATTAGCGGCTGGTAAAAAGGGAAAAAGATTTTCACTACCTAATTCTCGAATAATGGTTCATCAACCTTCAGCTGGTTTTCAGGGTCAAGCGACAGATATTGAAATTCATGCTAATGAAGTTCTCACTTTAAAGAAAAGACTTAATGAAATTTATTCAAAACACACAGGAAAATCTGTCGAAGATGTAAAAAAAGCTCTTGAAAGAGATAACTTTATGGCACCAGATATTGCTAAAGAATTTGGTTTGGTTGATGAAGTGGTAGAAAAAAGATCCTAACCTACTGTATCTAGGTAGTCAAAAAGGTATACTTGATTAATATGTCTCATCTATATTAAAGTGATTAAATTGATTCGTTTATAAATTATGACAACAACTAATAAAAATATTCTTTACTGCTCTTTTTGTGGCAAAAGCCAGCATGAAGTAAGAAAATTAATTGCAGGACCCACTGTCTTCATTTGTGATGAGTGTGTTGAGTTATGTATGGATATTATCAAAGAAGAAAGCAAAGACACTTTTGTTAAGCATCAAGACGGACTTCCTCCTCCAAAAGAAATTTGTGCTGTATTAGATGATTATGTTATAGGTCAAGTCCATGCCAAAAAAGTTTTATCTGTAGCAGTTCATAATCATTATAAAAGACTAAATTATGAAAATAAGACTAGTAAAAATGTAGAGCTGTCTAAATCAAATATTCTTTTAGTTGGACCAACTGGCTGTGGTAAGACGCTGCTAGCCCAAACATTAGCTAGAATTCTTGATGTCCCATTTACAATGGCTGACGCAACTACATTAACCGAAGCAGGTTATGTTGGTGAAGATGTTGAAAATATTATTTTAAAATTATTACAAGCTGCAGATTATAACGTTGAAAAAGCTCAACGAGGAATAGTTTATATTGATGAGGTTGACAAGATTAGTAGAAAATCTGAAAACCCCTCTATCACAAGAGATGTTTCGGGCGAAGGTGTACAGCAGGCACTACTAAAAATTATGGAAGGTACGGTTGCAAGTGTTCCACCTCAAGGAGGAAGAAAACATCCTCAACAAGAATTTTTACAAGTAGATACAACAAATATTCTATTTATTTGTGGAGGTGCCTTTGCTGGATTAGATAAAATTATATCTCAAAGGGATAAAGGTACTTCAATTGGTTTTGGTGCGAACGTAAAAAAAACTGAAGACAAAAAAACTGGTGAATGGATGAAAAGCTTAGAACCTGAAGATTTATTGAGATATGGTTTGATACCAGAGTTTATTGGTAGGCTTCCTATGATAGCAACTCTAGAAGATTTAGATGAAAAATCTTTAGTTCAAATATTACAAGAACCTAAAAACTCACTAATTAAACAATATCAAGAGTTATTTAAATTAGATGGTGCCAAATTGAGCTTTAAAGAAAATGCAATTAAAGAAATTGCACAAAAAGCAATTAAGAAAAAAACAGGAGCCAGAGGATTGAGGTCTATTTTAGAGAATATTTTATTAAAAACGATGTATGAATTACCAAGTCAAGACAATGTAGATGAGGTTATTGTTGATGCTGGTGCGGCCAAAGGTCTAACCCAACCCATCATAGTTCATTCCAAAAATAATAGCAAAACTAAGACAGGAAAAACTTCTGCAGCTTAATTTTAACGTTAATAACTAATAAATAGCTATTGCAATATCTTTTATAGTATCCATATTTAAACCATGGATGTTAAAATAGAGAAACCCTTATTACCATTGAGAGACATAGTTGTATTTCCCAATATGGTTATACCGCTATTTGTCGGAAGAGATAAGTCAATCTCTGCATTAAATGAGGTAATGAAAAAAGATAAAAAAATTGTTCTTGTTACACAAAAAAATTCAGAAATTGATGATCCCAAAAAAAATGACGTTTTTACGTATGGATGTGAAGGTAATATTCTTCAATTATTAAAATTACCAGATGGTACTGTAAAAGTTTTAGTAGAAGGAAGTAAAAGAGTTAAAATTTTAGATTTTAAAGATAATGATAAATTTATTATCTGCGAATATGCACATCAACGTGATGAAGTTATAAAAGATGAAGATTTAATTCCACTTGCAATGACAGCTGTTAGAAGGTTAGAAAAACTTACATCAATTAATAAAAAAGTTTCAAGTGAAACAATCAATAACATTAAAAAATTAACAGATGCATCACATATTGCAGATAATATTGCCTCTCATTTAAGTGCAACAATTTCAGAAAAACAGCAGATATTTGAAACATTTAACGTAAAGAAAAGACTTAACTCTATAATTAAAATTATGGAAAATGAAACCAGCATTATTGGTGTTGAAAAAAGAATTAGAGGTCGAGTTAAAACACAAATGGAAAAAACTCAAAGAGAATACTATTTAAACGAACAGCTTAAAGCTATTCAAAAAGAATTAGGCGAGATTGAAGATGGTAAGGATGAGACTTCAAGTCTAAATAAATCAATTTTAAAATCAAAAATGCCTAAAGATGTCGAAAAAAAATGTATGGCAGAACTTAAAAAATTAAAGAATATGAGTCCAATGTCTGCAGAAGCAACGGTTATTAGAAATTATCTTGACTGGATGATTGATCTACCATGGTTTAAAAAAAGTGAAGTTGCTATCGACCTCAATAAAGCGTTAGCAGTGCTAGATGCTGATCATTTTGGATTGGAAAAAGTTAAAGAAAGAATAATTGAATTTTTAGCTGTTCAAAAAAGAATGGATAAAATCAAAGGCCCCATCCTATGTTTAGTTGGACCTCCTGGTGTGGGTAAAACTTCTTTAGGTAAATCAATTGCTAGAGCTACAAATAGAGAGTTCGTCAGAGTTTCAGTAGGCGGTATGCGTGATGAAGCTGAAATTAGAGGTCATAGAAGAACTTATATTGGCTCTTTACCTGGAAAAATTATTCAAATGATGAAGAAAGCTGGAACAAAAAATCCTTTAATTCTTCTTGATGAAATAGATAAAATTGGAAATGACTATAGGGGAGATCCATCTTCAGCTTTACTTGAAGCGTTAGACCCAGAACAAAATTCGACTTTCAATGATCACTACCTTGAGGTTGATTATGATCTATCAGACGTAATGTTTGTAACTACAGCCAACACTTTAAATATTTTACCTCCTTTATTAGACAGAATGGAAGTTATTAGGCTTGCAGGTTATACAGAGGATGAAAAAATAAATATTGCTAACAAATATCTTTTACCAAAACAAATTAAAGACAATGGTGTTAAAGAAAAAGAAATGACACTATCTAAAGATATTATAAAAGAAATAATTAGAAGTTACACAAAAGAGTCTGGTGTAAGAAATTTAGAAAGAGAAATTTCTAAGGTGGCTAGAAAAGTTGTTAAAAAAGTTGTATCTGGTGAAGAAAAAGAAGTTAATATTGATTTAAAAAATCTTCATGACTATCTAGGTATTCAAAAATTTAAGTTTGGTGAATTAGAAAATGAAGATAAAATTGGTGTTGTTACTGGCTTGGCTTGGACTGAATATGGAGGAGAAATTCTTAAAATAGAAACTGTTATTATGCCTGGAAAAGGAAGAATGCAAATCACAGGCAAACTGGGCGAGGTTATGCAAGAATCTATTAAAGCTGCAAAATCATTTATTAGATCTAAAAGTTTAGAGTATGGAATTATTCCACCTTTATTTGAAAAAAAAGATTTTCATATTCATGTACCAGAGGGTGCTACACCGAAAGATGGACCATCTGCTGGTATCGGAATGGTAACCTCCATAGTATCTGCTATAACAAATATTCCTGTAAGAAGAGATGTTGCTATGACAGGTGAAGTAACATTAACTGGTCAAGTTTTACCAATCGGTGGTTTAAAAGAAAAACTATTAGCAGCTCATAGGGCTGGAATTAAACAAGTTATAATACCCAAGGAAAATGAAAAAGATTTAGCTGATATGCCAAAAAAAATAACTGATGATATTAAAATAACTCCAGTTGAGCATGCTGATGAAGTATTGAAAATAGCCTTAACAAAAGAACTAAAAAGAGTTGAGTGGGTTGAGGTCGAAAGCATCTCTAAATCAAACGATAAATCTCAAGCTAGCATTCAATAACAGCCAATTAACTTCCCTACTTGGTTAATATCTATTTTGACTTTCGTATATATTTGTTATAATTAAACGATAATTTTGGTTTAGGGTGGTTAGCTCAGCTGGTAGAGCATCTCGTTTACACCGAGGGGGTCAAAGGTTCGAGTCCGTTAGAGCGATCGCCTGTCACGCGATAGGTCGAGGGTTCGAGTCCCTTCACTCCCGCCACTTTTTCTTAATATTTATGTGTATATCAGTTAAAATGTGACGTAAGAGCCCTTCAACATGACATAAAAACTGTTATATAGATTTCATGCTTTCTGTATTTTTAAAAGATTACTTACCAATAATTCTATTTTTGATAATTGCTCTTGGTTTAAGTTGTGCATTTGTTGTTGTAAATTTAATTCTTTCTCCAAAACACCCTGATCCTGAAAAATTATCTGCTTATGAGTGTGGTTTTGAACCTTTTGAAGATTCTAGAATTGAGTTTGATGTCAGATTTTACTTAGTTGCAATTCTTTTTATTATTTTTGATTTGGAAATAGCATTTTTATTTCCATGGGCAATCTCTTTGGGAAATATTGGCTTATTAGGTTTTTCTTCAATGATGATTTTCTTAGGAATTCTTACTGTAGGTTTTATTTATGAATGGAAAAAAGGTGCTTTAGATTGGGAGTAGAATTTTAAATTATGAACTTAGAAGATCAAAATAAACAAATACCTGAAGAATTTAAAAAACTTGCTGAAGATTTTAGCAAAGATGGTTTTATAACCACATCATTAGATAACTTAATTAATTGGTCAAGAGCTGGATCATTACATTGGATGACTTTTGGTTTAGCCTGTTGTGCTGTGGAAATGATGCAGACTGCTATGCCACGATATGATCTTGAAAGATTTGGTGCAGCACCAAGAGGCTCACCCAGACAGTCAGACGTGATGATTGTTGCAGGAACTTTAACAAATAAAATGGCTCCAGCTCTCAGAAAGGTTTATGATCAAATGCCCGAACCTAGATATGTTATATCAATGGGCAGTTGTGCTAATGGTGGTGGATACTACCATTATTCTTATTCTGTTGTTCGTGGATGCGATAAAATTGTGCCAGTTGATATTTATGTTCCAGGATGCCCGCCTTCAGCAGAGGCATTACTTTATGGCATAATGCAACTTCAAAAAAAAATAAGAAACAAGGGTTCTTTTGAAAGATAATAAATATGATTAATTTAATTGATCTTGAAAAGAAAATTAACTCAGAACTTACTACCAAGATTAACAAATCTGAAATTAGACACGAACAACTCTATTTATATATTGACAGTGAGGATTTAATCAATGTTACATTGTTTATAAAAAGTAATGAAAATACTAAATTTAGACAGTTAATTGATGTCACTGTTGTTGACTATCCAGAAAATACACAACGTTTTAAATTAGTCTATTTATTTTTGAGTCACGAGTTTAATCAAAGAATTATATTAAGTTATTTTATTAATGAAAACGAAGTAATCCCATCACTAACATCAATATATCCTGCTGCAAACTGGATGGAGCGTGAAGTTTTTGATATGTATGGTGTTAAATTTAAAGATCACCCAGATTTAAGAAGAATTCTTACAGATTATGGCTTTGAAGGACATCCTTTAAGAAAAGATTTTCCTTTAACAGGTCATACCGAGGTTAGATATAGTGAGGAGTTAAAAAAAGTTATTAAAGAACCAGTTAAATTAGAACAAAACTATAGAAATTTTGATTACGAGAGTCCTTGGGATGGAACTAAATATATAAAAAAACAAACAGATCAGGACAATGACAAAAAAGACTAAAACATTAAATCTCAATTTTGGGCCTCAACACCCTGCGGCCCATGGTGTATTAAGATTAATTTTAGAATTGGATGGAGAAGTTGTCGAAAAAGCTGATCCACATATAGGCCTATTGCATCGTGGGACTGAAAAGTTAATTGAAAACAAAACATACATGCAGGCTGTCCCATATTTTGATAGGCTTGACTATGTTGCTCCAATGAACCAAGAGCATGCTTTTGCTTTGGCAATTGAAAAAATTTTGAAAATAGAAGTCCCTATTAGAGCTCAGTATATAAGAGTTATTTTTTGTGAAATAGGTAGAATACTAAGCCACATATTAAATGTTACTACTCAAGCTCTTGATGTGGGTGCATTAACACCTTCATTATGGGGTTTTGAAGAACGTGAAACTTTAATGACTTTTTATGAAAGGGCATCAGGTTCTAGATTGCATGCTAATTATTTTAGAGCAGGAGGAGTTCATCAAGACTTACCAATGGGTCTAGAAGAGGATATAGGGAAGTTTTGTGAATCTTTTCCTAAAATAATTGATGATCTTGAAACATTATTAACTGACAATAGAATATTTAAACAAAGAAATGTTGATATCGGAATTGTAACCAAAGAAGATGCTTTAGATTACTCTTTTAGTGGTGTTATGATTAGAGGTTCTGGCGTTCCTTGGGATTTGAGAAAATCACAACCATACGAATGTTATGAACAATTAGAGTTTAAGGTACCCGTTGGAAAAAATGGAGACTGTTATGATAGATATTTATGTAGAATAGATGAAATGAGGGAGAGTGTTTTTATAATTAAACAATGTTTAGCTAAAATGATTAAAGGACCAATTAAATCATCTGATGGAAAGATTAGTCCGCCACCCAAAAAAGATCTTAATCAGTCTATGGAAGCTTTAATTCATCATTTCAAACTATTTACAGAAGGTTATCGTGTTGATAAAGATGAGATTTATACAGCTGTTGAAGCCCCCAAAGGTGAGTTTGGTGTTTATTTAATATCAGATGGATCTAGCAAACCCTATAAATGTAAAATTAGAGCTCCAGGATTTTCTCACTTAGCTGCAATGGATTATTTAATTAAAGGTCACATGCTTGCAGATGTACCTGCTGTATTAGGTTCATTAGATATTGTATTTGGAGAGGTAGACAGATAATGAGTGTAAGAAGACCTTCAAAAGACCAGCCTGAGATTTTCGAGTTTAATCCGACTTCATTAGAAGCTGCTAAAGTTATTATTACAAGATATCCAAAAGACAAACAACAGAGTGCTGTAATGGCCTTACTTTATATAGCACAAAAACAAAACAGTAATTGGATTCCATTAGCTGCCATGAAATGTATTGGTAAATATTTAAATATGCCCTATGTAAAGGTTTACGAAGTTGCAACATTTTACACAATGTATAATCTTGCTCCTGTTGGTAAATATTTTATACAAGTTTGCACAACCACACCATGTATGATTAGAGGCGCATACAAACTTGTTGAAGCCTGCAAAGAAAAAATTTCTGAAAATGAAAATGAATTATCAAAAGATTTAAGCTGCTCTTGGATGGAAGTTGAGTGCTTAGGTGCGTGTGTTAATGCACCCATGTTGCAGATCAATGATGATTATTATGAAGATTTAGACAAAGAAAAAACATTAAAAATTTTAGATAAGATCTTAAGTGGTGAAACACCTAAGCCAGGATCATATAGAGGCCGTATAAATAATGAGCCTGAAAATAATAGAAAAACACTTATGGATTTAAAAAATGCTTAAAGACGAAGATAGAATATTCCAGAATTTATATAATGATAAGGGGTCGGACGTTGAATCCTCGAAAAAAAGAGGAGACTGGATAAAAACTAAAGACTTGATTGATAAAGGTAGAGATTGGATCATAACTGAAGTTAAAGCCTCAGAACTTAGAGGTAGAGGGGGAGCTGGATTTCCCACTGGATTAAAATGGTCTTTTGCTCCAAAAGAAGTAGGTTCAAGACCTCATTATCTAATAATTAATGGAGATGAGTCGGAACCTGGTACCTGTAAAGATAGAGATATTTTAAGATTCGAACCTCATAAATTAATAGAAGGATGCTTGATTGCTGCATACGCTGTTCAAGCACATGTTTGTTATATTTATATAAGAGGAGAATATTTTATAGATGGAGAAAAACTTCAAGTGGCAATTGATGAAGCTTATGAAAAAAATTTAATTGGAAAAAATGCATCAGGTAGTGATTGGGACTTAGATATTTATATTCATTATGGAGCAGGTGCTTATATATGTGGTGAAGAAACGGCTTTGCTTGAAAGTATAGAAGGTAAAAAAGGTCAACCAAGATTAAAACCACCTTTTCCTGCTTTAATTGGACTTTATGGATGCCCAACAATAATTAACAATGTTGAAACAATAGCAGTAATCCCAACCATACTAAGAAGAGGTGGAAAATGGTTTGCATCTTTAGGTAAAGCAAAAAATACAGGAACAAAAATTTTCTGCATTTCTGGTAATGTTAATAATCCATGTAATGTTGAAGAAGAAATGAGTATATCTCTTAAAGATTTAATTCAAGTTCACGCTGGTGGTGTAATTGGGGGGTGGGATAATTTACAAGCTGTAATTCCTGGTGGTTCTTCAATGCCTTTAATACCACAAAAAACTTGTGAAACTTTAACAATGGATTTTGATTCATTGGTAGCTGAAAAAAGTGGCTTAGGAACAGCGGGTATTGTTGTTATCAACAAAGATCAGGATATCATTAAATGTATGGCAAGAATTGCTAGATTTTACAAGCATGAAAGCTGTGGTCAATGCACACCTTGCAGAGAAGGTACTGGGTGGATGTGGAGAATGCTTGAAAGGATGGCTAAAGGTGAAGCCTCGAGGGATGAAGTTGATATGTTGGGGGATGTTACAACTCAAATTGCAGGACATACTATTTGTGCTTTTGGTGAGGGCTCTTCATGGCCCGTACAAGGATTATTAAGACATTTTAAAAAAGAAATTGAAGAAAGAAATAATTTTAACCCAACTTTTGATAAGGGAAAAAATATTCCTTATTTAGTTGATCAACATTTATTAAATAAAAAAGATGCTTAAATTAAAAGTTAATGAAATTGATATAGAGGTTG
>Ga0308004_10000826_pt1 | contig 13936 bp, 11 predicted proteins | sample Neamet38_FD_203156 | JGI IMG/M metagenome (GOLD analysis project Ga0308004, IMG submission 203156) | Marine microbial communities from water near the shore, Antarctic Ocean - #38 | ecosystem: Environmental > Aquatic > Marine > Unclassified | place: Southern Ocean | collected 2014-06-06 | reverse complement strand
TTGACCTTGAGGTTAAACCAAAAGAAAAAATTGTTGTTTGTGGTCCGTCTGGATCTGGAAAGTCTACGCTAATTAGATGTATCAACAGATTGGAAGAGCATCAAAAAGGAACTATTATAGTTGATGGGACTGAAATATCAGAAGATACAAAAAATATAGAACAAGTTAGAGCTGAAGTTGGAATGGTTTTTCAGCAGTTTAATTTATTTCCTCATTTGTCTATTTTAGATAATTGTACATTAGCCCCAATCTGGGTAAAAAAAATGTCAAAAAAAGATGCTGAAAAATTAGCCTTAGAGCATTTGGAAAGAGTACAAATTTTAGACCAAGCTCAAAAATTTCCAGGACAACTTTCTGGTGGTCAACAACAAAGGGTTGCAATTGCTAGAGCGCTTTGTATGGAGCCTAAGATTATGTTATTTGATGAGCCTACATCTGCACTAGATCCTGAAATGATCAAAGAAGTTCTAGATGTTATGGTTAATTTAGCAAAACAAGGCATGACAATGATTGTTGTAACCCATGAAATGGGATTTGCTAAAGAAGTTGCTGATCAAATGATCTTTATGGATGAAGGAATGATTGTTGAAAAAGCTACAACTAAAGACTTTTTTGCTAATCCTAAAAATGAAAGAACAAAACTCTTTTTAAGTCAAATTCTGTAGGTAGGGTTTTTTTTGCTAAATCAAGGAATAAATACAGATTTATTCTATTATTATTGTTGACTTGATTAATTATTTCTTCTTAAATTTTTAAAAATAAAAAAATTTTTCTATTGTCTTTAGGTTAAATAATTAGTTGAATAGCTTTTTAAACAAAACTTTTAAGAGGGGTCTTAATGGAAGATAATTTTAATAAACACTTAGGTAATAAACTAAAGTTAAGAAGATTAGCTTTAGGATTAACACAAACGAAAGTTGCAAAAGCAATAAATGTTACATTTCAACAAATCCAAAAATATGAAAAAGGAACTAATGGTGTCAGCTCTATAAGATTGCTTCAACTAGCAAATTATTTGAAAGTACCAGTTAATTATTTTTTTGAAGATTTTTCAGAATATTTAATTAATGAAGAAAGATCTCAAGAGGGTCATATGAATATTAACTATAATTTTTTAGTTAAACTATATTCTGAACTGAATAATGATCAAAAATTAAAGTTTAGTAAATCTTTACAAGTTTCAGCTATTGAAATTTCAAAAGTTGGTTAAAATATAATTTTTTTTAAAACTAATTTTTTTTATCTTCAAAATTATTTTTTAAAATATAAAAAAATTTTAAATTTTACTCACTCAGTATAAAAATTATGGTTTTTTTGAAAATCATAACAAAAAAATTAATAAGAGTTTTTATTGTAATATTTTGGCTCCTCGGGCAGGACTCGAACCTGCGACCAATTGATTAACAGTCAACTGCTCTACCAACTGAGCTACCGAGGAATATCAAAAACACAACTTACTTTTTTTTATCAGTAAAACAAGATTTTTTTTTGGAGGCAACGCCCAGAATCGAACTGGGATACAAGGATTTGCAATCCTCTGCGTAACCATTCCGCCACGTTGCCCTTACATCTCATAATAAAGCAATTAGAGAACCCTTTATATATAAAATATTAATATTTAATCTACCAAATAACAGATCAAATTGATTATTGTTAATTCATATTATTAAATTATAAACTTAATTACACCTATGAGTAATGATAAATATACACATTCTGATGTTGAAGATAAGATTTATTCTTATTGGGAAAAAAATAACTTGTTTAAACCTACATCAAATAAAAAGAAATTTTCAATAGTAATACCCCCACCAAATGTAACTGGAAGTTTACACATGGGTCATGCTTTGAACAACTCAATACAAGACCTACTTGTCCGATATCATCGGATGAATAATTATGAAACGTTATGGCAACCTGGCACTGATCATGCTGGTATTGCTACCCAAGCTTTGGTAGAAAAAAAATTAACGTCTGAGGGCATTAATAAAAATGTAATTGGTAGAGAAAAATTTATTGAAAAAGTTTGGATATGGAAACAGCAATATGGAGATATTATAATAAATCAACTTAAGAAATTAGGCTGTTCATGTGATTGGTCACGTACAGCTTTTACAATGGATAAAAATTTATCTAAATCAGTAATTAAAGTATTTGTAGAGCTTCATAAAAAAAAGCTAATTTATAAATCTAGAAAATTAGTAAACTGGGATACTGTATTAAAAACTGCTATTTCTGATCTAGAAGTTGACCAAAAAGAAGTTAACTCTCAGATGTATTATATAAAATATCCCATTGATAATTCTGATGAATTTATAACCATTGCAACAACAAGACCTGAAACAATGTTGGGGGATTCCGCTATAGCAGTAAATCCTAAAGATGAGCGTTTTAAAAAGCTTGTAGGTAAAGTTGTTACTATACCTATTGTTGGTAGAAAAATTAAAATCATTGAGGATGATTATGCTGATCCAGAACAAGGTACAGGTGCTTTAAAAATAACACCAGCACACGACTTTAATGATTATGATGTAGGTCAAAGAAATAACCTTGATATAATTAATATTTTTACAGAAGATGGGAAAATTAACAATAATGGATTGAAAGATTACATAGGTTTAGATCGTTTTGAAGCCAGAAAGAAAATATTAAAAGAACTTAAGGCTGATGAATTTTTTGTAAAAGAAGAAAATATAAAAAATAAAGTTCCATATGGTGATAGGTCAAACTCGATAATAGAACCTTTTTTAACTGAACAGTGGTTCGTAGACGCTAAAAAACTTTCTATCAAAGCAAAAGAAGTTGTTAATTCTAAAAAAACTAATTTTTTTCCTGAAAATTGGTCAAAAACTTATTTTCAATGGATGAATAATATTGAGCCTTGGTGTATTTCAAGACAATTGTGGTGGGGACATCAAATACCTGCCTGGTATGGACCTGATAAAAAAATTTTTGTTGCCAATAATGAAGAGGAAGCAAAAAAAGCTGCCAAGAAAAAATATGGTAAAGATGTAGAATTAATTCGTGATCCAGATGTCTTGGATACTTGGTTTTCGTCAGGTTTATGGCCTTTTGTTACATTAGGTTGGCCAGATAATAAAGAATATGTTGAAAAATTTTACCCAACATCAGTTCTTGTAACAGGTTTTGATATTATTTTTTTTTGGGTCGCTAGAATGATTATGTTTGGAATGGAATTTTTAGATAAAGAACCTTTTAAAGATGTTTATGTTCATGCACTTGTTAAAGATGAAAAAGGCCAAAAAATGTCAAAATCAAAAGGTAATGTAATTGATCCCTTGGATTTAATTAAAAAATATAGTGCAGATGCTTTGAGGTTTACATTACTTTCAATGGCTTCACCTGGAACTGATGTAAAACTTTCAGAAGATAGAGTGAAAGGTTACAGAAATTTTTTAAATAAATTATGGAATGCCAACAATTTTTTAATAACTAATAATTGTGATTTTAGTAAAATTGATAAAACTCCAGAATTAACAATTAATATTAATAAATGGATTTATTCAGGGTTACTAATAGCTAAAGATAAAATTGAAAAAAACTTGAAAGAATACAGATTTGATGAGGCTGCTAAAAATGCATATCAATTTGCTTGGCATTCATATTGTGATTTGTACATAGAATTATCCAAAACAATACTATTTTCAGATGATGAAAAAGCTAAAGATGAAGTAAGAGAGGTGTCAGGTTATATATTTAAACAAATACTAATATTATTACATCCCTTCATACCATTTGTTACAGAAGAAATTTGGCTTAAAAACAAATTTGATAATGCTGGTAAAAATTTTTTAATGTTAACAAATTGGCCATCTGGAAACTTTGAGAAAGATTCTAACACAGATCAGGTTGAGAAGATTATTAGTATTATTTCTGAATTAAGATCATTTAAAAATGAATTAAGAGTAAGCCCAGGCTCTTTTATTGATATTTCAATTGAAGGAATTAATAAAAATAAGCAATCATTTTTTCTTGAAAATGAAATTATTTTGAAAAGATTGGGGCGTATCAATAAATTATTAAAAAAAGATCTAGATAAACCCGCCCCCACGTTAATGGTTTTGGGTGATTTATTTAAAGTATATTTTGCTGAAGATGTAGATTTGAAATTAATTAAAGAAAACTTAATGAATAGGCAAAATAAATACCAACAAGAAATGGATAAAATCTCAAAAAGATTAGCTAACAAAGGCTTTGCTGATAGGGCACCAAAAGATATTGTTGATCAAGAAAAAACTAATTATAGTAATTTAGAAAATAATATTAAAAGAATATCAATAACAATAGAAAGTTTATAATGGCAAAATTTAATAAAAAAAAATTACCAAGCAGACATACGTCATTAGGAGCAGATAGAGCTCCTCACAGGTCTTTTTACTACGCTATGGGTGAAACTGAGAAAGATGTGGCTAAACCATTTGTTGGTGTTGTATCAACTTGGAATGAAGCTGCTCCTTGTAATATTGCTTTAATGAGACAGGCTCAGTCTGTCAAAAAAGGTGTCAGAGCCTCTGGTGGAACTCCAAGAGAATTTTGTACAATAACTGTTACAGATGGTATTGCTATGGGCCATGAAGGAATGAAATCTTCTTTGGTATCCCGTGAAATTATTGCAGATTCAACAGAACTTACTGTTCGTGGTCATTGTTATGATGCTCTAGTTGGTATTGCTGGTTGTGATAAATCTTTGCCTGCCTTGATGATGGCAATGGTTCGATTAAATGTACCAAGTGTATTTATTTATGGTGGTTCAATTTTACCAGGTCTATACAAGGGTAAAGATGTAACTGTTGTTGATGTATTTGAGGCTGTTGGAAAACATTCAGCGGGTAAGATGTCTGCTCAAGAATTAAGAAAATTAGAACTAGTTGCTTGTCCAAGTGCAGGTGCATGCGGTGGACAATTTACTGCAAATACTATGGCTTGTGTCTCTGAAGCTATTGGCTTGGCACTACCTTATTCAGCAGGAACACCTGCTCCATATGAAGAAAGAGATAAGTACGCATTATTGAGTGGAAAAACTGTAATGAACTTATTGCAAAAAAATATTAGACCTAGAGATATCGTCACAAAAAAATCTTTAGAAAATGCTGCAACAATTGTTGCTGCTACAGGTGGTTCAACTAATGCTGCCCTACATTTACCAGCACTCGCAAATGAAATTGGAATTAAATTTGATTTAATGGATGTTGCTAAAATATTTAAAAAAACTCCCTACCTTGCTGATTTGAAACCAGGAGGAAAATATGTTGCAAAAGATATGTGGTTAGCTGGTGGCGTTCCGATGCTTTTAAAAACACTTTATGATGGTGGATTTATTCATGGTGACTGCATGACGGTTACGGGCAAAACAATGAAACAAAATTTAAAAAATATTAAATTTAATCCTAAACAAAAAGTTTTAAGGGCATATGACAATCCCCTTTCTCCAGATGGTGGAGTAGTTGGTCTTAAAGGTAATTTAGCACCTGACGGTGGTATTGTTAAAATTGCTGGATTAAAGAAACTTCAATTTACTGGTAATGCAAGATGCTTTGATAATGAGGAAGCAGCTATGAATGCTGTGCAAAATAGGAAATATAAAGAAGGTGATGTAATTATTATTCGTTATGAAGGTCCCGTTGGTGGTCCCGGTATGAGAGAAATGCTTTCCACTACAGGAGCTATTTATGGACAAGGCATGGGAGAGAAAGTTGCTCTAATTACTGATGGAAGATTTTCAGGTGCTACAAGAGGCTTTTGTGTAGGTCATGTTGGTCCTGAGGCTGCTTTAGGAGGCCCTTTAGCTTTGTTACGTAATGGAGACATTATTGATATCGATGCTAAAAAAGGTACAATTAATGTTAGATTAACTAAGTCACAATTAGCTTTGAGACGTAAAAAGTGGAAACCAAAAAAATCAAGCTTCGGATCTGGAACTATTTGGAAATATGCCCAAACAGTAGGACCTGCTTATTTAGGTGCGTCAACACATCCTGGTAAAAGAAAAGAAGTAAAAGTTTACGCTGATATTTAATGAAAATTAGACCAATTATTTTATGTGGTGGAGCTGGAACAAGACTTTGGTCACAATCTAAAAATAATTTAGCTAAACAATTTATTGATTTTGGTGGATGGAGTTTATTAGAAAAAACCTTAGAACGTGTTAAAGGCCAAACTTTTGATTATCCAATTATCAGCACAAACATTAAGTACTTAAAATTAGTAAAAAGTTATTTAAAAAAGTTTAAAGTTAAAAACTACAAAATAGTATTAGAGCCATCGAAAAGAAATACAGCACCAGCAATTTTAGCATCAGCACTGATTAAAGATATTCCAAAAAAACAACCTTTAATGTTTTTTGCTGCCGACCACCTGATAGAAAAAGCCAGTATTTTTAATAAAGCCATAATTAAAAATAAAGCTAATTTAACTGATCAAAATATATTCATTTTTGGTATCAAACCCACGTCACCTTCTAGTGAGTATGGTTATTTTTTAACAAAAAAAATTAAGGGAGATATTAATAAAGTAACAAAATTTATTGAAAAACCTAGTGAAGCTAAAGCTAAACAAGTTATAAAACAAAAAGGTTATTGGAACTCTGGAATGTTTTTTTTGAGAAAAGATTCAATAATTAATAACTTTAAGAAATACCAACCAACTATTTATAAAAATTGTGTTAATGCAGTTTCTAAATCAAAACTTAAAGACAAAACTTATTATTTGAATAAAACATTTTTTGAGAAAACAGTAGCTAAATCTTTTGATTATGCGATTTTAGAAAAGACCAAACAGATTAATGCAATTAAATTAGATATACCTTGGTCAGATCTTGGTAGTTGGAAAGAGATTTGTAAAATGTACGATAAAAATAAAAACAAGTACTATAAGAAAAAAAATGTCTATTATAGACCATGGGGTAGGTACGTTAATTTGTTTGAAGGCAAGGGTTTTTTAATCAAAGAATTATATGTTAAACCAAAAGGGATATTAAGTTTACAAAAACATCATCATAGAGCTGAACATTGGTTGGTCACACATGGAACACCAAAGATTACTCTTAATAAAAAAAAGTTTTCTAAAAAACCTAATCACTCTATTTACATTCCTTTAGGCGCAGTTCATAGAATTGAAAACCCAAATAATAAACCTGTTAAAATTATTGAAGCTCAAGTTGGATCAATTTTAAAAGAAACAGATATTGTTCGATATGAGGATATTTATGGACGTATTAACTAATATGATATTATCTTATAATAACATTTTAGAAAAAAAAATATGAATACAATTCCCTTATCGTTAGATAAAATTTTTGAATTAGCTAAAAAAACTTTATTAGCCAATGGTTGTGATGAAGAAAATGCTAGTATTTTAGCAGACACAATTATGAGAGCTGAAAGAGATGGGTCTGTCTCACATGGCTTATTTAGACTCCCAGCTTATGTTTTGGGTTTAAAAAGCCAAAAAATTAATGGTAAAGCAAGACCAAAACTACAAAATATTGCTCCAGGTATTATTAAAGTATTAGGTAATAATGCCGTTGCTCCAATGGTTTTAAGTTTAGGGCTACCAGCAGTTATTGATTTAGCAAAAGAAAATGGTGTAGCAGTTCTTGCTATAAAAAACTCTCATCACATGGCAGCTCTTTGGCCAGAAACAGAGGCTATTGCTGAGGCAGGACTTGTTGGAATAGCTTGCACATCTTATAAGCCAGCTGTTGCTCCAGCAGGTGCTGAAAAACCTTTATACGGAACAAATCCAATTTCTTTTGCTTGGCCTAGACCAGGTAAAACTCCAGTTGTTTTTGACATGGCAACAGCATCAATGGCTATGGGCGAAGTTCAAATTGCAAAAAGAGAAGGACACAAAGTTCCCCTTGGAACTGGCTTAACTAAAGAGGGAAAAGAAACTACTGATCCAGGCGAAATTGCTGATGGTGGAGTTATACTTCCATTCGGAGGGTACAAAGGGTCAAGCATAGCTATGATGGTTGAATTATTAGCTGGTGCATTAATTGGTGAAAATTTTAGTTTTGAAACTGCAGCTAAAGACAATAACGATGGTGGTCCTCCAAGTGGTGGTGAATTTATTATAGCAATATCACCAGAAAAAATTACTGGTAAAGGTTGGGATAAGCATGCTGATGAATTTTTTGATAAAATGTCATCAATGCAAGGTGTTAGACTTCCTGGAGAAAGACGTCATAAAAATAGACTAAATAAAGGTCCAAGAAATATTAACGAAGAGTTAGTAAATAAAATTAAATCCTTATATTAATTCAATTTCTATAGGGGTATGATCTGAGGGCTTCTCTTTCCCCCTAGGATCTTTATTAATATTAACATTTTTAATAATATTTAATAGTGAGTTCGATACTAAAAAATGGTCAATTCTTAACCCATTATTTTTCTGCCAAGCTCCCCTCATATAATCCCAATAAGTGTAGCCCTCTTTTTCACCATGAATATGGCGGTAAGCATCATGAAATCCTAAATTGATCATTTCTCTTAATTTTTTTCTAATCTCAAGTCGGTACAAAGCATCATCTTCAAACCCTTTAATGTTATAAGCGTCTTCTGCTGAAGGGAGAATATTAAAATCACCAGCTAAAATAATATTTTCATTTTTTTTTGAAAGAATTTTTAGTTGTTTAATTAAACTGTCAAGCCATTCTTTTTTATAAGTGTATTTTTCAGTATCAACTGGATTTCCATTAGGTGTATAAATATTAATAATCTGAATATTTTTTTTCTTATGTTTTACTTCAGCTGACATAATTCTAGATTGTTTTAATTTATCTTTGATTAAATCTAACCTAATATTTTCTAATTTAAGTTTAGAGATTATTGCAACACCGTTATAACTTTTTTGACCAAAAACGTGACTTTCATAATCAAGTGCTGAAAAATCATCATAAGGAAAGGTCTCATCCTGTGTTTTAATTTCCTGCATCATAACAATGTCAGGAGAAAATTTATGTAAATAATCTTTAATATTTTCTATTCTTGCTCTAACAGAATTTACATTCCAGGATGTAATAATCATTATATCGAGAATGAAACACCACAACCACAAGAAGATTTACTTTGTGGATTTGAGATTTTGAATTGATCACCAATTAGTTCAGAAACAAAGTCAACTTCAGAACCTTTCAACAGATCAGCTGAAGTTTTATCAATAAGTATATTTTCTTGTTGTAAGTCATCAGAAGTTAACTCTTTGTCGAAAGTAAATTCATACTGAAATCCAGAACATCCACCACCTTTAATAGCGATTCTAAAAAACGATCCAGGATCCTTTTGTAACAACAAATTATTGATTTGTTTTATGGCTTTATCTGTAAATTTAATTTCTTTAATCATATAAGAACACTGATATTAGTAATATAATATCAACTTATTGATTTTAAAGTATGAAAAATTACACTAATCTTGCGTTATCTATAAGTAAAGGTCGTATATTCAAGGAAGCTAATTCACTTTATAGAACACCATTTCAAAGGGATAGAGATAGAATAATTCACAGTGCTTCATTTAGAAGACTAAAGCATAAAACTCAAGTTTTTGTTAATACTGAAGGTGATCATTACAGAACTAGAATTACTCACTCTATAGAAGTAGCTCAAATTGCAAGATCTATAGCAAAACATTTGGGCTTGAATGATGATCTTGCTGAGACCTTAAGTTTAGCTCATGACTTGGGTCACACACCATTTGGTCATGCAGGAGAAGATGCTTTGAGTGAGTGTATGTCTAACTTTGGTGGCTTTGATCATAATTTTCAAACTTTAAGAATTATAATGTTTCTAGAACATAAATACCTTAAATTTAAAGGTCTCAATTTAACAATAGAAACTTTGGATGGCTTATTAAAACATAACGGTCCGATTAACGATCTTTCTTCAGTTAAAAGACTTATTGGACTAAAAAATTTTAAAAAAAAAATAAATTTTAGTAATTCAGCATCACTGGAAGCTCAAATATCTGCAATCTCGGATGACATTGCTTATAACAATCATGATATACAAGACGGTATTAAAGCAAAAATGTTTAACTTGAATGACTTGATTGAAATTAACTTTTTTAAAGATATTTATAAATCCCATAAGAAAAATATAAAAAATAATAATAAAAGTATTTTGATATATCAAATAATAAGAGACTCAATTGATTTAATGGTTAGAGATTTAATTAAGAATACTAAAAAAAATTTAAAGATTAATAAAATAAAATCTTTAAATAACGTCTATCTATTAGAAAAACCAATAGTTTGTTTTTCTAGTAAATTTTTAAAAATAGAAAAAGAAGTTAGGTTTTTCTTAAGAAACAAAATGTATAATAACAAAAAAGTATTATTAAAGAATAACAAGGGTAAAAAAATTGTTACTAAACTTTTTACTAAAATTAAAAATAAACCAAAAAAATTTATACCAAATGAACAATTAAAATTAGACGAAAATAGAGCTATTGCTGATTTCATATCAGGCATGACAGATAGATATGCAATAAATTTACACAAAGCTATTAAATGAATATTTTTGACCTTTATTTAGATAAGATAGTAATATTAATTAAAAGATTAAATAAAGAAGGGATTCTTGAACTGCCAGAATCTTTAAATGGTATTAATGTAGATATACCTCCTGTTAGTTTTGATTATGATATATCGACAAATGTCTCTATGGTTCTTTCAAAGATTAACAAAAAGTCATCAACAGATTTAGCAAATCAATTAGTTGGTTTAATAGAAAAAGAGGATTCTAATATTGAATCAATATCTGTCGCTAAACCTGGATTTATTAATATAAAATTTAAAGGTATTTTTTGGAATAATTTTATTAAAGATGTTCACAATAACTACAAAAATTATGGAGTTAATGTTAAGGAAAAAAAACAAAAGTATCTTATAGAATTTGTATCTGCAAACCCAACTGGTCCATTGCATGTAGGTCATTGTAGAGGTGCAATATTAGGTGATGTTATATCTAATATTCTAATCTTTAATAAACATAATGTATCCAAAGAATATTATGTTAATGATTATGGTAATCAAATAATCAACTTCACTAAATCAGTTTATTTTAGAATAAGAGAAATTTTATATAAAGAAATATTCCCAGTAGAGAATGCAGATTTATATCCAGGGGATTACTTGATTGATATTGCTAAAAATATTATTGAAGATAATAAAGATTTAAATTTTAATACATTTGATGAAATTTCAAATAAATTATCACAATTATCTGTTTCAGAATCCTTAAAATTAATAAAGTCTAATCTTGAAAGTTTAGGAATCACCCATGATCACTTCATAAACGAAACAAGTATTGTTCAAGATAAAGAAGTAGAGAAAGTAATTATTAAATTAAAAGATAAGAACTTAATTTATGAAGGTAAAATTAAAGCACCTGCAGGTGAAAATGATAGTAAATGGGTAGAAAGAGAACAATTATTATTTAAATCAACTGAATTTGGTGATGACAAAGACAGAGCTTTACAAAAAACTGACAAGTCTTGGACATATTTTGCTAGCGATGTTGCATATCACAATAATAAGCTAGATAGAAATTTTGATACACTGATTAATATACTTGGAGCTGATCATGCGGGATATATAAAAAGGATAACATCAGTTGTGGAGGCATTGTCTGGCTCAAAAGGTAAATTAATTTGCAAAGTTACTCAGTTAGTTAAATTAATTAAAGATGGAAAGCCTTTTAAAATGTCAAAAAGAAAAGGAGACTATATAACCCTTGAAGATCTAATTTCTGAAGTAGGCAAAGACGCTTCACGTTTTATTATGTTAAATAGAAGTAGTGATGTAGAACTTGATTTTGACTTTACTAAAGTAAAAGAAAAGTCGAAAGATAACCCGCTGTTTTACGTGCAATACTCATATGCTAGAATATCCTCAGTCTTTCGACACGTTGGTTTGGATATTAATAAAGACTTAGAGTTTGATGACTTTAATTTTGATTACACAAAGGATGAAATTAAGGTTCTTAAAAAAATTGCAGAATGGCCCAAGTGCATTGAAGCTGCAAGTCTAAGACTAGAACCACACAGAATACCAGTTTATTTATATGAATTGGCTTCAGAATTTCATTCTTATTGGAATATGGGTAAAGATGAACCCACCAAAAGATTTATTAATGAAAAAAAAGAAATTTCTAAAGATAAATTGATATTTTTAAAAGTAATATCTAGTGTTATTAAGTTAGGTATGAATATTGTTGGTGTAAACACACCTGAAAAAATGTAATGATTAAAGAATTAAAATATTTTTTTTATATACTAGTAATTTTTCTTACTTTTTTTTTAACATTAAAATATTATTTTTCAAACAATAATAAAAAAACATCTTATAGATCCTTTAAACAAATTGATGAGATGATCATTAAATATTCAGAAAATTTGATTTTATTACAAGATGATACAAATAAAATTGTTGAATATATCGAAAGAGGTGTTGATAATGATAAAAAAAATTATAATTTCTGGAAATTAATAACAAACAATGATTAACAGAAGAAGTTTTATAACTGGAATTAAATCAATATCTTTAACTAAAAAAGAAATTAGTTTTCTTAAAGCTTATAAACCTTGGGGCATCATACTTTTTTCAAGAAATATCAAATCTTTAAAACAAACAAAAAAACTTACAGACCACATAAAAATGCTTTTTAAAGATAAACAATATCCAATTTTACTTGACCAAGAAGGGGGCCGAGTAAATAGATTAAAAAATTTTTTTAAAGCTGACGCTTTTACTGGTGAATTTTTTGGTAAACTTTATTTAAATGATAAAAAAAAATTTAATTTTTTTTATAAATTATTTATTAACCAAACATCTTATTTACTCAGATCAATTGGTGTTAATATTAATACGCTACCTGTACTTGACTTAAGATTGAAGGGATCTACCAATATTATTGGTGATAGATCATTTTCAAATAATACTAAAATTGTCTCTAAAATAGGTGATGTTTGTATTGATTTTTTTCATAAAAATAAAATTGGTACTGTTATCAAACATATTCCTGGTCACGGTTTAGCAAAAGTTGATAGTCATAAAAAAACACCTATAGTTAAAAAAAAACTGAATTATTTAATTAAAAATGATTTTTCAGTATTTAAGAATAAATCAAGCATGTTTGCAATGACAGCACATGTAATTTATAAAGATATAGATAAATTTAATACTGCTACACATTCTAAAAAAATCATAAAATTGGTTAGAAATAATATAAAATTTAGAAATATATTAATGTCTGATGACATATCCATGAAAAGTTTAAAATACTCAATTAAAGATAGCACAGAACGCGCTTTTAGTGCTGGTTGTGACCTAGTACTTCATTGTAATGGTGATTATAATGAAATGATCATAGTTGCAAATAACTCCCCATTAATAAGTAAATTTATAATTAAAAAAACATCACAATTCTATAAGATTATAAGTTAATATTTAGAATGCTCGATACTGATTCTAATAACTTTAATGTTGATCTTAATAATTACCAAGGACCGTTGGACATACTTTTAAACTTGGCTAAAGCTCAAAAAGTAAACCTTGAAGATATATCGATAACTAAATTAGCTGATCAATTTCATGAATATATTACTAATGAGAAAAATCTTAATTTAGAGATTGCTTCTGAGTATTTGTTAATGGCCACTTGGTTGACATATTTAAAATCTAAACTTTTATTACCTGGCAATCCAGAAGAAGAATTTAAACTATTAGAAGTTGCAGAAAAACTAAAATTACAATTAAAAAAATTAGAATTAATACGTTTACTTTCAGATCAAATGTTAAAAAGAAAAAGATTAGGTAAAGAAATTCGTTTCAGGGGTATTAAGGGAAGTATTAGGTCAATTTATAGTACAGAATATAAGCTAACTCTTTATGAATTGTTAAAAAATTATTCTGA
>Ga0308004_10000820_pt1 | contig 13990 bp, 9 predicted proteins | sample Neamet38_FD_203156 | JGI IMG/M metagenome (GOLD analysis project Ga0308004, IMG submission 203156) | Marine microbial communities from water near the shore, Antarctic Ocean - #38 | ecosystem: Environmental > Aquatic > Marine > Unclassified | place: Southern Ocean | collected 2014-06-06 | reverse complement strand
TATTTAAACGCTAGTGGATTGTCTGAATTTTTTCCTTCAAACTGTATTTTATTGATTCCTTTAAAATATTCTTTGTTTGCCATTTTTGTATTCTGTTTAATCGTGTGTGTATCTATTTGTGTAACTATTTGACTGTACAATTGTTGAATTGTGTAACTGTTGTTTGAGTAGTTTTATAATTTAGTTTTATATCTATTTTGTTTGCGTTAGGGATTGTAATGGAAATCCTTTTTCTTTTCGCAAAAAGATTGCAACCTTTCGACTTCGCTCAAGATAAACTCCAAGCCCGACCTTTTTAGGGAACGCCCAAATAATTATTCTACTGTTTATTTAAAACCAATTCAAGTTCTTTTTTCCAATTATTGTAAGCCTCTAAATATGGTTTTTTGTCTTTGAATGGCATAAATGTCATCACATGATCATTGTCCATAATTGATTTACTGAATTTTTCGAAATCTCCTGTGTATAAATTTGCAGCTCTTGCAGCACCAATTGCGCCTGTTGTATTATAAATTTCTATTTCTTGCTGAATTAAAGTTGCCACAGTATTTGCAAAAATTTCTGAACGAAATAAATTATCATTCCCAGCTCTGATTACTTTTGGGTTGATGCCATCAGATTTTAAAATTTCCATTCCGTAATAAAACGAAAATGCAATACCTTCTAAAGCGGCTCTACACATATGTCCTTTATGATGATTATTAAGGTTCATATTTACGATACGAGTGCCAATTTCTTTGTTGTTTAGCATCCGTTCTGCACCATTTCCAAAAGGAATTAAGCAAACGCCATCTGAACCAATTGGAATATCTGAAGCTAATGTGTTCATTTCTTCATAAGAATCTACAGCCAAATTATTTAACAACCATCTGTATTGAATTCCTGCACCATTAATATTCAATAATTTGCCAATTCTTTTGCTATTTTTTGAATAATTTACATGCGCAAAATTGTTAACTCTTGTACTTTCTTTTCCTGACAAACTATCAGTTACTGCATATACAACACCAGAAGTTCCACCAGTTGCAGCAACTTCTCCAGGATTAAAAACGTTTAATGATAAGGCATTGTTTGGCTGATCTCCTGCTCTGTAATAAATAGGAGTTCCTGCAGCAATACCACTTTCTTGTTCACCTTTTTCATCAACTAAAGATTGTATCCCAAAAGTATCTACTATATCTGGCACTAAACTTTTATCAATTCCATAATGTTCTAAAAGAAAATCTGAAATTGAATTGTTTTTAAAATCCCAAAAAATACCTTCTGATAAACCAGAAATGGTTGTATTTATTTTATCAGAAAATTTATAAGCAATATAATCTCCAGGCAACATAAATTTATAAATCTGCTTATAAATTTCTGGTTCGTTTTCTTTAACCCATTTTAATTTTGATGCTGTAAAATTTGCTGGCGAGTTTAATAAATGACTTGCGCATTTTTCTTCGCCAATTTCTTGGAAAGCTTTGTTACCAATTCCCACAGCTCTACTATCGCACCAAATAATACTTTTACGTAATGGATTTCCTTTTTTATCAACTAAAACCAAACCGTGCATTTGGTAAGATATACCTATGCCCTTAATTTGCGTTCTGCTAATATCGTATTGTTTTTTTATTCTTGTAATTGCATTACAAATATGTAGCCACCAATCATTTGGTTTTTGTTCTGCCCATCCATTCTTTTGAGCATACATACTCATTTCTTCTTTTGGTTCTTGGACAACACCAACACTTTTACCAGAAGCTATTTCTACTAATGCTACTTTAATTGATGAGCTACCAATATCTAATCCTAAATAGTACAAATCTTAATTATTTTGTTATTGATTATTGTTTTATAAACTTTGCTGTAGCTTTATTATCAGCTGAAACTATATAAATTCCTTTGCTTAAGTTTTGAATATCAATATTTATAACTTTATTATCTACTACATTAATTTCAGCTACTTTTTTACCAATAACGTTAAATATTTTAACATTTTTAATTGATAAATTATCATTTGAAATATTGATGAAATCTGAAGAAGGATTTGGATACATCGAGATTTTTAAATTTTCAAAATCTGAAACACTTGCAGTGTTAGAAATAGTTACTAAATTACCAGTGTTGTTGTAACCAGTATCTGAACTATCTGATGCTAAAGTTATTTTCCCTGTCCAAGTGTAAACTTCTCCATCTGCTGGGTCATTGTATACACCAAAAGTTACAGTTTGAGTGCCTGAACCAGTTGCATTTGGTGTTATTGCAGTTTCATAAGCAATATTCTTTTGCCCCCAATCTGGAGATCCATCAGCAGCTTTCGCTAATATTAATTGCCATTCAAATTTATCTCCTGCAGAGACTCCTTCAAAATCAAATTTTAATGTAATCTCTGTAGTTGTAGGCGTAATTGCAGATTCAAAAACAAGGTTAGAATAAGATTGCGCTATGACAGAGCTAAATGTAAAAAAAGTAATTGCTAAAAAAAGTAATGTTTTCTTCATAATTTAAAAGTTTAATTGTTAAAATTTATTATTTACGTTTAATGAGTTAAAATTACTTTTATGTTAAAATTTTAAATATCATAAATTCAGCAAATTCTACAACAAATGATGTTTCAGCTTATTTATTCAGTTGATTAATGAGAGTCTTACTTGTTTTCATAAAAGGAAAGACACCTTTAAAAAAATAAAGGTGTCTTTCTGTAAATACTAAAATGTTCTTTTGTAACTTTAAATAGTTGTTTAGAAACCTGTACCTGGTGCTTCTGGGCTTTGAGCTTGAGCTTTTTGTGGACTCAAAATCATATAAGTTCCTATTGCAGTTAAGGCCGCATACTTGCCGTAATTTCCTATTTTCTTAATAGCTTCTTTACGAGTAATTTCTTGTGCTTTATCTTGAGTATTTTCTATATTTTTTTTCATTATATTTTTGTTTAATCTATAATTATTTTTTTGTTTAACATCGTTCCGTTTTCAGATTTTATAGAAACTATATATACTCCTTTAGAAACCTTTGGTAAATTAACACTACTATTATTTTCTAATTTTAAAGATTGGTTTAAAACTAATTTTCCAAGAATATTAAATACTTTTAAAGAAGCTTTTTCTTTTGAATTACTTCCATTAATGTGTAGTATATTGTTATTTGCAAATACATTCAAATTACTAAAGATAGTCTCTTCTATTGATAATGATTTATTAACATAAGAGGTATGAAGATAAAATCTACCAACTCCATCAATTATGGTTTCTAAATTAATTTTTAATGCACTATTTACTTCATCTAATCTTGTAAAATTTCCTGTTAAAGAATCTTCTATATAAACCATTAGATTTTCTGGAAGATTTAAATGTTTTATTCTTAAAGTAATCTCACCAAGCCCTGCTTTTAAACCTAAAGGAATTCTATTATTTTCATAATTTCCTTGCGCTAAAGATTGTAACATAATATCTGTTTCTTGAGTGCCTTCAATTAATTTAGAGTAAATTTTAAAATCATCATCAGCACCACTAAAATAACCGGCATCATAACCAGCATCTACACCTTTTGTAGAACCTTCTCTGTATTCAATTTTAGTTGATTTTACTGATGTATTATTAGAAAGTATCACTTTAATTTCTGGATTCGCTTCAGTTCTTAAAAAACCAATACCTGTTTGATGACTTTGCATCAATTCTGTAATTTTAAGAATTACTCCACCTCCAGTTTTACCATTAACTACAAAACCTTGTCCTGGGTGTAAATAATAACCAGAACTTCCGTTTTTAATAACATAACCACCTGCACCTGCATTTTCTGTATTATCCCAAACATATACAACATTAAATAAATTACTAGCATCAAATACATCTGTTATATTTGATGCAATTAAAGCATCTACAGAAATAAATGAAGGATAAGGATTCGATACCAAATTCCAAGCATTTGCAGCATCTCCATCAGATAATGTTACATTTTTATCAGAACTAAAATATTCACCTGTAAAAGCTAAATTTGTTCCTGAAGTTAACATACTGAATCCAGCACCATTTGTAAAAGAACCAGATCCCCCTAATTGCATATACTCCCATGTGTTTGTTGCATTATTATACGTAGAAATACCTCTGTTTGTAGGGACAAGGACACCAGATTTGATTGAATTGTTTATAACATAATCATTATCATACCCTTCACCAGTTACAGGAGCACCCACTAAGTGCCATTTATCTGCTTCTACATATCTATTATATGTTATATTTCCTGTTGATGTTCCTTTTACAATAAGAGTTCCGCTTCCTGTTGTATTATCAGAAGTTATTATTGCTGTACCTGAAGCACTATTAAAATTACCATTTGTGGTTATCGATTTTCCTGCTTCTATATTTAAAGTACCATTTATTGTTAACTCATGTGTTATTGCTTCAACATCTACATTTACTGTGTTACCAGATGAAACTTCTGAAGAATAATCTGCTGTTGGTACAATACCATAATTCCAATCGGTATTAGAGGACCAGTTAGCACTACTACCAGAATTTGGAATAAAAACATTCTTTTTTACAGATCCAACTTCTTGTATAGAAAAATCATCTATATAATGAATTCTACTTGCTACTGATTCTTTTCCAAAGTCAAAAATAATTTGTGTACTCGCACTTCCAGTTGGTATTGTAAGTGTTCTAGTATATTGTGTCCAACCTGTTGTAGTAACATAATCTGCACTATATTCTGATTGAGCTGCATCTTTAAAAAGTACAGTTCTTACAAGGCCTCCTGCAACAGAAGATTTTATCCAAAAACTAATATTATATGACTTTCCACTTATTGAAGTAAATACAGGACTAAAAACTTGTGAATCCCAAGGATTCTCTCCATTTACAGTAACCACTTTTAAACCTCTAGCACCTCCATGAACTTCAGTTGTTTCTATGGTCATATTTCCATCATCATTATTTGCTAAATACCAACCTGTAAAAGAATCTCCAGCACCAGTTCCTGTTCCTGCTTCTAAATCTCCGTTAGAAACCATTTCTGTAGCTGTAGAGATATCTTCTTCTATATAAAAATGGTCTATATAATGAGTTCTACTTGCACCAGATGTTTCTTTTCCAAAATCAAAAATAATTTGTGTGCTAGCACTTCCAGCTGGTATTGTAAGTTTTCTAGTATAATGTGTCCAACCTGTTGAAGTAACATAACCTGCACTATATTCTGATTGAGCTGCATCTTTAAAAAGTACAGTTCTTACAAGACCTCCTGCAATAGAAGATTTTATCCAAAAACTAATATTATAGGACTTTCCACTTATTGAAGTAAATACTGGACTAAAAAACTGTGAATCCCAAGGATTCTCTCCATCTACAGTAACCACTTTTAAACTTCTAGAACCACTATACACTTCAGTTGTTTCTATGGTCATGTTACCATCGCCATTATTTGCCATATACCAGCCTGTAAATGAGTCACCATCACCAGTTCCTGTACCTGCTTCTAAATTTCCATTAGAAATTAGTTGTGCTTGTATATTAAATATACAAGTAATTAATGGCTCTATGTCGTTTTTAGTGGGTACTAGAAAAAATATTATTTTTAGGACATGGGAAATTCAGAACAAATATTTACACTCGCTTTGAACTTATATTAAAAATTAAGCAACAATTATAACTATTGATGTATCTCCCCATTATTCTTAATAAGAATACTTTAGTTTTCTATATTTGTTATAACTTAATAATATTCTTCACTTTAATAATATGTTTAAATCATTTAAAATACTGACAATCAATTTACTTATGTTATTTTTTATAAGTTGTAAAGAGAAAAGTATTGATACTTCTAAAAATGAATTAGCGAAGGAAACTAGCCCATATCTTTTACAACATGCTAAAAACCCTGTAAACTGGAAAGCTTGGAATGACGCTACTTTAAAATTAGCAAAAGAAGAAGGCAAACTTATGATTATATCTATTGGTTATTCAGCTTGCCATTGGTGCCATGTTATGGAAGAAGAAAGTTTTGAAAATGATAGCATTGCCAAAATTATGAATGATAATTTTATAAACATAAAAGTAGACAGAGAAGAAAGACCAGATGTTGATAATGTATATATGAACGCTGTTCAGTTAATGACAGGAAGTGGTGGCTGGCCATTAAACTGTATTACATTACCAGATGGAAGACCTATTTTTGGAGGTACTTATTTCACAAAAAATCAATGGCAAAAAATTTTAATTGATATTTCTAAATTGTATAAAGAAAATCCTGATAAAACAATTGAATTTGCTGAGAAATTAACAAAAGGAATTCAAAACTCGGAATTAATTACTTTGAATAAAAGCGAGGTTAATTTTAAGGATGCTGACATTAAAAGCAGTGTTGAAAAATGGAAAGCTAATTTTGACACTATTTATGGCGGAAATAAAGAAGATATAAAATTTCCAATGCCTAATTCTTTAGATTTTTTATTAAGATATGGGCATCAATTTGAAGATACATCAATTAATACCCAGCTAAAAACCACATTAACAAAAATGGCTTTTGGCGGAATTTATGATCAAATTAATGGTGGTTTTTCGAGATATTCTACTGATAAAAAATGGCATATTCCTCATTTTGAAAAAATGCTTTACGATAATGCACAATTGGTAAGTTTGTATTCTAAAGCTTATTTAGAAAGTAAAAATGAATTATATAAAACAATCGTTGAAGAAACTTTAGGTTTTGTTGACAAAGAATTAACTGCAGAAAATGGTGCGTTTTATTCGTCTTTAGATGCTGATAGCAAAAACAATAAAAATGAATTGGAAGAAGGCGCTTATTATTATTGGACAAGAGAAGAGTTAAAACTTTTGATTAAGGATGATTATCAACTTTTTGAAAAATACTATAATATAAATGAATTCGGTTTATGGGAAAAAGAAAGGTTTGTTTTAATTCGAAATTCGCCTGATTTAGAGTTTTCAAAGAAAAATAATCTTGATTTAGAAGTTATAAAATTAAAAGTTAAGAACTGGAAATCAACCTTAAAAAAAGCAAGATTAAAAAAAGCTAAACCTAATTTAGATGACAAAGTTTTAACTTCTTGGAATGCGTTAATGATTAAAGGTTATGTTGATGCTTACAAAGCTATAAAAAAAGATGATTATCTTAAAAAAGCTATAAAAAATGGAGAATTCATTATAAACAATCAACTTAAAAAAGATTACTCTCTTTATAGAAATTATAAAAATGGTAAAAGTACAATTAATGCCTATTCTGAAGATTATGCTATTTTAATAGATTCTTTTATCAGTCTATATGAGGTTACTTTGGATGAAAAATGGTTGCTAACTGCCAAAAAAATGATGAATTATACATTGGCAAATTTCTTTAATTCCGAAAATAATATGTTCAACTTTACTTCTAATAAAAGTAACAATTTAATATCAAAAAAAGTAAAAGTTATAGATGGTGATTTGCCTTCACCCAATTCTGTTTTAGCTAATAGTTTATTTAAGTTAAGTTTATATTTTTCGGATAAAAAATATACTGAAATCGCAAAACAAATGGGTGCTAATTTGCATAAAGATATTTTAAATTCGCCATTAAATTATAGTAATTGGATGCATCTTGCTCTTAATTACGCACGCCCATTTTATGAAGTAGCTATTGTTGGGGAAAATGCAAAGATAATTAATAATGAATTGTATAATTACTATATTCCTAATATTATAGTTGCTGGTTCAACTAAAGAAAATAGTTCTATAGAATTATTAGAAAATAAATATATAGAAGACGAAACTTTTATTTATGTCTGTAATTTAGGGACTTGTAAATTACCTCAAAAAAGTATTGATAAGGCTATCCTATTAATTAAAAAATAAACAATCGACCTAAATGTAGGGAAATAAAAAGAAGTTTGAAAAAAAAATAACTCATTAGTTTTTTTGACAAATTTTTTGGGACTATTTAATTGAAGTATTCCTTTTAATAAATAAGTGTCTTTACAAAATTATAATTCGCTTGTTTTCTTAATTGATTCTGTAAAACGCAACTTCTTTTTTAAAATTGATATATCATCACTAACTTTTCTTTCAATAACTTTCGCATAAATTTGGGTTGTTGATATTCTTGAATGCCCCAATAGTTGGGATACTGTTTCAATTGGCACTCCATTTGTTAAAGTAACTGTAGTTGCAAATGTATGACGTGCAAGATGAAATGTGAGATTTTTTGTAATACCACAAACATCAGCAACTTCTTTTAAATAAGAATTTAATTTTTGATTAGAAATTTTTGGAAAAATAGTTCCGTTTATTTCAGATTTTGGATGAGCCTTATATTTATCAATTAAAATTTTGGCTTTTGGAAGGATTGGAATTCTTAATAATTTATTAGTTTTTTCTCTTTTTTTAATAATCCATAATTCGCCATCTATACCTAAATTTATATTTTCTTCAGTTAAATTAATTACATCAATATAACTCAACCCACAATAACAAGAGAAGATAAATAAATCTTTTACTAATTGTAGTCGAGGTATAGAAAACTCCTTTTCTTCAATTTCTTCTAATTCTTTTACCGATAAATAACCTCGTTCAACTTTTTCAAATTTTGCTTTAAAATTTATAAATGGGTCTCTATTTATCCATTCTAATTTAAACGAAAGTGTTATCATTTTACGAAATCTTTCTATATGTTTCATCACAGAATTATTTCCCATTTTTTTCTGATGGTCCAATGGTTTATATTCTTTTAAGAATTTCTCGAATTTTAGAATAAAATTATAATCCAATTGCTTCAAATACATATCTGAAGTATTGAATTGTTTCTTTATAAATTTTGAAATGTATTTTTGTGTAGTATAATAGTTTTTTTGAGTGCCCCATCTCAATTTATTTGTCATATCTTCATTATGATATTTTATAATATCATTTATAGTATGATTTTGCTCGTCTTCTTTTAAATACCTTGATTTTATGCCTTGAGAAGTTATAAATTTATTTTCGAGTGTTAATTCATTTTTAGCTTGAATAATGCCTTTATACACCTGATTTAGATGCTCGTTGACTATTCTTGCTTCTTGGTTTGTACCTTTGACACAATTTTTAGTAGCATTCCAATTTGCAATCTTAATTTTTCTTTTTAAGCTAATTTCTGCTCTTTTACCATTTACAGTAAGTCTTGCATACAAAGGAACTTCTCCATTTTTAGCTTTAGATTGTTTTAGCCAAAATAGAATACTGAATGTGGTGGAAGTTTTCATAATTTTTCGTAATTAAATTTGTTAAACAATTATTTAATACGAAAGTCAAATCAATATAATTCGGTTACCTTTTTCTTCTTTTGAAATTTAGGTAACCTAATAGGTCACTTATTTGTTTAAATATAATCAAATTTTATGATTACCTAAAAACTACAAAACCTTGGTAATCGTAAGATTACCAAGGTTTTGAACTAATATGATACTTAAAGTTGTCGGGGTGGCAGGATTCGAACCTGCGACCTCCTCGTCCCAAACGAGGCGCGATGACCGGGCTACGCTACACCCCGAAAATGATTGCTCACTTAAGGTCTGCAAAGATACATTCTTTTTGTAAAAAAGCAATTAATTTAATGTTTATTATTCAAGATAAATCTTTAATTAAATTGAGTTATATTTTCATTGTTAAAACTTATAAACATTCCCTATTAGAAATAACAAAAAACTATATTTTTACGATTCCAAACTCGATAGATAATATTATGTCAAATACAATAGAAAAAATAAAATGTTTAATTATAGGTTCTGGTCCTGCCGGTTATACTGCCGCAATTTACGCAGCTAGAGCAGACATGAAGCCTATTATGTATACAGGTATGCAAATGGGAGGTCAATTAACTACAACAACTGAAGTTGATAATTTTCCGGGATATGCAGAAGGTACAGATGGCCCAGCAATGATGGAGGACCTAAAAAAGCAAGCAGAACGTTTTGGAACGGACGTTCGTTTTGGTTTAGTTACCAAAGTAGAATTAAGTGACAAGGTTGGCGGAATTCATAAAGTGGTTGTAGACGAAAGTAGACATATCGAAGCAGAGACAATTATTATCTCTACTGGAGCAAGTGCAAAATATCTTGGTATAGAAAGCGAGCAGCGTTTAATTGGTGGAGGAGTATCCGCTTGTGCAACTTGTGATGGTTTTTTCTATAAAGGGCAAGATGTTGTAGTAGTTGGTGCAGGTGATACAGCAGCAGAAGAAGCAACCTATTTAGCTAATATTTGTAGTAAAGTAACAATTCTAGTGCGTAAAGATTTTATGAGGGCTTCTAAAGCGATGCAGCATAGAGTTGAAAAAACTAAAAATATTGAGGTTTTATACAATACAGAGATCGAGGAGGTTTTAGGTTCTAATGTGGTTGAAGGAGTTAGAGCAATTAACAATATAACAAAACATACGCATGACATTGCTGTAACTGGCGTGTTTATTGCAATCGGGCATACGCCGAATTCAGATTTATTTAAAGGTGTTTTAGAAATGGATGATACAGGGTATTTAATTACTCAAGGAAAAACTACTAAAACTAATTTACCAGGGGTTTTTGCTGCTGGAGATATTCAGGATAAAGAGTACAGACAAGCAGTAACGGCTGCAGGTACAGGGTGCATGGCGGCACTAGATGCAGAACGCTATATAGGTGCCTTAAAATAGGTTTTAGCTACGTGTTTAATAATAAAAAAAGAGATTACATTAATGTAATCTCTTTTTTTATTTACTATTATTTCTGCAAAAGCAGGAATCTAAAAATGCTTAAACCGTTACGGCAGCTTTCATAGATTTTCTGTATGTGAAAGAATTAAATATATTTCTTTTTCCAAAGTTATTCATAGATTTTGCGTTTACAAATTTTCCGAAAAGGATTTTACTAACACCAAAATATTCGTATTTATTACCATCTGTAAAAGTAACTTCTAAGAGCATACTTTTATGATGCCAATCCGAAACCTGAAATTCTGTAATAGTAGTTTTATAAGCTTCTAAATTAGCTTCTTTAGTTTCTGGAGCAATACTAACTAAAAAATGGTATCCATCTATAATTTGAGTACTCATAACGTCTGCTTCATCCTTTTTTTCTTGATCTTGAAATTTATCTGGATGCCATTCTTTTACTAAACCTCTGTAAGCCGTTTTTAATTCTTTTAAATTAATAGGACCTTCTACTTTAAAAAGTTTCTTATATTCTTTAATACGTTTCATTCTTGTGTTTTCAAATTTCGTGCAAAAGTATTGATAAAAAAGCAATTAGCTCTTTTTAAACTCTTTTATTTTTTAATTTTCGATAAATTTATTTGAAAATAAAGTAAAGAAGTCAATATTTTTAATTGCATCGATTGAGTAAACAGTTTATGCTATTAAAGGATCTACAAAAAAATAAAAAATATATTTATTCACGATACTTTACAATTTGCTTTCAAGTTGTGTTTTACAAACCTAATTTCTTTCGCTCTTCAATATCTGAAACACTATTTTTATTCCAATAAGCAGTCTGTATTGTTTTTATTTTTTCAGCCCGTGTCGTAAATGTTTTGCCCTTGTTTGTAATTATTTCTTCCCAAGATTCTATAATAAACGGAAATTCATTACTTATTTTGATAGTTAACGTTCTTTTTAGTTTTGGATAATGAATAGAATACACCTTATATTCTCCTATCTTTATTAAAGAGGCCTCTGCTCTATATGCTTTTATTTCTTTATGTTGCAAGGCTAAAAACTCAAAAGATGGGATGATTTTTAAATTACCTATAGGCAAACTATCCGGGGAAATACGCAACAGATTCCATAGTTCATTTTCCAAAATATTTTTTTTAAGTGTTATCGGTCTATCAGCATTACTTTCAAAATAGGAGTAGAATTCGATTTTAAAATTCTCTCTATTATTTAATTGTACAAAGGTGTTTCCGCACCATTCTTGTGCAGAGAAAGAAACTTTAATCGCTTGGTTATTATTGTTAATAGGAGAGAAGGTACTTGTCATTAAAGAATACGGATACATACCGGTAATAAACTTCTTAGTACTATTCAGTTTTAAAATAGCACTGTTTTTAGCGTTTTTGTAATCTGCTTTTACTTGTCGTTCAGGTAGAAAATCTTCGGTAACAAATATATTTACAGCACTACCCTCGTATATTTCGCCATATCTAGCCTGTGTTAATTTATAGGATGTTATTTCTGCGGTTCCTTGGTACCAATAAGAATTAAATTCTGGATGCTTTGAAGGGGAAGCTGTAGTGTTTTGTAATTTTGAAGTTTCTTTAGTAGCTGTCATATTTCCACAAAAAATGAACAAAAAACTTGCGATAATAGGTAATAAGAATTTAAGGTAATATTTCATGTTTTCTATTTTGTTACTAAAGTACAATAAAACAAAAACATGGGAGAGTAGCATTAGAAAATGAATAGCTATTCAAAAAAAAGACCCTCAATTAAGACGGTCTTTTTTTTAAAATTAAGTTTTAAAATATTTTAGAAACAGTATTTATTTTCTACTTTTAATTTTTCTGCAATTTCATCTCGCAATTCTACAACATTCGGATAATTAGTATATTTAGAAAAACGTTTTAAGCCCATTAATAACATGCGTTGTTCGTCATCTTTAGCAAAAGAAATAATAGTTTCTTTCCCTTTTTTTGCAATTGTGTCTACTGCATGATATAAATATAATCTAGACATTGCAATTTGTACCGATTGAGAAGCTGCTCCAAAACGTTTTACATTTTTTTCTGTTCTTAAAATTGCAGATTCAGACATGTATATTTCAATTAAAATATCTGATGCTGCAATTAATAATTGTTGATGCTTGTCTAAATCTGGACCAAATTTCTGAATTGCTGAACCAGCAACCATTAAAAAATTTTTCTTCATTTTTGCAATCATATCCTTTTCTTCAGAAAATAATTCAGAGTAATCTGGAGTCTCAAAAGAAGGTATTCCCATCAAATCATTAGCAACTTTCGTTGCAGGACCTAATAAATCTATATGACCTTTCATTGCCTTTTTTACCAACATACCAACAGCAAGCATTCTGTTAATTTCATTTGTACCTTCGTAGATACGTGCTATTCTTGCATCTCTCCAAGCAGACTCCATTGGAGTTTCTTCAGAGAAGCCCATTCCACCAAAAATCTGAATTCCTTCATCTGCACAACTTTGTACATCTTCTGAAACGGCAACTTTTAAAATGGAACATTCAATAGCATATTCTTCTACGCCTTTTAATTCTGCTTCTTGATGTGTATTACCAGCAGCAACTCTTAGTGCAATTCTATCTTCAATATCTTTTGCAGCTCTGTAAGAAGCAGACTCACCAACATAAGCGTCGGTAGTCATTTCTGCTAACTTTTCTTTGATAGCTCCAAAATCTGCAATTGGTGTTTTAAATTGTCTACGTTCTGTAGCATATTTTACTGCGTATGTAATTACTCTTCTTTGAGAATCTAAACAAGCGGCAGCTAACTTTATGCGACCAACGTTTAAAGCATTCATTGCAATTTTAAAACCTTCTCCACGACCTGCTAACATATTCTCTGCGGATACAACTGTATCATTAAAAAACACTTGTCTAGTTGAAGACGCTCTAATACCTAATTTGTGCTCCTCTTCACCCATGGTAATTCCATTTGGGTTGTCTTTGTCATATTCAACAATAAAACCAGTAATATTTTTATCATTCTCTATTCTAGCAAAAACAATCATTAAACGACAAAAACCTGCGTTAGAAATCCACATCTTTTGTCCATTAATCTTGTAAGATTTTCCGTCTTCAGAAATTTCTGCAGTTGTTTTCCCAGAATTTGCATCAGAACCAGCTCCAGGTTCTGTTAAACAATATGCACCAAACCACTCTCCAGTAGCTAATTTAGGCACATATTTTTCTTTCTGTTCCTGTGTTCCGTATAAGGTAATTGGCATTGTTCCAATTCCTGTATGTGCACCAAAAGCGGTACTAAAAGAACCGGTTCCTGAAGAGATGTAATCACATGTTAGCATTGTAGATACAAATCCCATTCCT
>Ga0308004_10000819_pt1 | contig 14020 bp, 14 predicted proteins | sample Neamet38_FD_203156 | JGI IMG/M metagenome (GOLD analysis project Ga0308004, IMG submission 203156) | Marine microbial communities from water near the shore, Antarctic Ocean - #38 | ecosystem: Environmental > Aquatic > Marine > Unclassified | place: Southern Ocean | collected 2014-06-06 | reverse complement strand
ACTAGTGAGCAAATATTTCTTTTAATTGGTGGAGTTTATTTTTTAATTAAAGGTAATCGAACATAATCATGAGTCAAATTGAAGTAGAAAAAATAATAGAACCGGTTGCAGCATCAGATGGTGCTGGTGTTAAATTAAAGAGGAGTATTGGTACTCATCTTATTGATTACCACGATCCTTTTTTAATGTTGGATGAATTTGGTTCTGAAAATAAAGATGATTATATTGGAGGCTTCCCTCCCCACCCTCACAGAGGAATTGAAACAGTTACTTATATGTTAAGTGGTGAATTTGAGCATGAAGATAGCACTGGAGCTAAAGGTAGAATGTCTTCGGGAGATGTTCAGTGGATGAAAACTGGTGGTGGAATAATTCACTCCGAAATGCCTGCAATGACAGAGGGTAAACTTCATGGATTTCAATTGTGGGTAAATATGCCTGCTAAGTTAAAAATGAACAAACCAGAATACATTTATATTGATGCAGATAAAATGAGCACTCATAAAGATGATGATAAAATAGTTAAAGTAATTGCTGGAAAATTTGAAAATGCAGAAGGACCAGTTAAAGGTCATAACATTGAGCCAGTTTACTTTGATGTGGAGATTGAAGAAGGTAAAGAATTTAATTTTAATCTTCCTTCAACACATAATTCTTTAATTTACTTAATTGATGGAGAAATTAAGGTTGGAGATCAAAAACATGACCAAGCTAAAAATTCTACTTTAATTATCCTAACTAGAGGTGAAAAGTTGAAAGTATCTAGCCTAACTAAAGCTAAATTTTTATTAATATCTGGAAAACCAATTGGTGAACCTATTGCAAGAGGTGGTCCATTTGTAATGAATACTAAAGCTGAAATCTTGCAAGCAGTGCAAGATTATCATAATGGTACATTTGTGAAATAATGAAAAAAATTGAAATAGAAAAATTTGGCGGTCCTGAAGTTTTAGAGATTAAAGATGTTGAAATAGGCAAACCAGGTCCGAAAGAAGTTTTAATAAAAAATTTATCAATTGGTCTCAACTATATTGACGTTTATCATCGAACAGGTTTATACCCTATTCCTCTTCCAAGTGGGATTGGTCTAGAAGCATGTGGAATAATTGAAGAAGTTGGTTCTGAAGTTAATCTGTTTAAAGTTGGTGACAGAGTAGCTCACTCTTCAATGCCAATTGGTAGTTATTCTGAAAAACAATTATTTCCTCAAGAAAAATTAGTTTTAGTTCCAGAGGGAATTTCAGATGAAATTGCATCTTGTATTATGCTTAAGGGGATTACTGCTGAATATTTATTACACAGAGCTTACCCAGTTAAAAAAGGTGATAAAGTTTTATACCATGCGGCAGCTGGTGGTGTTGGTCAAATTTTATGTCAGTGGGCTAATGCATTAGGGGCTGAGGTTATTGGAACAGTTGGTTCTAAGGCAAAAGAAGCTATTGCTAAAAAAAATGGCTGTCATCATGTAATAAATTATACTGATACAAATTTTGTTGAAGAGGTAGAAAAAATTGTAGGTAAAAATGGTATTGATGTTGTCTATGATGGTGTTGGTATTAAAACATTTGATGGATCAATTGAAACATTAAAAGTTAGAGGCATGATGGTAGCTTTTGGTAATGCATCCGGCTACGTTGATACTATAGATGTTAAAAAACATATTAATGCAAAAGGTCTATTTTTTACTCGTCCATCGATTGCACATTACACGATGACTAGAGTAGAGTTGGTTGAATCTGCCAAAAAAGTTTTTGATGCTGTGTTATCTGAAAAATTTAAGGTTGAAATATTTAAAAGATATTCTCTTAGTGATGCAAAAAAAGCTCATGAAGAATTAGAGGCAAGATTGTTAACAGGACCTGCTGTAATTATTCCTAACTAATCTAAATCTACATCCATGTCAGACATGTGCCATTTAAGTGCATTTGTAGATACCTGAATTTCTCTTAAAAAAACAACAATTGAGATCATCATAGATAAACAGCAAGACCCAAAAATTATTCTTGCTACAAAAATTTCATTTAAATAAAGAGCAAAAACAGTTAGCAAGTTAAACAAAAGGCCAAATGCAGCAAACATAATTGTCCATTTCAATAAAACTATTCTTCCATTTAAATTAATAAACTGCTTTTTCCACTCAGGTGGAATGTGATTTTCATACACGTGTTCATCATGAAGTTGCCTAATAAGCTTACTTAGTGAATGAAATCTATTACTATAGATGTTCATAAGTAAGGGTATTGCTGGAAACATTAGTGCTGTGACTGTGTAATCTATATTCATACGAATCAATTTGATTATGAAACTAGCTTTTGTTATTTACAAGTAAATTATAATGAAACAATTAAACCTTTTTATTGAACTAACAAGACTGAAAAGGCCAATTGGCTTTATGCTATTATTTTGGCCTTGTGCATGGGGTTTAACACTTGCCTATGATTTTTCAAATAGCTTAAATGACTATTTTTTTTATCTAACTTTGTTTTTTTTAGGATCGATTTTAATGAGATCTGCGGGGTGTATTGTAAATGATATATTCGATAAAGAGTTTGATAAAAAAGTCTTTAGAACAAAAAGTAGACCTATAGCGTCTGGAAAAATATCTGTAAAACTTGGCTTAATCTACGTAATATTTTTGTGTTTTATTGCACTGTTAGTTTTATTAAATTTCAATACTTTTACCATTGCATTAGCATTAGGTTCCATGCCTTTAGCATTCAGCTACCCTTTAATGAAAAGATATACCTATTGGCCACAACTCTTTTTAGGTATTACCTTTAACTATGGTTTAATTCTTGGGTGGACTTGTATTACAAGTCAAATAGAATTATTACCAATCATATTTTATATAGGAGCCATATTTTGGACACTGGGTTTTGACACAATATATGGATATCAAGACATAAAAGATGACGAAATAATAGGAGTGAAATCAACATCAATAATTTTTAAAGAGAACCCAAAATTATTTTTAATAATATGTTATTCAATGTTTATAATATCTTTAATTGTGATAGGTTTTTTTATGAAGTTTAGCTCAATTTTCTATCTTTTTTTATCTATTCCAGTTTTACATTTATTCTTTTATCAAATTTATAATTTTAACTTTAAAGATCCAAAGAATAGTTTGAAAGTTTTTAAAACTAACAATCTACTTGGTGCAATTGTTTTGTTTAATATTTTAATTGGGAAACTCTAAATTATTAATGAAAAAAATAGATACTTTAAAGAGACTTTTTTCTGAATACACAAAAAAACATGTGAAAAAAATAGGATTATCTCTATTTTTTGCTCTACTAGTTGCCGGTAGCACTTCTTCAATTGCCTATCTTTTAGACCCTGCAATTGAAAAAATATTTATTGAAAAAGATCAAACACTAATATTAATTATCCCAATTCTTATTGTTCTTGCCTTTGCTACAAAAGGTTTATCTTTATATTTTGCAAAAATTTTGATGATAGATGTTTCAGCAGAAGTGAGTAAAGATTTGCAGTGCGCTATGTTAGGTAATCTAATTTCTGCTGATACAAAGTTAATTGATAGCAAGCATACTGGAAAATTTATATCATTTTTGACTAATGATGTGGCACATATAACTCACTTAATTAGCAACGCTGTGTTGAGCTTATTTAAAGATAGTTTAACTTTAATAGGTCTGCTCACAGTTATGTTTATTCAAAATTGGAAACTGTCCCTAATAGCAATTATAATGATTCCTCTTGCTACACTAGCCGCAAGAACTTTAGGAAAAAGAATAGGAAAAGTTGCAACTGAGCAAATGTTAAAAGCAGGAATATTAAATACTTATTTAATAGAGCTATTTAAAAATCATAAACTTATTAAAATATTTCAAAAAGAAAAACATGAAAATAAAAGAGCTGATAATTTTATAGAAGACGTAAAAGAAAAAACAAAAAAAATTGCAACAGTCTATGTTAGATCTTCACCAATAATGGAAACACTTACAGGTTTTATGATAGCAATTTTAATTTTTTATTCAGGAAAACTTGCTTTAAAAAACGAGATAGATATAAATAATTTTTTTTCATTTCTAGCAGCAATGATGTTAGCGTATCAGCCTGTAAGGTCATTAGCTACTCTAAACATTACAATTAGCCAAGGCTTAGCTGCTGCTACACGAATATTACCGGTTATTGATGAAAAATCAAAACTAATTGAAAATAAAGATGATTTAGAAATTAAGATCAAAAAAGGAGACATAGAATTTAAAAATGTTTCTTTCAAATACAATGAGGAAAGAGAAAAAGATACCTTAAGTTCTATTAGTTTAAAAATATTGGGTGGTAAGATGACATCTATTGTTGGTCATAGTGGTGCAGGAAAATCGACAATATTAAATTTAATCCCCAGATTTTATGATGCAGATTCAGGAGATATAGAAATTGATAATCAATCAATCTATAAGTCTACAATAAGTTCTTTAAGAAAAAATATTTCTCTAGTAAGTCAAGATACAACGTTATTTGATGATACTATTAGAAATAATATTGCCTATGCAAATTTAAATGCAACACAAGAAGAAATTGAAGAGGCAGCAAAATATTCTTTTGCAAGTGAATTTATAGAAAAACTTCCTAATAAATATGAAACAATTATTGGTGAAAATGGAACAAGATTATCAGGTGGTGAAAAACAAAGACTATCTATAGCTCGCGCAATGCTTAAGAAAAGTCAAATAATTCTTCTTGATGAAGCAACATCTTCATTGGATGCGGAAACTGAAAGTAAAATTCAAGAAGCGATAAATATTTTAACTAAAAATAGAACAACAATTGTTATTGCTCATAGATTATCAACAATTCTAAACTCAGATAAAATTTATGTTGTAAATTCTGGGGAAATTGTTGGTGAGGGAACACATGATGAACTTTTGGTGAATTCAACTGTTTATAAAAACTTTTATGAAAAACAAATCAAAAAAGTTTAATGTTTTTCATATATAGAGTATTAACAAATTTAATTTTAGTTTTTTCACCAATAATTATTTTAATTCGATTGCTTAAAAAAAAAGAAAATCTACTAAGATTTCAAGAAAAATTTGGGTTTTATTCCAAACAAAAACTAAAAGGAAAGTTGGTTTGGTTTCATGGTGCCAGTGTTGGCGAAATATTGAGTATAATTCCCTTGATAGAAAAATTAGAAGATAATAAGGAAATAAAACAAATCTTAATTACTTCAAACACTTTAAGCTCTTCTAAAATTTTACTAAATTTAAAATTAAAAAAAACAATTCATCAATTTTTTCCAATAGATACCAATCACCATGCACAAAAATTTTTAAACTATTGGAAACCTACTGTGGCAATATTTGTGGATTCAGAAATTTGGCCTAATATGATTACAAATATTAAAAAAAAATCAATTTCATTAATATTAATAAATGCAAGAATTACCAAAAAATCATTTAAAAGATGGAAGATATTATCTGTTAGTGCAAAAAAAATTTTTCAAAAATTTGATATGTGCTTGTCCTCTAGTGTAAAATCCTCTCAATACCTTAAGCATCTAGGTGCAAAAAAAATAAAATTCATTGGAAATTTAAAATTCACAGAAAGTGAAAAAAGTAAAAATAATTTGAATATCGAAGTAAAAAATTTTTTTTTATCAAAAAAGATATGGTGTGCTTCTAGCACACATAATAAAGAAGAGTTAATTTGCCTCAATGCTCACAATAAACTAAAAATTAAATATAAAAATTTATTAACAATTTTAATACCAAGGCATACAGATAGAACTAAAGATATTATAAAACAAATAAAAAAATTTAACTTAAAATTTCATCTTCATAATTCAAAAGATAAAATAAATAAAGATACAGAAATATATTTAGTAAATACCTTTGGCCAAACAAAGTCCTTTTTTAAAATTTGTAAAACTGTTTTTTTAGGTGGTTCAATAATAAAGCACGGTGGTCAAAATCCACTTGAAGCAGTCAGGTTTGGTTGCAAGATTTTACACGGTCCTAATATATGGAATTTTGATGAAATTTATACTCTATTAAAAAAAAGCAAACTATCTAAGGAGATAAAAACATCAAATCAATTAACCTACGAGATTAATAAAACTTTTAATAATAAAGATAAAAATAAAAATAGAGACTCGGGGTTTAAAATTAAAAAAATAGGAAATAAAATTTTAACTTCCACTTTAAATGAGATAAATGTTTATATTTAATAGATAATGAAATTTCAAAAACCTAAATTTTGGGACTACAAAAAACCTAATGCTCTATCTTATCTTCTATTACCATTAACTCTTCCATTAATTATTAATAATTTCTTCTTAAAATTAAAAAACAAAAACTTTGGTTATTCACCAATAAAGAAAATTTGTGTTGGGAACATATATGTTGGTGGAACCGGAAAGACTCCCTTGGCAATAAAAATTTATCATCTTTTAAATCGGTTAAAATTTAAAACAGTAATAATAAAAAAATTCTATAAGAATCAGATAGATGAACAAAAAATACTTAATAAATACACAAAGCTATATTGTTTAAAAAATAGAGTGATTGGACTGAATCAAGCAATAAGGGATGGTAACGATGTCGCTATTTTTGATGATGGCTTGCAAGATCGACTAATTAATTATGACTTAAATTTTGTATGTTTTAACAATATTAAATGGATTGGTAATGGTCTCTTAATTCCTGCTGGCCCTTTAAGAGAAAAAATTGAAAGTATCTCAAAATATGATGCTGTATTTATTAATGGAAATGAAATTGATTGTTCAAGTTTAAAATTATTAATTAAAAAATTAAATAAAAATATTAAAATTTTTGAATCTCATTACTTTCCCCTAAATATTGACCAATTTGATAATTCACAGAAATATATAGTTTTTTCTGGTATTGGAAATCCTGAAACTTTCAAGGAAACGTTGGCAAGAAATAAATTTAACATTATAAAGGAAATTATTTTCCCAGATCATTATAACTACACTCAGATTGATATTGATAAAATAAAATTACAAGCTAAAAACTTAAATGCACAAATTATAACTACTGAAAAAGATTACGTTAAAATCAACTCAAATAAAAATAATGATATTAAGTTCTTAAAAATTGAATTTAAAATTAAAAACGAAGAAGAATTGATTGATTATTTAAAACTACATATATGAGATTGACAAAATATTTTATTCAATTTTTAGTTATATCAATTCTATTTATAATATTTAAGATATTGGGACTAAAACATGCATCATACATTTCAGGTAAGATTGTATCTTTTATTGGACCTCTTTTTAGATCAAGAAGTTTAATTAGATCCAACATATTAAGAGCTCTTCCAAATTTAAAGCCAAATGAAGTAGAAAATATTTCAAAAAAGATGTGGAACAACTACGGAAAAATTCTTGCTGAATATATTTTTATTAAGGATTTTCGAAATGATAAGTTAAAAAATCACATTGAGATAAATGGTCAAGAAATTTTAGATAAAATTAAAAATGAAAATGAACCAGTAATATTTATTTCAGGACATTTTAATAATTTTGAGTTAATGGCTATGCATATTGAAAAATCTAATGTCAATCTAGCAGTTATCTATAGACCACTTAATAACAAATTTTTGAATTTTGTAATGGAAAAAATAAGAAAAAAATATATTTGTAAAAACCAAATCAAAAAAGGAATTTTAGGAACTAGACAATTGCTCTCATTTTTTAAGAAAAAAACATCTATAGCATTAATGATTGACCAAAGAGTATCTCAAGGTATTAAATCTAATTTTTTTAAGGATGGGGCCCTTACCACAACTATACCAGCTCAATTTGTAAAAAAATTTAAATGTAAAGTGGTACCTATATATATTGAAAGAGTTAAAGATATTAACTTCAAACTAACTATACACGAACCCTTAGTATATTCACACAAGGATTCAGTTGAATCGATAACTCTAGATTTGAACCTACTGCTAGAAAAGTTAATTCTAAAAAATCCTGATCAATGGATTTGGTCTCATAATCGTTGGAAATAAAACTAATTTTTATTGCCTTTCTCTTTTTATTGCAGCTTCTTTATATGAATAATATGGCTCTTGTAAGTCAACATTCCAATAATTTAATTTTTCTAAATTAATAATTTTACCTGATACTGCACAAATTACATAGTCGCCTTCCTCAATAATTTGAAAGTTATTTGGTAAATATTTTATTTTAGCTAATTTTTTATTCATTTTTAGTTTATATATTTATATATGAAAGTTGGAATAATAGGAAGTGGTGGACGTGAGCATTCAATCTGTCATGCACTGAAAAATTCGAAAAAAATTGAAAAAATATACTGTTTTCCTGGTAATGCTGGAACAGCAGAAATTGCTGAAAATATTTCATTAAACCTCGAAAACTTTAATGATTTAAAAGAATTTATATTATTAAAAAAAATTGGTTTAGTCATCGTTGGTCCTGAAAAACCTCTTGTGGATGGTATGGTAGATTTTTTAGAAGCACATAATATTAAGGTCTTTGGACCAAACAAACTTGCCTCTCAACTTGAGGGATCTAAAATTTTTACAAAAAACCTTTGTGAAAAACACAACATACCCACAGCAAAATTTGGTATTTTTCAAAATAGTGATGATGCGGTTCAATTTATAAAAAAAACAGAGTTTCCTATAGTTGTAAAAGCAGATGGATTAGCGTCTGGAAAAGGGGTTTACATATGTGAAAATACAACAGAAGCCAAAATAGCAATTAAAGATATATTTGGAGGGAAGTTTGGCAAGGCTGTAAATTTACTCATTGAGGAATTTCTAAAGGGTGAGGAAATGAGTTATTTTATTATTACGGATGGTAAGACAATTAAAAAATTTGATACTGCTCAAGATCATAAAAGAGTATTAGAGGGTGATAAAGGAAAAAATACTGGTGGTATGGGTGCCTACTCTCCATCAAGGTTAATTAATAAACAATTAGACAAAAAAATTATATTAAAGATAATTGAACCAACAATTAAAGGACTCAAAGAAATTGGAATAAACTATAAGGGATTTTTATATGCAGGTTTAATGATTGTAGATAATGAGCCATACTTAATAGAATATAATGTGCGAATGGGTGATCCCGAGTGTCAAACTATTTTGCCTAAGCTTAAAACAGATCTATTGGAAATATTTTTATCTTGTTGTGATGAAAAACTAAATGAGACTGAAATAGAATGGCATAATAAAAAAAGCTTATGTATCGTTATATGTTCAAAGGGTTATCCTGATAAATTTAATAAAAATGTATTAATAAAAAATATAAATAAAGTCAAATTTAATAAAAATGAATATTGTTATCATGCTGGTACAACTATAATTAAAGAACAAATTTACGCAATTGGAGGAAGAGTTTTGAATTTTGTTTCTTTGTCTGAAAACTTTTCTGATGCTAGAAAAAAAACAATACATTCTATTAGTTCTTTAAATTGGAATGATGGGTTTTACAGAAAGGATATAGGACATAAGGTAATAGATGAATGAGAATAATATCTGGAAACTCAAAAGGAAAAAAAATTCTTCCACCAAAAGACCTTAATACAAGACCACTTAAAGACTTAACAAAAGAATCAATATTTAACATCCTAACTCATTCTAACAAATTTAATATAAGATTAGAGAATTCAAGTGTTTTAGATTTGTTTTCAGGGGTTGGGTCCTTTGGACTAGAATGTTTTTCGAGAGGATCTTCACATGTAACCTTTATAGAAAATTACAGTAACGTCCTACCAGTTCTAAAAAAAAATATATTAAACTTGGGTTATGAAGATAAGTCAGTAATAATTGAAAGAGATATAACAGACAGTATAAATTTTAAAAATATCAACAAAAAATTTGAAATCATATTTTTAGATCCACCATATAAAGAAAGAAAATTATCAATTATATTCAATAATATTATTGAATCTGATCTACTTAGCAACAATGGTATAATTATTATACATAGACATAAAAAAGAAGAAGACAAATTTCCCATAGAATTTAATGTTATTGAAGAAAAAACTTATGGCATCTCAAGGGTATTTTTTTGTAGCTATTTTAAATGAGAATTTTTTTTGTTTCTTTTTTAATTAATTCAACAGAAGGCTGATCATAAGGATTAATATTTAACGCCCTACCTAATAAAATAGTCTCTAGAATGAAGTAGCAAAATAACTCACCCAAAGTTTTTTCATTTCTTTTTATTATTTCAAAACTTCTAAAAGGTATATTTTTATTTAAGAATACTTTTTCTGTAGCTAATTTTTGTGATAATATAATTTTTGCTAAGTTTTTATCTTTTAGATGATTAGAAAGAGAAAGGAGTGAATTGTTCTTAATTTGATCTGACTTTTCATCTTTTACATAAAAAAAGGTAAAAAAATTATTCCTGGGGCCATCTAAGTAAAGTTGCATAAGACTATGATTATCTTTTGGCATTGAGGAAACTACTGGCAAAATACCTTTTCCATTTTTACCTAAACTTTCAGCGATTAACTGTTGATACCATTGAAATAGATTGTCTGAACTTTCATCATAATTCAGAATAATTGAGTTAAATTTTTTTTGCTTTAAAAAAAAAAGTGTATTATTTACGTTAATTATTAGTGAATTAATAAACTTTTTATTTTTAATCAAGTTATTTAGCTGTTTAAATTTAGTTACATTTAAACCCATAAGTTCTGCTGGTAGCATCCCGACCTCTGATAAAACAGAGTATCTTCCTCCGATAAAATTATTGTGATGAACAATCTCTGCTTTTAATTTTTTCGCAAGTAAATATAGATAACTTTCTCGTTTCTCAGTAATAAAGATATTTTTATCATTATTTTTTATAATTACATTAGAATTAGATATTGTTTCTAGTGTATTCCCTGATTTTGAAATAATTAAATTAGCATAATTTTTTTTAGTAGAATGCTTTATTTTGGATTGAAGATTATTATTAAAATAAAATTTTTTTTTAATTTTATGTTTTAGAAAACTATAGATAGACTCCGCTCCTAATGTTGAGCCTCCCATTCCAATAAGTCTAATGCAAGAATATTTTTTAAATTTTGAAATAGTTTTTTTATCATAACTATTTTTATAGTCTACACTTAAAGATTTAAGTATCTCATTATTTTCTCTTAAAATAATTTTTAAATCTTTTTTAATTTTATTATTATTTTTTTTTAATTTGTAGTTTTTAAAATTAATATTTTTTGTTAACATCAATCTTTTTTAATTTTTTCTAATATACTTTTTTCTATTGATTTATTTGAATTACTATCGATTGAAACTGATTTTGTTTTATCTTTCTTTTTTATAATAGTTTCTAAATCAATCTCATCCAAATCATTTTTTTCTTTTTCAGTCAAAGTTTTTGGTTCTGGTAATTCATCAAACTTTGGGGGTAATACTAGTGGATTTTTCTTTTCTATAAGAAATTCGTCAGAATTAGATTTTTTTTGTCCAGTCAATCCTTCTTTAACACTCTGGCATCCACCAAGAAAAAATATTGCTATAAATAAATAAAATATATGTTTAGTAAGTTTTTTCATTTTTTTTTACTATCAATAAAAATTTCATCAAAAATAAGGCATATTACAGCTACCGTTATAAAGATGTCTGCAACATTAAAAATGAACCAATGATGATCGTTTATATGAACATCGATAAAGTCTGGTACGGCATTGTAATAAATCCTATCAAATAAATTCCCTACTGACCCACCAAAAATAAGTAGAAAATAGTATTTTTTAAAGCCTTCACTCTTAATGATTATTATTAATATTATTATAGTTATTACTCCAATTATGAAAGAAATCACATTGTAAATAAAGCTTTCATTAAATGAAAATAACCCAAATGCAATTCCTTTATTCCATATAAGATAAAAATTGAGATATTGTGTTACATAAATATCAACCGTGTTTTCTAGTTCGGCTATTTTAAGAATATAAATTTTAGATAATCTGTCTACTAAAAATATAACCAAAAAAATTATAGAATTTATTAATATTTTTTTAAGATTTATTTTTATCATTAATGTTTTATCTAACAGAATGTCTGTCACATCCATTTTTATTAATTTTCCAACATACTGAGCATTTCTCTCCTTCAGCTTTTGCTGTTACAGCAGTTGTGTCTCCTGTTTCTTTTTTTTCAATTATTGCATTAGATGTAATGCATAATTCAGCAAAGTTTACATTTTCTGTAATTTTGAATAATTTTTCACTTAAACTAATCACTAAATTTGCTTCAAGGCTTGATCCAATTTCCTTGCTAGCTCTTTTCTCTTCAATACTAATATTGCAAATATTTCTAATTTTTTTTAACTCTTCCCATTTTTTATTTAACTTGTCATTCTTAAAGGATTTAGGAAATTTCATGAATTTTTCTAGATGAATACTTTTTTTATCTTGATTTATTAGTGTAAAAATTTCTTCCGTAGTAAATGAAAGTATAGGAGCAAACCATTTAATTAAGGACTCTAAAATTATATTTAATACAATAATACTACTTTTTCTTTTTTCTGAATCTCTTGAATCACAGTACAGGGCATCTTTTCTGATATCAAAATAAAAAGCTGACAAATCTACTGTACAAAAATTTAAAAGTTCTTTGTAAAGGTTGTGAAAGTCATATGATTTAAAATAATTTTGAAACTTTTCATTTAAATCATAAACCTTGTGCAGCATATATTGTTCTAATTCTGGCAATTGATTTAAATCTAGTTTTTCTAAATCAATTTTCTTAAAATCATCATTTAAATTTCCAAGTAAATATCTAAATGTATTTCTAATCTTTCTATAAGAATCTGCATGCTGTTCTAGGATAGAATAATCAATTCTTAAGTCTTCGGCATAATTTGATGAAGCAACCCATATTCTTAGAATATCAGCACCATATTTTTTTAAGATGTCTTCAGGGGCTATTACATTACCAACTGACTTTGACATTTTAAGGCCTTTGCCGTCTACTACAAATCCATGTGATAATATTGATTCATAGGGAGCTCTACCTCTAGTTCCACATGACTCTAACAGTGATGAATGAAACCAACCCCTATGTTGATCAGATCCCTCTAGATACATTGATGCAGGCCATTGTAAATCATCTCTTTTTTCTAAAACAAATGCGTGCGTACAACCACTATCAAACCACACCTCAACAATATCACTTATTTTATCATAATCTTCCGCTTTATACTTGTCTCCTAAAAATCTTTGTGGATCATCAGAGAACCAGCAATCAGAGCCCTCTTTTTCATATATACTCGCGATGTTTTCATTTACCTCATCATCAGCTAAAATTTCTTTAGTAGTTTTATGAACAAATATAGGTAACGGAACTCCCCAAACTCTTTGTCTTGAGACACACCAGTCAGGTCTTGTTTCAATCATTGCCTTTATTCTTTCCCTGCCTTTATCTGGGTAAAATGTGGTATCATCTAATGCTTTTAGTGCTTTTTTTCTTAAGCCGTGACTTTCCATGGAAATAAACCATTGGGGGGTTGCTCTATGAACGAGTGGAGCTTTTGATCTCCAAGAATGCGGATATGAGTGAATTAATTCTCCATTAGATAGTAGTTTTTTTTGTACTTTTAATTTTTCAATAACAATTGGGTTTGCTTTAAAAATATGAGTTCCCTCAAATAGAGGAAGATTTTTAGTATATTTTCCGTCACCATCAACTGTCTCGATTGCTTTAATGCCATGTTTTAAACAAAGATTAAAATCATCAGGGCCATGACTAGGGGCGCAATGAACAATACCCGTTCCCTGTTCAGTTGTAACAAACCTTGCTTCGAGCATTGGAATTTCATAATCATAACCAAGATCTAAAAATGGATGACTACAAATTGTATCTTTAAAATCTTTGCCTTTAATTTTTTTAATTTCTTTGTAATCTTTAATATCACAGTCCTTAATAACGGAGTCTAATAACGCTTCTGCAATCACTATTTTTTTATCTTTAAAATCCCCATCATCATTTAATTGAATTATTAAATAATCTAAAACTTCATTATAAGCCAAAGCTTTGTTTGCTGGTA
>Ga0308004_10000816_pt1 | contig 14065 bp, 15 predicted proteins | sample Neamet38_FD_203156 | JGI IMG/M metagenome (GOLD analysis project Ga0308004, IMG submission 203156) | Marine microbial communities from water near the shore, Antarctic Ocean - #38 | ecosystem: Environmental > Aquatic > Marine > Unclassified | place: Southern Ocean | collected 2014-06-06 | reverse complement strand
GAAGTCCGTATGACATGTACGTTAGAATTTTAATTTGAGTGCCTGTAGCAATTTGTAAGTTTGAAATTCCACATACTGATGATTTTATATATTTTTTTAAATTATCTACTACACCTAAAACTTTTACTTTTTTTAACAAACTTAATTTAATTTTATCTATAATATTTATTTTTCCAATAATATAAAATTTAATGTCAGGATAAATAATATTTATTTTTGGTAGAATATTTTTTGCAAAATCATAACAAGCATATTTATTTGGTAAATATCTCACATTGCCAATAAAAATTATTAAAGAATTTTTTTTTTTGAATCTAAATATTTTTTGTTTTATATCTATTCCAATGTTTATCGTTACAATTTTATTCTTAAATACTTTTAATAGTTTTTTTATGTCTACTCTTTCTATTAAAACAATTTTATCAAAGGTTCTAAAACAATAAATCTCGTATTTTTTTAGTAATAAACTTTCTATAGAGTACAAAAAATAAAGAGGATTTAAAATATTTATTTTTTGTTTGGTTTGGTCGTAGTTATCCGACATTATATCCGTCATTTCTAATATTTTTTTTCCTTTAAAATTAATCGGTAAATATTGTGCAGATCGGAAAGTATGAAATATAATAGTGTCATAATTTTTATGATTAATAGATAGAAAATTTTTTATTTCTTTAGAGTGAAAAAAACCTATTTGCATAGGTTTAAAATTTATTATTGATAAAAAAGTATAAAATATTCTAACCAATATATTATTTTTTTTATAAAGATAGGTCTTTCCATTTTTTTGGGTATTAATAGAATTTTTTTTATTGATGTTATGTGTACAAACTACATCAACTGTATTTTTTTTTCTTAAATACTCAATTATATTGTAAGCTAAAAGAGTATCTCCTGAGTAATTTTTTATTTCAGGATATCTGTTAGTTACAAAAAGAATTTTTTTCACAATTAAATATACTATTGAAAATATTCTTTAATAATATTTTCATAAATTTTTGTTAATTTTTTTAAGTCTGTTACTGACACACATTCATCAACGCGATGCATTGTCTTGTTAACCAGTCCAAATTCCAAACATGGAGCCATTTTTTTTATGAATCTTGCATCGGAAGTCCCGCCGGTCGTTGAAAAAACTGGATTTATTTTTGTAATTTTTTTTATAATTTTTTTTGCCATCTGAATTGTTTTACCAGGCTTAGTCAAAAAAGAGTCCCCTGAGACTAAGAACTCAATTTTATATCTTGTTTTATTTTTCTTACAGATTGTTTTAACAGTAGAATTAATCATTTTCTTTAAACTTATAGACGTGTGAAAATTATTATATCTAACATTAAATTGTATTTTTGCCCTTGCTGGTATTACGTTATGTACTTTATTGTTGACGTCTATTCCTGTGAATTCTAAATTTGATGGCTGAAAATGTATATTTCCTTTATCTAGTGGTTTTTCTTTGAGTTTTTTACATATAGCAACCAAACTATTTATAGGATTTATTGAAAGATGTGGGTAAGCAACATGACCTTGACTTCCATGAATTTCGAGATTGCAAGACAAGCTTCCTCTTCTGCCAATTTTGATCATTTCTCCTAATTTTTTCGGATTTGTTGGCTCTCCTACGATGCAAAAATCTATTTTTTCTTTTTTTTTAATTAAATAATCAACTACTTTTTTGGTACCGTTAATAGCCTGAGCTTCTTCATCTCCTGTAATTAAAAAGCTTATAGATCCGTCAATTTTTTTATTATTTTTTATAAAGTTATTTACCGCTGCTAAAAAACAAGCAATAGAGCTTTTCATGTCATTTGCTCCTCTACCTATTAAATAATTTTTTTTTACAACAGGTCTAAAGGGGTTAACAGTCCAATCTTTTATGTTTCCTGGCGGAACAACATCTGTATGACCTGCGTAACATAAGTTTGGTCGTTTATTTCCTAGTCTTGCATAAAGATTTTTAATAGTTGGATTTTTTTTATCTTTAAACTCTAAAATTTTACAGTTAAATCCCAATTGCTTTAATTTTTTTGATAAATAATTTATAGCACCAGCGTCAATTGGTGTAACGCTAGGAAATCTAATTAAGTCTTTTGATAGTTGTAATGCATCAAAATTTTTCATTATTCTCTCAATAAATCATTTATAGAAGTTTTGCTTCTAGTTTTTTCATCAACTTGTTTGATTATGACTGCGCAGCTCAATGATGGAGCGTTAGGATTTTTTTTATCTGGCAATGTGCCAGGAACAACTACTGAGTAGGGGGGGATTTTTCCATACATAACATCACCAGTTTCTCTGTTCACAATTTTGGTTGATTGACCAATACACATTCCCATACTTATTACAGAACCTTCTCCTACGATTACTCCCTCAACAACCTCCGACATAGCTCCAAGAAAAACATTATCCTCAATAATAGTTGGCAGCGCTTGAGCGGGCTCTAAAACTCCGCCAACGCCGGAACCTGCTGAGATGTGACAATTTTTTCCTATCTGACAGCAGCTACCTGCTCTTGAGAATGTGTCCATCATTGTGCTTTCATCTATATAAGCTCCAATATTTATAAAACATGGCATTAAGACAACATTCTTTCCAACAAAGGATCCTTTTCTTACTGGAGAATTAGGCACCATTCTAAAACCTGCTTTAACATGGTCTTCCTTAGACCAGCCCGCTGTCTTACCTTTAATTAAGTGAGATTTGTCGTACCAGCTACTATAAGGTCCACTTAAAGCTTCCATATCATAAATTCTAAAACTTAGCATAATAGCTTTTTTTAAGTGTTGGTGCGTAATCCAGGTACCGTCAATCTTTTCAGCAACTCTTACCACACCTGAATCTAAATTATTTATAGTTTGATTAATTGCATCAATTATTTTTTTATCTGAATTCTTATTTACTTCTTCTTTTTTATCCCAAGCTTGATTTATTATTATTTCTAATTCATTTTTGTTCATTTATTCTCCTTAAAAATTCTGACAGGTTATCAATTTTGTAGTCTATAAAACTTTCATTAGAAAATTTAGCTGCCCAAGGTTCATCATTTTTAACCCAAGCTGTTTTCATTCCTAATTCATTAGCAGGTTTTAAATTTCTAGCTATATCTTCAATGAATATACAATATTGAGGGTCTATACTATATTTTTCGATAATTTTTTTATACGGGGCAATCGAGGGTTTTGGTATAAAATCAGCATCTACTATATCAAAAACTCCATCAAAAAAATTCTGAATACCAATTCTTTTAGTAACATTTGCAGCGTGAGCCTTAGACCCATTGGTAAATATAAATTTTTTTCCCTTTAGACTAGCTAGTTCGTTTTGAAGTTTTGTGTCTTTTTTTAGAAATTCTAAATCTACATCATGAACAAACTCTAAAAATTCTTGAGCATCAATTTTATGATTTTTAATCATACCGTTAAGCGTTGTATTATATTCCTGAAAATAATTTTTTTGTATTTTTTTTGCTTCTTTCGTTGTTACATTAAGCTTATCAGATATAAAAACTGTCATTTTTTTATCTACTTGATCAAATACTTTTGTATCACCTGAGTATAAAGTATTATCAAGGTCAAAAAGCCAATATTTTATTTTTTTTAATTCTTTCATTTTCTTATAAGTGTACCAGCACCCTCATCAGAAAAAATTTCATATAAAATCGAATGAAGCTTTCTACCATCAATAATAACAACACCTTTAACTCCATTCTCAATAGCATCGATTGAGTTTAAAAGTTTAGGTATCATTCCACCTTCTACTATTTTTTTATTGATTAATGCTTTTGCTTCTACGGGGTTAATTTCATTAATTAATTTTTTATTTTCATCATAAACACCTGGTACGTCTGTCATTAGCAATAATCTTCTAGATTTTAAACTTTTTGCTATAGCCGCAGCCGCAGTATCTGCATTAATATTATATTTTTCCTCTTTCTTGTCTTTACCCATAGGAGAAATTACAGGTATCTGTTGTTGATCTATAATAGATTGAATTTTTTCATATAATATTTTTTTTGGCCTTCCTACAAACCCAAGATCTTCATTTTCCTGCTCTACTATAAAAATATTATTTTGATCAACATTTAATCCATTCGCTTTACATCCTTTTTTTTTTAATTTTTCTATAATTTCAGAATTAAAATCTACCAGAGCTTTTTCAACCACACTCATAGTTTGTTTACTGGTAACTCTTAAACCGTCAATAAATTGACTCTCAATATTTAATTTTGCTAATTCTATTTTTATTCTAGGACCACCCCCATGAACAATTATCACAGTTAATCCTAGTTTATAAAGTATAGCTATATCTTCTATAAATTTATTGAATAAATCAGGATCTATTAAAACTTTTCCTCCACACTTAATTACTATTTTTTCTTCTTTATATTTATTTACATATTTAGGAACTTGGGAAATATTAGGCGCATTTTCTGGCCAAAATTTTTTTAAATTCTCTAGGTTTTCTTCTCTTGAACCCATTTAATTTGTTTTAACTGTTGTTCTTTTCATAATGAACCATTGCTGAGCAATAGTTAGAATGTTGTTTACAGTCCAGTACACGACTAATCCAGAAGGAAAAGAAGCTAGTATTACTGTTAAGAATATTGGAAAGAACATAAATATCTTTGCTTGAATAGGGTCAGTTGGTGCGGGATTTAATTTTTGTTGAATAAACATAGTTAAGCCCATTAAAATTGGCCAAACGCCTATTATCAAAAAACTAGGCGGTGTAAATGGCAGCAATCCGAAAAGATTAAATATTGTAGTAGGATCTGAAGCAGACAAATCTTTTATCCATCCAAAAAAAGGCTGATGCCTCATTTCTAATGAAATAAAAAGCATTTTATAAATTGCAAAGAAAAATGGAATTTGTATTAAAACTGGCAAGCAACCAGAAGCAGGATTAATCTGTTCTTTCTTATACAGAGCCATTATAGCTTGCTGTAGTTTAACCTTATCATCTTTATGAATATCTTTAAGTCTTGCCATCTCCGGCTGCAATGCTTTCATTTTTGCCATAGATTTAAAAGAGTAGCTAGCAAGGGGAAAAAAAACTAACCTTATCATTACCGTAATTAAAACGATAGCAATTCCAAAGTTACCCGTCAGCTTAAATAAATAGTCAACTGCAAAAAAAAGGGGTTTAGTAAAAAAATAGAACCAACCCCAGTCAATAATTAAATCTAATTTTTCTATATTTTCTTTTTCAGCATAGGCATCAATAGTTTGCACTTCTTTAGCCGCTACAAAAATTTTAATTTCATTATTTGCTTTTGCAGATGGTGCAATAACTTTTGGATTATTTAATAAAAAATTAGCTTTATAAGCGTCTTGATATAAAAAAGTAGACTTGAATTTTTCACCTGCCTCAGGAATCAAAGCAGTCATCCAATATTTATCTGTAATACCTATCCAACCCTTATTTGCTCCACGAACTATTTTTTTCTCTGCTATGTCGTCGTAATCATCTTCCTTAAGTTCATCATCTAAAACAGCGATAAAACCTTCGTGTAGAATGTAAAAACCTTTTAAGTCTTCGGGTATATTTTTTCTTGTTAACTGTGCATAGGGATACAATTCAACCTGCTCTGAAGAATTATTTTTCACTTCTTGGTTAATTTTAAAAAGATAGTTGTCGTCGATTTCTATTTTTTGTTTAAATATAAGATTTGAACCATTATTCCATTCTAAGATTACAGGATTGTTTACAGATAAAACTTTATTGCCTATAGCACTCCAAATACTTTTATTCGTTGGAACTTTAATTTTATTTCCAATGCTAGCCCAACCAGATTCAATATAATATCCATTTTTTGTCTCCTTAGGATTTAAAAACTGCACAATATCATTTGATGCAATATCAACTTTGTAGTTCTTAAAAGACAAGTCATCTATTGTTGCTCCTTCAAGTGAGATTGAGCCTTTTATTTTTTTATTTTCCAGTAAAACTCTGTTTGATTTTTTTAGAGAATCTTTTCTTGAAATATTTTTTTTAACAATCGTTCCATCAATATCAGGAACAATACCGCTGTTAGTTATTTTATTTTTTTCTGGACTGCTTGAAGTTTTTAAATTTTGGTCATCAACAGGTTGCGGAGAATCAACAAAAGCTGACCAGAAAAGAAGTACAGACATAGATAGTGCTATAGCTATGAATACATTTTTATTCTCCATTTAATCTAATTCCTTCGATTTATAATTTTTTACAGGTACTAAATCTATTCCACTTGCCCCACCTAAAATTTTTATAGGGTGACAACGTATAATTCTTTTTAAACTATATGCAACACCTCTTACTAATCCATGTTTTTCCAATGAGACATTACAGTATTCCGAACAAGTAGGAAAAAATCTACATCTTTCGCCCAGTAAAGGAGAAATAAAAAAATTATAAAATTTTACAAACAATAAAATTAAAAAAATTAAAAAATTTGACAACATAGACTCAGAACTTCTCAAAGCTTTTTTGCATTGTCGAAAATAAAATTTTATAGTCTTTTTCATAGGCTTTTGATTTTCCAAAAACTATATAAGTATAATTAGTATTAATTGCACCTTTTATTTTTAAAAGTTTATGTACTATAGCTTTCAATCTACGTCTTATTTTGTTTCTTTTTACAGCATTACCAATTTTTTTTTTCATAACAAAACTAATATGCAATAAATTTTTATTTTTTGATGAAATAAAATTTTTTGCTGCAAAAATAGAAAAAAAATCAGAATGATTTTTCTTTTCTTGTAAAGCTAACTTGAAGTGATTATTTTTTTTTAGACTTTCTAGCTTAATCATCAAAATTAAGTCGAGATAGTTTTACGTCCTTTGGCTCTTCTTCTCGCAATCAATTGTCTGCCAGCTTTTGTAGCCATTCTGGACCTAAATCCATGTCTTCTTTTTCTCACTAAGTTGCTGGGCTGATAAGTTCTTTTCATAAAATAGCAATCGTTATATAGTTAATTATATTAGATAAGTACAGCTAAAACAAACAAATGAATTTAAAGTTAAAATTGCTTCTAGGGACCACATATCTTATTTGCTTTTCTGCTCTAATGTTCATTATTTTTTCAAATTTTGATTTTAAAGATTTTTCTGACATTAACTTTTTTAAAAATAATCAGCAATTATTAAATGATTTTAAATCAAAAAATACGTTTTTACTTTTAGTTTTTTTTTCAATCTTCAGTATTATTTGGGTTTTATTACTAGGCTTCGGAACCCCTTTGGCTTTATTTGCAGGTTTTGTATTTGGCAAGTGGATAGGGACTCTAGTATCAATTGTGTCACTTTCAGTAGGAGCTACTTTGCTGTATAGTCTAGCAAACTTCTTTTTTAAAGATTTCATTAAAAAAAAATTGTCTAAAAAAATAGAAAAGTTTATTGATTTATTTAATAAAAATGATTTTTTATATTTTACAATATTTAGGTTTACAGGAGGAGGAATGCCATTTGCGGTTCAGAATGTTTTACCTGTACTTTTTAATATGAAAATAAAAAAATATTTTTTTTCAACTTTATTAGGCTTGGTGCCAGGCATATTTGTAGTAACTTCATTAGGAGACGGTGTTGGAAATTTCATTGATAAAAATGACTCAATACTTTGGAGTGAGCTAATAAAAGACCCAGAAATATATTTTCCTATTCTAATTTTTATTGTAATTTTAATATTAGCAATATCTATCAATAATTTTTTTTTTAATAACAAGCGTTCCAAATAAAGGTTTAAAATTTGATCAAGAATGTATTCACCGTGGAGTTAAAAAATAATTTATATTCAGAAACTAGTCCCTATCTCCAGCAGCACAAAGATAATCCTGTGTACTGGCAGACGTGGAAAAATGAAGTGCTCAATTTTGCTAAAATAAATAAAAAACCAATCTTATTAAGCATTGGTTATTCAAGTTGTCATTGGTGTCATGTAATGGCTCATGAAAGTTTCGAAGATGAAGAAACTGCAAATCTTATGAATAAATATTTTTTGAATGTAAAAGTTGATCGTGAAGAAAGACCAGACATAGATTATGTTTTTCAAAGCTCGTATCAACTTTTTAATCAATCAGGAGGTGGTTGGCCTTTAACAATGTTTTTAGATGAAAATGGAATACCCTTTATGGCTGGTACATATTTTCCAAAAATAAATTCACACGGCCTTCCGTCATTTAAGGAAGTTATTTCAAAAACAGGAGAAGCTTATATCGAACACAGAGAGGAGATTATTAAACAGTCTAATATTATATCTAAGAGTTTAGAACTAAAAAAATCATTGGTCTTGAATCAAGATCTTGAATCAATTTTATTGACTATCATTTCAAGTCTGGACGAAACAAAAGGTGGATACAAAGGCTCTCCAAAATTTCCAATATTTAACATATATGATATTTTATTATTTTTTTTTAATAAAACTAAAAAATTAGATTATTTAAGACCTGTAGAATTAATTTTAAAACAACTTTGTTCACAAGGAATATACGATCACGTAGAAGGAGGAATATCTAGATACACTGTAGATGAAAACTGGTTAATTCCCCATTTTGAAAAAATGCTATATGACAATGCACAATTTGTTTTGTTGCTAGCAAAATACTTAAAAATAAAAAAAAATGAGTATTTTGAAAAAAAAATCTTACAAACAATAGATTTTATTAACACAAACTTTATTAATTTAGAAAAAAAATTATTAGGATCCGCTTACGATGCTGATAGTGACGGAGAAGAAGGTAAATACTATGTTTTTAGTTATAAAGAATTAATAAAAATTAAAGATATAGATCAATATTTTGAAATTCAGCCAGAAGGTAACTGGGAAAATAAAATAATTCTAAAAGAAATAAAATCGGCCCCTGAAATAATTATTCTTGAGCTAAAAAAAATTCGAAAAAAAAAAATTAAACCATTTTTTGACAACAAAATTCAATTGGATTTAAATTGTATCTGGGTCAGCGCTTTAATATCTGCAGAACAGGTGTTACCAAATAATAATTTTTTGGAAATTGCTGAAACTTATTACAATAATTTAGAAAAATTTTTTCTTAACAAAGAAAGGTTACGACATACAATACTAAAACCAGAAGTTTTTTTAGAAGATTATGCATATAGTATAGCTATGTCTTTAGATCTTTACGACCAAACCTTAAAACCTAACTACTTATTTAAAGCAAAAGAATTATGTAAAGTAGCAATAGAACTTTTTTATGTAAAAGAAAAATCAATATTTCAAAAGAATATAGTAGCTACTAACGATCTCTTTCATAAACCGATAGACATTAGTGACGGTAATATACCTAATGGTAATTCAATTATGTTATTAAATTTTTCTAGATTAAAAATGAGAAATGAGGCTACAAAGCTTTCTAATAGCTTAAATGGGTATTTAAACATTTATAGATCGTTAATGGCAAGCTCTTTAAAATCAATTGATTATTTTAATACGATAGATGCTAATAAAAATTGTACAGAGGAAGGATGCTTGATTGAAAAAAAAGATTAAAAAAAATCAAGAAATTATTCCTTGGCTTATTTGGTTAGCTTTAGTAATTTTTTGGAATTTTGGTTACCCAGAAGCAAAGCCTATTTACGACATCTCAATCGCTGTTGTTTTGTCGTTAGTCTTTATTCTAATAAAAAAGATAAAATAAATATAATATTATTAAGCTAAGTCGATTAACTAACCAATTCTTGTGTATAAAATACTCTTTCTGGCGACCCGTACAAGAATTTCCTAAAATTAGAACTACCACCTTATTAGAGACTTGCATAATTTCTAGCAACGAAGTAAAATTACAGATATTTCAGGAGTTCAAATGGGTATTCACTACGACTATAAATCTACAAGAAATGAGAAGGCCATGAAAAAAGAGGCCAAAAGAAAAGCTCGTATAGAAGAAAGAAGAGCTAAAAAAGGTACTGATTCTCAAAATGATAGTGAAAAAAAAATGCACGATTTAGATAAGCCCATCACTCTTGAAGATCTAACAAATCCTGATAAAGAATAATTAAAATGAGCAAAGAACGAGTTAAAACAAATGCTCAGCTTATTAAACGTAAAACTGCCCTAAGAATTAATTTAAAAAAAAGAAAAAAATTTAAAGAAAAAATTAAAAAAATATGAGTGTACTTTCAGATAAATGGATTAAAAAAATGACCAAAGAAACGGGCATGATTAAACCCTTTGTCTCAAAACAGATTAGAAAAGGTAAAATATCTTTTGGTCTATCTTCGTATGGTTATGATGCTAGAGTTTCGAATGAGTTTAAAATCTTTACAAATGTAAACTCAGGTATTGTAGATCCTAAAGTATTTAAGAAAGAAAGTTTTGTTACAAAAGTTGGAAAAGAGTGCATCATACCACCAAATTCTTTCGCTTTAGCCAGAACAATGGAATATTTTAAGATACCCGAGGATGTACTTGTCATTTGTCTCGGTAAATCTACCTATGCTAGGTGTGGAATTATAGTTAATGTTACTCCTCTTGAGCCAGGCTGGGAAGGGCATGTAACATTAGAATTTTCTAACACAACTCCATTACCAGCGAAGATATATGCTAACGAAGGAATTGCACAATTTGTATTTATTAAAGGTAATGAGAAACCCGAAGTAACTTATGCAAATCGAAAAGGCAAGTACATGAAACAAAGAGGCGTTACTCTTCCTAAAGTTTAAATCCAATTATTGTTGATGCAAAAACTTATCATCAAAGGTAAAAAAAAATTATCAGGTTCTATAAATATTTCTGGGTCAAAAAATGCTACTTTACCAATTTTAGCTGCTTCTATTCTTACCAACAAACCATTAATTCTAAAAAACATTCCTCTAGTACAAGATGTTTACACAATGATAAACTTACTAAAATTTATTGGTTTAGGTATAGAAATTTCTAAAAAAAAAAATACTTTAAGTATTATAAATAATAGTAAATTAAAAACCGTAGCACCATATAACTTACTTAAAACTATGCGGGCTGGTGTTTTAGTTTTAGGACCTTTATTAGCTAAGTATAAAAAAGCCAAAGTTTCACTTCCCGGTGGTTGTGCAATAGGAACAAGACCAGTTAACTTACATCTATTCGCTTTAGAAAAGCTTGGAGCTAAGATTAAAATAAAAAATGGATACATATACGCGTCAGCTAAAAATGGATTAAAAGGAAATATTATAAAATTTCCATCTATTTCAGTTGGAGCAACAGAAAATGCTATTCTTGCTGCTGTAAGTGCAAAAGGAAAAACAATTATATCTAATTGTGCAATTGAACCAGAGATTCAAGATATGATACTTTTTTTAAAAAAAATTGGTTGCAATATAAATTTTATTGGAAAAAGAAAAATATTAATTATTGGCATTAATAATTTTAAAAATGCAACCCATCAAATAATTTTTGATAGAATCGAATTAGGTACGTACATAATAGCTGGAGCCTTGACAGGAAAAAAAATTATTTTAAAAAAAATAAATCCAGAAATCATAGACACAGAAATTAGAGTTATGAAAAAAATGGGCGTTAGAATGAAAGTGGAAAAAAATAGAATTACAGTTTATGAGTCTAAAAAAATTAATAGTATTAGCGTTAAAACCGAAGCTTATCCTGGTTTTCCAACTGATTTACAGGCTCAAATTATGGTTCTAATGTCAAAAGCCAAAGGTGTATCAAAAGTAAAAGAGAATATTTTTGAAAACAGATTTATGCATGTGCCGGAACTAAAAAGGATGGGAGCTAAAATAATTACCAAAAATAATATTGCAATTATTACAGGCCCTACTAATTTGTCGGGTGCTGAAGTTATGGCTACCGATCTTAGGGCTTCGGTGAGTTTAGTTTTAGCCGCTTTAGTAGCTGATAAAAAAACTATAATTAATAGAGTTTATCATTTAGATCGTGGATATGAAAACTTAGAAAAAAAATTAAAGAAATGTAAAGCTAGTATTAATAGAATATAAAATGAATGTAACAAATTTAAAATTATTAGCTTTGTCAGATAAGGATTTAAGAGTCATAGCTGCACACCTACAAGATTCAATTGTTTCACCAAAAGATATTGCTAATTTAAAAAAAAATAGAATTTTTTTAATTCAACTGAATAGGTTTATGTGGGAAGATGTCGAAAAAGGGGTCTTTAGAAAAAACAAAAGAATAAGAACAGTGCTAAAATTTGACAATGTTATTAGTGTTTCATCAAAAAACATCAATACAAAAAATAATAAAAACTTTTTAGACTTTTTAACTATTGAAAGCAGTCTATTGCCTGATAGAAGCTATGAAATTAAGTTAATTTTTTCTGGAGACGCAGTAATTAAAGTAAACTCAGAGGTGATTGACGTCACATTAGACGATCAAGGGGCTTCATGGGAAAGTAAAACAGAACCAAAACATAACTTTTTATAATGCTTAAACTACTTAAATCAAATCAAAAAAATTTTCTAACAAAATTGGAATTTATTTTAGAAAAAAGAAAATTTACAAATCCCAATATTGACTCAAAAATAAAATCTATAATACAAGATATTAAGAAAAATAAAGATTTAGCTTTAATTAAATATGAAAAAAAATACTCAAAGTTTAAATATATTTCATTAAAAAATATCAAACTTAAAAAAGAAGAAAAAAATAAAATAATAAAAAAATTAGATAAAAAAACAAAAAAGTCTATTGATTTAGCTTATGATAGAATATTAAATTTTCATAAAAAACAGAAATTATCATCCTTTAGTTTCACAGATAAATTTAAAAATTCATTTTCTTATAAATCAAATGCAATAAATAAAGTGGGTGTCTATGTGCCAGGTGGATTAGCCAGTTACCCAAGTTCAGTATTAATGAATTGTATTCCTGCAATAGTTGCTGGTGTAAAAAATATATATATGACTACACCATCTATGGGTAAAAATTTAAATCCAGCAGTAATATATGCTGCAAAAAAATGTAAGGTCAAAGAAATTTATAAAGTAGGTGGGGCCCAAGCTATAGCGGCAATGGCTTATGGAACTAAAATTATAAATAAAGTAGATAAAATCGTTGGCCCAGGAAATGCCTATGTTGCAACTGCAAAAAAACAAGTTTTTGGTGACGTGGGTATCGATATGATAGCAGGCCCCTCAGAAGTAACAATAGTTGCCGATAAGTGGTCCAAACCTGACTGGATAGCAGCTGATTTAATAGCACAAGCAGAACATGATGAAAGTTCGCAATCAATAGTTATATCTGACGACATGAAAGTTATTAATAAAATTAACTACTTTTTGTCTGAACAATTAAAATTATTACCTAAAAAAAAAATAGCATTTAAAAGCCTGAAAAATTTTGGTTTATCAATATTAGTTAAAAATAAAAAACTATTAATAAGTGCAATTAATCTAATTGCACCTGAGCATTTAGAAATTTTTACTAAAAATCCCAAACAAATCTTAAAGAATGTTACTAATGCTGGCTCAATATTTGTTGGTCAATATTCCCCAGAAGCTGTGGGTGATTATTTGGCTGGCCCAAACCATGTTCTTCCTACATCAGGTTCCGCAAGATTTTCATCGGGTTTGTCCGTATATGATTTTTTAAAAAGATATTCTGTAATAAAGATGAGTAAATCAGGTATTGAAAGATTAGGTGCATCAGTTATAAATCTAGCTAAATACGAAAACCTTGAAGGTCACGTAAATTCAATTAAAATAAGATTAAAAAAAGGAAAAAAATAATTGGCTAAACAAGAAACTTTAGAATTTAAAGGTAAAGTCACAGAACTTTTACCAAACGCAATGTTCCGTGTTAAACTTGAAAATAATCACGAAATTCTGGCGCATACGGCTGGAAAACTGAGAAAGAATAGAATAAGAGTTTTAGCAGGTGATAACGTTCAGGTGGAAATGACACCTTACGATCTAACTAAAGGTAGAATAACTTTTAGATTTTAGGCCTTGTAGCTCAGTAGTAGAGCAGTACCCTGAAAAGGTATGTGTCGTTTGTGCGATTCAAACCAAGGCCACCACTCCAAATCACGTATCATTATTTTTAAAAGTTGATAAACATAAATAATATGAAAGAAAATAATGGCATAGTTTGGTTAAGAAATGATTTTAGAACACTAAAAAATGA
>Ga0308004_10000813_pt1 | contig 14076 bp, 23 predicted proteins | sample Neamet38_FD_203156 | JGI IMG/M metagenome (GOLD analysis project Ga0308004, IMG submission 203156) | Marine microbial communities from water near the shore, Antarctic Ocean - #38 | ecosystem: Environmental > Aquatic > Marine > Unclassified | place: Southern Ocean | collected 2014-06-06 | reverse complement strand
TCGTCTAACGTTTTCAAAAAGTCATAGTAAATATAAATATTCGACGGTACTTTGTAGCACCCGATTTGATTTTTTCCGTGTTCTGTATTTAGTGCCTGTTTATAAGATATACACGCATCCGTCATGGCGAGCAATGTTGTCGGAAAACTTACAAATTCTACACCTCTCTTATACGTACCCGCAATAAACCCAGCCAAGTTACTTACAGAACCACCACCAACAGATACGACGACTACGTGTGTATCCATTTTATTTTTCCCCATCTCATCTATAAACTTTGAATAATATGTAAGGTTCTTGTATTCATCTTTGGCTTCGACCTCGAACACAATTCCATCGATTACCGGAAGCCCATATAGTCGCTTAATATTCGTATCAACGAACAATACAACACGGGATTTAATCTGCTCGACTGCACTTTTCCAATCATAGATGGTTTCAATAGTACATACATTTTCAACTCTTCTATTAATTAAAATCCTCATCTACTGTATATGAATATACTTTTATTTATTTTAATGATCATTCACGCGGTGTGGATCATCGGATTCCAGACATTCGGTTTATTCGTGTTACCGAAGAAACTATATTACGTGTATCCACTCGCATGTGCACTCGTGAGTCTACACTGGGTTATTTTCGATAATAAATGTATACTATCCGTTCTCGAAAACAAGGTTTCTGAAGATAAAAACAGTAATGACGACACGTTTGTATACAACGCGATACGCGACAAACTAGGTGTTCCCATATATACACAAAAAAGATTCCAGCACGCGATGATGACAGCGAGCTTTATGTATGTCGCATATATATACAGAAAAAATCCTAAGATTCTAGCACTGTGTCTCATGTGTTTATATTTAAATAGATGGGAAGTGTGGTCTAAAAATTTTCTATAGATGTAGTATGAGCGATTGTTATTATACGAAATCGTATACAATCGACAATGGGAATTATGATGGAGTTGTAGAGTGTACCTATGTGCTTCTCATGGAAAATTCAGAAAGAGAAGAACAAATCATACGACAGATTGAAGAAGCTCAAATTACTAGTCAAGTTGTACTCCAATATAATAAGGGATACAAAAAGTGTGAAAAATATTTACGAGTGAATAAACCGAATTACGATCTCGAGGATGCTTTGAAGAATAGTTTCAAACACGCACTCGAACAGGGGTATTCCAGAATTATCGTACTTGAGGATGATTGCCAGTTCGATGAACGTATCAGGGACCCCGTCGTCGTGAATGACTTACGCACATTTTTGGAGCGACGTGATCCACAAATATATAATTTGGGAACCACGATTTCATTAACTTCACCTATTGATATTCTCCTCCACAAGAGGAATCAGCGCTTGTTATACACCACATGCGCTCATGCTGTAATTTACAATAAAAAGTATATGGATAAAGCAATACGCCGTAACTTTATGGCGGGTCATGTAGATTTTGAGATGAATAGAACTTGGTCCAAGTATACGTACACGTATCCACTCGCATATCAATTACTTGAGGATACGGAAAATAAAAAAGAGGGCTGGGGTTATGTAGCATTCATAGCCGATATTCTATTTAAACCTTTAAAGTTGGATACACAAGTACAACCTGGGTTTGACCGTCTCAAACTCACATTTGACTACGTGAGTATCATGTTATTCTTATTATTGTTATTCTATATAATACGAATTAAAAATTATATCAGGTAAATATAAGATGCCTCTCAGCGATGCCGCCATTACAAAAAAAGTCGGACAGTTGCGTAAATCTGAGGGTAAAATCTACGCACCCCTCAAATATTTCAGGGGGGTCGAAACTCTCACAGGGGTTGAGACACGTTATAAGAAAATGCTCAAGCGAGACTATACCAAGTTCCGAACGGACAAGGGACAGGTTACAAAAACTTCCTCCTACACCCAAAAATTTAGGAAAATGTATCCGGGAGCTAAATCCCTCCCTGAAATTGCTAAGGCTACTAGGATTCCTCTGAGGACTGTGAAGACCATCTATAACAGGGGGCTCGCTGCGTGGAGAACCGGGCATCGTCCGGGAGCCTCTCCACAAGCGTGGGGGTATGCTAGGGTCCATAGTTTCGCCACTAAGGGGAAGACCTACTTTACGGCGGATAAGGATTTACGGTGATTATCCTGGAATGAGAGTACATTTCCTTGTATCAACGTCATCACGCGCGTTCGTACATACACAAATCCAATACAAAGACGTCAACCCCAAAAACGCAATCGGAATAATCGCTACACTGAGCATTAGTATTAATTTATAATTTTAAATCCAATGATCAGTATATGATTTATAGAACTTAAGTCGCAGAAAGTTATATCTTTTTTCATCTAAAAACATGCAAACCAACAACATGCAACACGTCGAATTCCCCATCCCCGATAAGGGTACCCCCCCCACGTTCAGTTACCTAAAGAACTTTGGGGACGGAAGCTGGAAACTACATGCAATCCAGCGAAACGACACCACATGGAAACCCGAGGAATACCGCAAGACCATCCAGAGTATTTTTTCGAACATATTAATCTCACCTTTCGTGGGTTCTCTTCAGCCGGATGGTGTAACGACCCACCTCCTGGACGGTTCGCATCGCACCCTCGCGATGCAGCGTTTCGTCAACAACGAGTTCGAGGTCTGTGCGCCGAGCACGAATCAACCGTCCTTCTACAAGGATTTACCTGAAGTGGACAGGAAGATCTTCGACGACCGTAGGCCTCTTCACACCTTTGTATATGAGAACCTCTCGAAGGCTCAAGAAGAACTGGTGTTCTTTCGTCTCAACATCGGGCTCCCACTTTCCGCTGGTGAAGCTGTTCGGGCGTTCCACACGATTCCCATTTGCGTTCTCGCCTCTGAACTCTCTGCGAAGTTTGATTCGATCATTCAGGATTCGATTTGTCGAGCTATCACGAAGAAGAATGAACGCCACGACGCAACCTCGTGGATGCTCCTGATTCTTCAGAATTTCCATACAGGCAAGGTTATACTTGGGGAAAACCCCGGTCCTTCGAAGCAGATTGAGAATCTCGAACGTTGTGAGCAATACAGGGACGCGACGATCGTTCAAGAGAAATTGACGAATCAGGTGGCGTTTCTCATGGATGTCATCAAGAATAGACCCATCAAAAATAAGCTTCCTTCGTACGTACTTCCCACGGTACAAGGTATTATGATGCGATACCCTATGGTGAGTACTGATAAGATAAGAACCTTTCTGTCTGACGTGTTCGAGAAGTTGTTGCCGACCAACCCACTTGTTGAAGAATGGAACCATCAGGCGCGTGGCAAACAAAGTAACCCCGCACTGCCGACAAGTTGCGAAAAGCGTGTGGAGATATTCGGTAAATGGTTGGTTAAATTGTTATAAGAAAGTAAAATATGAGCTTAAGTCGCGTCGCGATATACAAATATCCGAGAATGTCATTCCCCCGCTCAATTGAAGACATTCATAAAACGATCATCCCTCGCATTCGCACTCGAATGCCTTGGGATCGAATTGTAACCCGGGGTGGTCGGACTCAAGCAGCTGAGAGTGAGTACATCTATCACCTCAGACAGGCGATCATTGATGAAGGTGGCTCAATCACCGAGTATACCGGGACGCAGCAGTCGAGGGATATTCGTGGTGTTAAGTACCCGGGTATTGACGATCTCTTTGATTACGAAGGTAAGAAGATCAATGGTAGAACTGGCAATTTTTGTCTGAATGATACTCTTCCGAAAGGAGATAACGTCTATTATATATTTCTTCGAGTCGGTGGACAATCAGTTGACATCTGTAAAGCGAATGAGCTCGCAAATGATGAGTATGTCACACCGGATCATTATTCTACGGCACTCGACGAATTGAGTGATTGTGTGGAGAGATTGCGCTCTAGGGGTAATTCCGCTGATGTCTCCAACTTCCAGGAACTGTTCCGTATGACGGTAAAGCTCTTGGAGGTCGCAGTAAAGTCTGGGATGATGTCACTCTACGACTATGGTCAATTATTTAAATTTGCAACGACGTTTGGATATTTCAAATCTAGACCTCGTCCCAATTGGTTCCTATCTAGTAATGCTATCAACGAGAGATCGACTCAACAATCTTCTGAATCAGAGGTGGAGGAACAGCGTTCCCCAACTGAACAACCCGATCCTTTGGTGACCCCTCCATTATATAGTCCTTTGGAAACCCCTGTATCTGTTTGAGTTCATCAACTGTATACGGTCGCAGGTAATACTTATCGCCAACCTTTTGAGCCACAAATAGACGGGGTTGGTGATCATACGTAGATATTATAGTTTTGCTAGGCATTTTAATATCAACAATTTCACAATGAATCGCTGAAACTCTCTTACCAAATGAAAATCCATATTCACCAACCTGTTTTCCGTTATATTCAAGGTTTCGTTGTTTACATCTATCTATGAGATACGGGTGAACTACCCCGCATGGCTCACCCTCCCCAATCAAAATACTATCCTCCTCAACTCCCGCCTTCTCGATCAAATCCTTTGGAACTTCGATCGTTCCATCCATACTGAATTCAAGAATGTTCTTGAGGGAAACATCCACATCGACTTCATCCGGCCATTTGTGTACATACGTAGGGTCTTTCCATCCGACAATAATCAACCGCTCGCGTTTCTGAGGTACTCCATACTTCACAATCGGGAACAATTTATGTTCACACGTGTACCCAATATCCTTGAAAGCCTGTTCAATGACATCAATAAAATTTTCACCCGTACTCGTTTTCCGTGAAAGTAGACCCTTTACATTTTCACCTATGATAAATTCAGGCTCGATACATTTGGTTGCGCGGACAAAATCAAGATACAACTGGCCTCTCATATCATCCGCGCGTTTCTTACCCGCATTTGAGAAACTCTGACACGGAAACCCAGCGAAAATAACCTTCACATTCCCCTTCAACTCCTTGAATTTCTCATCGGGTATCTTTGTAATATCAGTACCTATACACTCAGAATTGGGAAAGTTAGATTCGTGTGTTTTACAAAACGGTTTCTTAATTTCTGAGTACCATTTAACATCTAATCCCGCACTCTTCATTCCTAGGGTATCACCCCCACACCCCGAAAAAAGTGAGAGTGCGCTCATATTCATACATGACGTTTATTGTTTAAGCTTTTAAAATCGTGCCATAAATATATAGGATGATACTCATAGACCAAATAGGTCGGTACCTCTCAAAAGATATAATGTTACCGATACGATGTTACGCGACTAAAAAGCAACTCGTGTCTGTAAAGGATTGTTGTGAATGTAAGATATTCTGTAAGAAACCACCAAAGGGTTCAGCACCTGCGGTAGTATTAATAACTAATTCTAACCCCTAACTCTCTTCATTCCCTCTTCACGGACAATTGTATCGACACATTTAACCTCCTCTTTCGTCCATTCGGGTGCACCATATAAAGTTTTGAACCTGGTATACATTTTCCCCCTACCCGTAAAGTCGTAGGCAACTAGTTTTGTATCCAGATCATCCGTTTTCACACCATGGCGACCAAAATAAGGCCAGTTGTTGAAATTGAGACGAAACGTCTTGTATCCCCCTCCATCTTGTTTCACGCGAACACCACCCTCACAAACAGGTTCGGGTTCGAACTCGTGGTGGGGCATGGCAGCATTCATCTTCTCGACAATGTTCAAGATGTTCCGCATGGTGAAAGATGCACCAATCTTGTACACGGGTTCGATATCGAAAGTACGAGACATTTTTTTGTTGGAAATATGACGGGAAGTGACTTCACTTAGGTTTAATTATTACAATTCTAGGGTCTAGAGTCTATTCATACTCACATGAAACTCGAGTTTGTCCCCATGACGCGCAGAGAGACACTTAATGTATGTCTCCAAGTCGCATGGGGCGCAGTTTTCTTCGTACACCACACCATCAGGGGTTAAGAGAGTGGGTTTAACGAATACAGGACCTCCAATTACTGTGATTGGGCGAGTCTCATATCGACCTTCACTATAATAGGGTACGATGTGAAAGGCGACAACGGGGTGTTTGGAAAGGACAAATTGTCCATTTTCAATATCGTTAAGGGAGAGCACATAGTTTCCGGGTTCAGCTTTGATGATGGTACCGTTTTTCATTGTGAGATGGGAATATTCATGGAAGTGACTTCACTTAAGTTGATTTAAAGAACACAAACGATCATATTCAAATGGATATGTCCAGTCTGTCTAAAATGGATCTTTCCAAGATTCCCAAAAACCTGTTAGATATACTTCAACAGAAAGAACTCTCAATGGCTCAGAAAATGGTGGCATTTAACATGTTCGTGCCAAATTTACCAGCTAGCCCTGAACACGATAAGGCGTATGACGATAACCTAGAGGTTGGTCGCAAGATTAAGCGTCTTGTGGATGAGGGGAAGATTCGTATAGGTGGATTTGATAAAAATTCCAAACTTGAAATAATTATCAATTAGTTATACCTTTTAAAATTTTATCATACCCCTTCTTTCTGGTTAGTAACATCGGTGTCCAACCGCTATGCGATGCCTTGTTGATGTCCGCACCCGCATCGGTCAGTATCTGCACAGTTGTCTCGTGGCCATATTCAATAGCGTGTAACAAAGGCGTCCAACCAATATCATCAGTCTCGTCAATGTCCACACCCGCCGCGATCAGGGCCTTCACTACCCCATCGTGACCATTTCCAGCGGCCATGGAGATTGCCGTCTGACCAATATGATTACGCACGTTTATGTCAGCACCCGTCTCGATCAATGCTAGTACCTCTTGCAGATTGCCGAGTTGGGCGGCTATTGAAAATGTTGTAAATATCATATTTATAGTAAGTCTAACATCCTTAAGTCCTACTCATGTTGTCGCAATACAGCTTCAATTTCTAGTATATTTTCCCTGAGACGCTCGTGATCACTCATTGCTATATCAAGCATTTCCCTCCCATCGTCCAAACGTGACATCTTTCGTTGGTTATCCGCATCCAGATATTTTCGAAAGAACGCATGGGGGTTGGTAATCGAATTACCAACGACAGCCTCAAGTCCTTCGAATGTAAGCGTTTTGAGGTTCAGGTTATGCCGTTCAGATAATTCACTGATCGCGTCTCTTTTCACACTCGCCGTAATACGTTGCCGGATCTTCGTAGATGCCAGTACATGCCGAATCTGTCGAATTTGAATAATGAGACGGTGAAGTCTATCCGACATCGCCCGACTTCTCGCGGTTAGGTCGTCTCTGGTTGTGGTGACCTGTTTTGGGATGGTTTTATGGAGATCCATCATAAGGTTGCATAGCTTCAAGTAATCCCCATCGGAGATTGACTGGGAGTTATGGTCAATGATAGACATCATGGTGGTAAGCGATTCCATTATGATAAGTATTATATTTTTAATGTATTCAGTGACTGACTTAGGCCCTATATGAAAAAGCGTTCATCCCCACGTTTTAACCTATACATATGGTCGTAAGCATGGAGGGTAACAACCGCAAGAACTCCAGTGGACAAGATGCCTTTATTCATTTTACGCACAGACCAGGCGTATGCGATCAACAATGAAATGATTACCGCCTGAATGAATGTAACAGTCGGCAGTACAAAACGAGTTTCCACTGTTTGTACTTTTTCAGTTGGCTCTGGTGTGTATTTTTCCATTCGCGGATAACCGGGCATTTTTATTTTATACTGAGAAATTAATGCGAGAGTTCTTATTGGCACCAATACTACTCACTCTTTATGATTATCTGAAATCACCTATAGATTTATTATACTTTCAAAAACCAATGAGACCATTGATTGGTATGAGAAACACGCTCATAGATATCATACTTCATAAATCCGAGTATAATACCGCACATTATCCAAGTCTTTGGTACGTAAAAGCAAATTACACTAAAATTTTAGATGAATATGAAAAGGGTATCGCGACCGCAAACAAGAAATACTTCCATGATCTCGACCAATGGTTCGAGAAGAATGATGGCTACTATTATTACGAAGTCAAAGATTTTCCAGAAATTCAGAATATTATCGATGCAGTTCCGTGTGTAGATAAAGAAAATGCCAAATTCGCCGTCATAGAGGGTCCCATGACTATAGCGCCACATCGCGCGGAGAGTAACCTCCTTTTGAGATATCACCTTACGATGAAAGGTGGTGACGATTGTATACTCTACACATCAAACGATACACATAAACACGAACCGAGAAATGATTTTTTATTTGATCACTCACGCTTTCATAGTCTTGTTAAACGCGGTCACCAGACACGGGTTGTGCTTATTTTAGATATTCATAGGTTTAATTAACGACTCTTTCAATCCTTTTGTAGGATATGTCTCTGAATATTTTCTTCTGTATCATACTGGTCGGGGTCGTACACGATACCACTTTGAACTTGTGTGGTATGAGTCGATTTTTTAGACTTACTCGCGTTGGGTTTTGTGAAGCCACGGGGTGTGTTAATCTCTGTATCATACTGAGCAGGGTCTACGACTGCGCGAGTTTTGACACTACGCATGGAAGGAATCATAAAAGTGAGCGTGAGGGGCATTTAGTATACATGTACTCTATTCTTTATCATCTGGGCGAATAGCCCATTTATCTTCACGGTGGAATTTTTCATGATCAATCTATAAAAACTAAAGAAATCTATTCTAGAAATCGTACACCTTTAATCCCCAATCGGGTCTTCGGTTTCACCCCATTCTGTGTGTAATTCACATAAAAATTGATCAAGACCAGGATACACAACTTCCTCATCCAACTCTCTCAATTGTTGATGAAATTGTGCGCGATGTCGGTCTGCTTCTGTATCTACATCTGATGGTAGAGTGTCATTGTCACGGAAGAAGAAATTATCTGTGCTTAGGGTCATTGGACCGTTTTGGTCTATAAGAAATGAAGGTGGTTTCACAAGTTCTCGTAAATTTTTAATAGTGTCACACATCTCGATGTAGTCCCCCTCTGGGATTTTATCAGAGTTCTTATCAACAAGTTCCATGAGTTTGTGAAAGAGATCCATCCCGAATAGCTGGTGACTAGTAGGTTCGCCGAATGTATACGTAAGTGGTGAATCAGGTGAAGGTGGGCGCATAATTTTTATATATACGTAATCTTACTTAAGTTCATTCTGTCGTTAAGGAATTAATTATTATACTTAAGTCGCATCGTGATATATAAATATCAACAACTCAAAATGTCTGGCCCCATGAACTCTCACTCTATCACCGACTACATCCTCAAGCTCGAGAAGGAGAACTCCGAATCTCGTACCAGGATTAAACAACTCGAGAAGGAGAACTCCGAATCTCGCACCAAGATTGATAAACTCAAGACGTTGTACACCCAAGCCGAAGATGAAAAGGTTGATGCTCTCAGTGCACTCACTGATTTCAAGTACAAGACCAACTGCCTGTCTAAATCCAGCTACACGGACTCGACTGCGAGGGTTTGTGGTAAATCCCCATACTGCAAAACTCGTGCAAACGGTGTGATCGTCGAGCGTCTTCTGGAATTGGGTGAAATGACATCCGATTTCTACAAGACGGGTGCATACCATTGTGCGGCGGATACGATCGCCAAACTGGATTATGTAGTTGAAAGTGGTGAAAGTGTGCGCCATCTCACTGGCATTGGTAAGAGCATTTCAGCTAAAATTGACGAGTGTCTCGAAGAAGAAGACTCCGACTACGAGGCTTCTGAGTGTTCGGACAGTGAATCGGTCACCTCAAACGATCTTTCGGAAGAAGTCTCGAATACGCATGAATTGTTTTCATCGAGTGATGACGATGTTAGCGATGCATCTTCATACGATGACTACCGCGTGACATTCCACACGAATGTAATCATCGCTGATGAACTCGCTAACCTCGGCGCACTCGAAAAGTGTGCTGGAGCGAGTGACTGGAAGGTTAAGGCGTATACGAAAGCGGCTAAGTTGATTGATAACTTACCCCATGAAGTGCTGAACGGTACCGACCTTATGAAGTTGGATGGTATCGGTCAGGGGATTGCTGATAAGGTTGATGAGATTATTCAATATGGGACGACGAGACGCGCACACGATCTTAAGCAGGCATACCCTGACAAGTGCAATTAGATCCACGATGCGGGTCTCTTCTTGAAACGTGGCTGTCGTTTATGAAATCTGTGAAGTAAAAAACCACAAAAAATAGTCACTGGTAGCATTTTTATATTACAATTTTTTATATGAAGACGCATCATCATAATCAATATACTCCTTCTCTTCTGTATCGTAAAACGCGTCGCTATCCTCAATTAACATCTGTCTCACCACATCGTATAATACATTGGTTAATGCGAATTTATACGCGAGAAATCCAATGAATGTCGCACCGTAATCGAAATCAAAACTAAACGGGGCATGGTTCCACATACTCTCGAAGATCGCAGTTCCCACGGGAACGAGTATCTGCGTTTGAAACGGTGAATGTTCGATATCATCGACATGTTTACTCAACGTATTCAGGTACATGAGTGAAGTAACCGCGCCGAGCGTCGCCGACACACCCTCAACAGCCCCCTGTGTGATAAAATAGGATGATGCGATAGCTGTCCCATACCCGATAGTTGTTCTACGGAGATTAGTCTTTAGCCTATCATATTCTGTCTTCACAACCGGCGTCGGTTTAATCGTCGTCGCAAGAGTGAGCATTATATACTATACGTATTATATCTTTACACTGTATTATTGTAACACTTAAGGTTATTCACTATATATTATATATGATTCCTAAAGTTATTCATAAAATTATTATTGTAGATGATGGAAAAATTCCAAAGTTTCCGGATGGTATGAAAAATGCACTTGAAACATTCTATCGAATGAATCCCGAGTATAAAGTTAAGATATATTCAGGTAATGACTGTATCGAATACATAAAAAAATATTACGACGAAGAGATACTCGCAGCATTTAACACGATCAAACCTTATTCATATAAATGTGACTTGATGCGCCATTTAATTTTATACAACGAAGGTGGGTGGTATTCTGACATTCGACAGGTTTGTATTGAACCAATAAAAATACTTTCTTCATATAATAAAGAGTATTATACCAGTATTGATTGTCCACCAAATCAAACTTGTATGTACACAGCTTTCATAGGCTCAATAGCGAAACATGATATATCTAAAAAAATGATAGATCTCGTATTGTGGAATGTCAGACAGAAACATTACGGTTTAGATTGTCTATACCCAACCGGCCCAGGTGCGTACATGAACGCTACTATTGATTATGTTCGAGCATACCCGGAAAAGTGTATGATCGGACAACATACTGCAGATGAACACATTATGTTTGCAAAACAGAGGTTCATAAAATGTAAATATAATAATGCGAGAGGAGCAGATAATTCAGATATTAAAGGTGGAAATGATTACGGTGAAATGTGGAGAAAGCGTGACATTTATTTAGTATAATCTACAGCTTTATCTCTAGTGGAATGGAGTTCATGATTTCTTCACTTGTTTTAACAAGTTTATACTTCCCATCGGTGTGAATTCCTTCGTCGATTAGTTTTTTAAATTTTTTCTCATCCAGATCTTCGGCACCCTTGTCATAACAATGTGAAAAATTATAAATCTTATTCGCTATGAAATTTTCGTCTCCGAATGAAGAGAGATGCCACCCAGCATTCTTATAATGGGATACACTCCATCTCATATCTCTCAATTTTTGTGGTGATACCCGCATTAACAATTCTCTTGTAGTGATAACCGTACCATACCATGGTTCAAGTTCTTGAATATAATTAAAATTGTACTGAAATGCGATCATGTTATACGAGCACATCTTTACGTTAGATGGTAATCGTAGAGCATATCTATTTGGAATTTCGTCTACATCTGATACCATGACAATGTCATCATCTTTAAATTCATCTAGACCTCGTGTGATACAATTCCGTTGAAAATGTTCACGTGTCCATGGATCTTTATCTGTCGGATTATCTTCAACGATGATATGTATGATTTTATCATTCCATTCTTTGAATATATCTTTATTATTTTGATAATAAAGTTCCTTTGGAGTACCTCTGAATGTTGATGTAGATTCTACTAAAACAAATTTATCTACAACGCCGTCAAGGTATCTCAATCTTTTTTTTAAAATATCTATTTCATTGTAAAATATAAAACAATCTACAAGCATATATTAGTTCACATTTCTATCTTTTAAGTCTATCTTCACGATCGAAGAGTTTTCAAACCCAGATGCATTTTCTATTGATTTTTTCACACAAAATTCACGAAGAGCGTTTGAAACGTCACTACCATGCCTACAGTCGTGACACAATATGATCCCATCTTTCTTCATTTTTGGTAGAATCGCGTTCAAATCCTTCAATACCCCATCAAACGTATGATCACCGTCTATGAACGCAAGGTCTATACTCTCATCTCTATGAATATTGAGTGTGTACGCACTGTCACCACGAATAGGGATAACAATGTTTTGTAATTTATTGTTCAATACGTTTTCATAAAAAGTATAAAAATAATCATCAACTCCAGTTGGTGGACGCGTACCCGTCGCTGTAATGTCGTCTATATTTTCAAACCATATATCGTGACAGTATACAGTCGAACCATACTTACTCGACAATCCAGCAAGAACGCCACTACACCCTAGATAACTCCCCGTTTCTACATATTTACTGTTCATGGGTAGTTGAATATAGTGGTTCAGGAGTATATTCGTATCAGATTCATTTAATGTACCCTTGACACCGTTCACATAAGTATATGCCATATCATCATCAGTAACTTCAAATTTTAGATCCATATATTAATAGTACTCCAAAACCTTTAAGAGTATGATAATAAAATGTTTCCTAATAACAAAACACACAAGATGAAATATTCCGCAGAAATGGGATTACCGATTATACTAGTATTGATGCTCGTCGCCGCCGTGACCTTTTTCGTAAATTTCGTGGGTATCAAACACTACAACGAATGTGACGCGATCAGGGGAGTTGAAAAATTTGAAAATAGAAAAGTGTACCTCAGCCAACTCGTAACTATCGTTATCACGGGTGTTGTGACACTCACTTTGCGACAGTTTGCGTCCAGTCCGGGCATGTCCGCGACGGGTCCCATGATGTTGGTTGTCGGAGCTCTTCTACTAACTTCTGGTGTATTCGTGTATCAGATACTCAACGCCGATAAAGAAGCGTGTGAACCTAAGAAGTCTGATGTGAATTATTCAGGCGTTTCGATGGGATTCGCGAGTGTTATCATCTTGGCTGGCCTCGGTATAACGTACCTCGCAAGCACGAAGAATAAGAAATTCACTAACACTGTCTCGACAATGGGAGCGTTCAGTAACCGTGGTACATCACAGGTCGGACCCCTCAATCAGCGAGGTCGCTTTTAATTAATTTAAAAAACATATAAGAATACAAAGTATGGAACTACATGAGGCTACATATATAATTTGTATGCTTATTGTCCACGTCGTTCGTAACGCGGGTAAAATAACATTCGAAGATAAAATAAAAGTTCTTCAACTTTGTTTTTCCCTACTCCGTTCCGTTGAAGACACTTTATACAGAATATACAATTGTGAAAGTAGAGCAACAGTAGAATACATAGCAGAGTAATTGGCTCCTTTCCTATACTGGTATGTTAACCATAAAATGTTACCTATGATACCCATATATAGAAAATACATGGTATTTTCACCGACCGGTAGCGAGTCTATATTAATAGCACGAACTATCATTTGAATCGTACCCAGCGTAATTGCTGATCCGGCAATTAAATCGTTACCCGGTATAACCATTTATATATTTAAAGATTATAATCTCGATATATACAAATGGATACCATTTTGAAAACGTACGCAACTAAATCTAAAGATAGCGCCGCTCTCGTCTCACGCATTGAACGCCTCGTCGCTAAGTATGGTAAAACCGGTGTCAATAAGGAGAATTTATGTGGACTCGTATCTGTGCTGATGATAGATGTTCAAAAGGTCAAGGGTTTGACTGGATCTGATAAGAAGGATCTTGTTATCGACCTGATCAATTCCATTAT
>Ga0308004_10000812_pt1 | contig 14078 bp, 11 predicted proteins | sample Neamet38_FD_203156 | JGI IMG/M metagenome (GOLD analysis project Ga0308004, IMG submission 203156) | Marine microbial communities from water near the shore, Antarctic Ocean - #38 | ecosystem: Environmental > Aquatic > Marine > Unclassified | place: Southern Ocean | collected 2014-06-06 | reverse complement strand
TGCTTTAGTACTAAAAAAAATTATCAAAAAAAAAGAATATAAAAGTAATTAAGCAATTTTCTCCAAAACAAAATCATGATGAAAAAGACTCTACAAATTATACTATAATTTTTTTTTTGTAATTGTATGTACACATTTTAGGTAATAAAAAAATAAAATTTAGTTTAATTTTACTTATTTTTGAACTTTCCTATTTTAGGCCTCTATTCCTACTGCTTGTGATGGTGGGACTGGTTGGTTACGCTCCAACTACCCCTGCAATGTCAATGCAGTACTCTACTATTGAGCTACAGTCCCATTTGGATAACAAAGTAATACTTCAATTTTTCTTTAAATAAATTATGTACATCTCAAATGTTATTTTTTTAAAAATATATTTGTTTCCTTATTCACTGAATACATCAGTGATAAATTAAGCCAAAAAATAGTAAAATTATAGTCTGAAAAAAAAGCACCACTTGGCAAAAAAGGTATAAATATATTGGACAAAAATATCAAACAGCCAATCTGTATAAAATTTTTTGAATATACAATTGTTTTTAATTTACCAAAAACTAAATTAAATATAATAAATAAGAGTATAATTGTTCCTATTAAGCCATGTTCTGCTAAAAACTCAAAATAGGTCTGATGAGGATGAGTAGCGCAATTATAATTAGGGTTTTCATTTTTACGACAGGTTACATATCTATAGTTTTTATTTCCTGCTCCAAAAAATGGATAATCTTTAAAGACACTGTATGCAGATTTGTAGAGGCTAGTATACGTAACAAAACTAGAATTTTTTGCATCTAGGAAATCATTGAACGAGCCCTCAAAAAGTGATGTTTTATATTCCTTATAGACAGTTCCAAGTTTAAGTTTAAAATCACTATCAGTTTCCTTTATTTTTTTTACTTCAGTGTAATAGAAAGTAACGATTGGATCTAAAAGTGATTCGTTATATCTAAATTTTAAGAAACTTGAACTATTAATCAAAGAACTAATTGCTATTAATATTAATAAGACTCCAATTAATTTTTCTTTGATTTTAAAATGATGATTAGTAAAGTAAAAAATCATAAACCCGAAAATAGCTTTAATTGCATTTGATCTTTCCCCAGTTAAAAATATTGCATAGAGAAAAAGTAATGAGATAGCAAATACAAAATATTTATAATTTTCTGAAAATTTATGATTTAAAGAAAGAAAATAACCAACAATAATTAAATAGAGGGCATTAATGTATCCACCAACAATAGGTTCGTCCTTAAAAAAACTGACAATTCTTTCTCCATACAATTCACCATAACCAAAAATATTTTTTCCTGTAAAACTTTCAATATAAACATCTATCATAATTATAAAAAGAGTAATTGCCCATATTATCAAAATTTTATTAAAAAAACTCTTATGATAAAAAAAATAATTAAATGCAAAAAAAAGAATTATAAATCTAATAAATCCAAAATTTCTTAGCATCCCTAAAGAAAAGTTTTCTGATAAAATAGAATTAAAAATTAGATATAAGTAAAATATTAAAAGTAACTTTACAGTTTTATTTGATAAAAACTTATATTCCTTTGTGCGTATTAAAAGAAATATAAATGAAAAGTTAATTAATAGAATATTGATTAACGAAATTGCTGAGCCTAAAATTATTGAGACTGGAATTAGGGAAAATAGTACAAAAAAGTAACTATCTAAAATCCTATTATTGTTTTTAAACAGAGTAAAGCCTTTAACTTTCTAAAAAGCTTTTTAATTGCTTGGATCTACTTGGATGTTTTAATTTTCTCAGTGCTTTTGCTTCTATTTGTCTAATACGTTCTCTCGTAACAGAAAATTGAAGACCTACTTCCTCAAGTGTATGGTCTGTATTCATTCCAACCCCAAATCTCATTCTTAAAACTCTTTCTTCTCTTGGAGTTAAAGTTGATAAAATTTTTGTTGTAGCTTCACTTAAATTGGACTTTATTGCTTGCTCTAGAGGAGCTAAGGCATTTGTATCTTCAATAAAATCTCCCAAACTACTGTCCTCTTCATCTCCAACTGGTTTCTCTAAAGAAACAGGTTCTTTTGAAATTTTTAGAACTTTTCTAACTTTATCTAAGGGCATTCTTAGCTTTTGGGCTAATTCCTCAGGAGTCGCTTCTCTTCCAAACTCACTTAAGATTAACCTTTGAGTTCTTACAATTTTATTTATTGTTTCAATCATATGAACTGGAATTCTGATAGTCCGTGCTTGGTCTGCAATAGATCTTGTTATTGCCTGCCTTATCCACCATGTAGCATAAGTCGAAAATTTATATCCTCTTCTATATTCAAATTTATCAACAGCTTTCATTAGACCAATGTTTCCCTCTTGAATAAGATCTAAAAATTGAAGTCCTCTATTTGTATATTTTTTAGCAATTGAAATTACTAATCTCAAGTTAGCTTCAACCATTTCTTTCTTGGCTATTCTAGATTCTTTTTCACCTTTTTGAACCCTGCTAACTACCTTTTTAAAGTCAGTAACAGAAATTCCTAATTTATGGCTTATTTCAATTAATCTTTCTCTAATATTCTTAAATTCATTCTTATTTTTTGAAAAAAACTGTTTCCACATTGGGTTGGTATCTAGAAATTTCTTAAGATTTGGATTAATTTCATTACCTATATAAAACTTAATGAATTCATTTCTTGGAATTTTTTGATCCATTGCTAACCTTAAGAGGTTCCCTTCTAACGAAACAATCTTTTTATTTTCAACATAATGTTTTTGAACTAGATCTTCTGTTACTGATGGGGATAGTTGAAGAGACTTAATTTTTTCTAGAATATCACTTACAATTTTTTCATGCACTTTTTCTTTTGCAGCAGAAAAACTTTCTGAATTTAAAATACAATCTAATTTTTCTTTTTGATATTTTATTAATTTTGCGTATTCTTTTGTAAGAGTATTAACAGTTTTTAAAATTTTTGGTTTAATCTCTGTTTCCATCGCAGCAAGCGTTGGATTAAATTCATCATCAGTTTCACTACTAGAGCTTTCATTAATTTTATCAGTCTCACCTGAATTTCTTTGTTTAGCACTTGGTCCTGTGCTCTCATCCTCCATATAGTTTGTGTCAATATCTATAATTTCTCTTACTAAAATTTCATCTGTTTGAAGTTTCTCATCCCATTCCACAAATTGTTGTGCAGTGATAGGGCTTTGAGCTAATGCTATTAACATTACATCTTTTCCAGCCTCAATTCTTTTTGCAATCGCAATCTCACCTTCACGAGATAGAAGCTCGACACCACCCATCTCTCTTAAATACATTCTTATTGGGTCATCACTCTTCTCAATAGTTTTTCCAGTTTCTGTTGTGGAGTTTTCTTTTTTTCTTAAAACTTTAAAATCAGATTTTTTTTCTACTAAAGCCACACTCTCATCCAGAATGTGCATAAATGCTTGTTCTAAATTATCATCAGAAAGATTTCTTTTTCCTAAAGATTTATTAAGCTCATCAAAGGTTATAAATCCTCTATGGGTTCCACGACCCATTAGTCTAGCAAATGATTTTGTAATTATTCTTTCCACAATAGTATATTTGAGATGACTTATATAAGCCCAATTTTGGAAAAATCCATGTATTTTTTGATTTATTTAATTGACGTTTTTTTGTCTTTTTAGCTCTCTTATTTCATTAAAGGTGCTTTCACTTAAATCTTTAGAAAATTTTGATTCAAGTTCCTCAATTCTAAACTCCAAATCATAGTTTTTAAGGTCTCTTGAAATTTCATCTAATAATTCAAACATTTTATTTTGATTATTTTGATTGTTATTCAGAATATGCTTAATCGCTGCAAATTTAAATATTTTTTCAATTATCTGTGGATCGATTGGAATTTCCTGAAGATTAAGTTTTTCACCACTTTTGATTTTTGTTAAAAGTGTTTCATAAATTATTTTATTTTCCTCACTAAATAATCTAATATTTTCAATTAAGTGGATGTTCTCCTGAAATATATCTAAATTATTCATTATTAAATAAAGTAATGAGAATTCTTTTAGCTCAACTCCACTTAATGATTTACTTTCATTAAAATATTTTTGAGTAGACTGTAGTGATTTAATTTTTTTATTATAAAACTGTTTTCTTCCTACATTACTATGGGGAGTTAAAGTTGAGATTTTTTCTAAAAAAAACTCAAGCACATATTTTTTAATAAAATCATCTTTAATAGTTCCTGCAATAGATCTTAGTTTTTTTTCAAAAATTGCCATTGATGAAGGGTTATTATCTGTCTGCTGTTTATAGTGATTGAATATAAATTGATGGATTGAAATTTTTGCTTGTTTGGTAAAATTGATAAAATTAACTTTACCATTTTTATTGACATAACTATCTGGATCCTCACCATCTGGCAAAAATAGAAATGAAATTTGTTTTTCTGGTTGTAATTCTTTAATTGAATTTTCTGCAGCTCTAAGTGCTGCTTTATATCCACTCTCATCACCATCAAAACAAATAATTATATCTTCAAAAAATTGATTTAATATTAGAATTTGTCTGTCTGTTAAAGATGTACCTAAGTTTGCAACAACGTTTTCAATTCCATTTTTACTCAAACCAACAACATCCATATAGCCTTCTACAAGATATACGTGGTCTATTTTATTGGATAATTTTCTAGCTAAATCTAAATTATATAAGTTTGAACCTTTTTTAAAAAAAGGTGTTTCTGGAGAATTGATATACTTTGCAAGATAGTTATTTTCTTGAATTGTTCTACCACCCAATCCAATGGGTTGGCCTGAGATATTATTAATTGGAAATATAATTCTGTCCCTAAACCTCTCCACATGTGTATTTTTTTTTTCATCTAAATAAAAAAGTCCACTTTCAGTTAAAACTTTTTCACTAAAATTATTTTTTAACTTTTCATAAAAGTTTGAGTTTCTTTCAACAAATCCAATTTTAAAATTTTTGACTTCGTTTTTACTGAGGCTTCTTTTTTTTAAATAATCTCTTGCAACAGTTAAACTTTCATTTTTTAAAATTTCTTCATGATAAAACTGTACATATTGATTGTATATAGAGCAATATTCTTGCCAATTTTTTTCTCTTTCTTCATCCTGTTTTGAAAATGTGTAGGGCCTCATACCAGCAAGATTTGCAAGAGATTTAACAGCTTCTCCAAATTTCAAATTTTGAGTTTTCATAACAAAGTCAAAAATATTTCCATGCTCAGATGTTGCAAAACAATGGTAAAATTCTTTCTCATCATTGACTGTAAAAGAAGGTGTTTTCTCTGTTTTAAATGGAGATAACCCAACAAATTCTTTTCCTCTTTTTTTTAAATTAACAGCTTTAGAAACTACTGTTGAAACCTTTAAACGAGTTTTAATTTCATCTAAATATTCCTTTGGATATTTCATTACTTATTTAATAGTTCTTTAAGTAAAGGACCAGCTTTTGCAAAGTCTAAATTATCTGGATACTGCTTCTTCAATTCACCCATGACTTTACCCATGTCTTTAACAGTTTCTGCACCTACTTTGCTTATTATGTCGATACATATTTTTTTAGTATCTTCTACATTTAGTTGCTGTGGTAAAAAAGTTGATAAAAGATCAAACTCTTTTTGCTCAACTTCCAAAAGATCGTTTCTATTATTTTTAGTGTAAATTTCAATTGATTCGACTCTTTGTTTAATCATTTTTTTTAAAAGTTTCTTAACATCTTCATCGTCTGTTTCTTTTTTATTAGATCCAGAACGGTTAAGGATATCTAGGTCTTTAATTGAAGATAGAATTAACCTGTAGGTTGAGATTTCCATCTTATTTTTTGATTTTAAAGAACTTTTGTAGTTTGTTTCTATTGTTTTTTTCAATGTCATAATAATTTTTAATGTACTTCAAAGATAAAATTCTTCAAAAGAAAAATTGTTTTTTGTAATTTTATAATACATCTCTGTTGCGATAATTAAGGTTTTATTGTATTAACCTTTAACTTATGAGTTGTAATTGATCAAAAAAGCAAAAAAAAATAGCTCTCACAAAATCTCACAGATTCACACAGGTATTTTAGTTCTTGAAGATAAAACTATATTTAAGGGTGTTGGTATTGGATATCAAGGAACAGCTACCGGCGAAGTATGCTTCAACACTTCACTAACTGGTTATCAAGAAATTATTTCAGATCCTTCTTATGCTGGACAAATAATTAATTTTACGTTTCCTCACATTGGTAATGTTGGAACTAACAAGGATGATTTAGAGTCAGATAAAATCTGGACGAAAGGTGTGATTTTTAATTCTGAAATAACAAGTCCCTCAAATTATAGATCTTTGGTTAATCTAGATTTGTGGTTAAAAAAAAATAAAATAGTTGGAATCACAGGTCTGGATACTAGAGGTTTAACCAATACTATTAGAGATAAAGGTGCACCCAAAGGAACTATTTCTTTTTCTAAAAAAGGTGTTTTTAATATCAGGAAATTAGTCAATATTACCAACCAATGGAGTGGATTAAAAAATCTAGATTTAGCAGAACAAGTTACAACAAAAACAAACTATGTTTGGTCTGGTTTTAAAACCTGGAAAAAAGAAACTGGCTATTTAAAAAATAAAAAAAATTCTTTACATATAGTAGCAATTGATTATGGAATTAAAAAAAATATTTTAAGATATTTTTCTGACCTTAACTGCAAAGTAACTGTAGTCTCATGTAAAACTAAAGCAAAAGGCATATTAGAATTAAAGCCAGATGGTATTTTTTTATCTAACGGTCCTGGTGACCCTGCTGCAACCGGAAAATACACAATAGAGATTATTAAAGAATTAATTAAAAATAACTTACCTATTTTTGGTATTTGTCTTGGTCATCAGATACTCGCTTTAGCTCTTGGTGCACAAACAAAAAAAATGAAATTAGGTCATAGAGGAGCCAATCATCCAGTTAAAAATTTGATTAAAGATAATGTAGAAATTACAAGCCAAAATCATGGTTTTGAAATTGTAAGAGAAACTTTACCAAAGAATATTGAAGTAACTCATAAATCTTTATTTGATAACTGCATTGAAGGAATTAGATTAAAAAACAAACCCATTTTTTCAGTACAGTATCATCCTGAATCAAATCCAGGACCACAAGATAGTGTTTATTTATTTGAAGAATTTATCAATAATATAAAAAAAAATGCCGAAAAGAAAAGATCTTAAAACTATATTAGTCATCGGTGCAGGACCCATAATTATTGGTCAAGCATGTGAATTTGATTACTCAGGAACTCAGGCGTGTAAGGCGCTTAAAGATGAAGGTTATAAAGTTATTTTAATTAACTCTAATCCAGCAACTATTATGACAGATCCTGATGTTGCAGATAAAACCTATATTGAACCTATAACTTTAAAGGTTTTAGAAAAAATTATACAAAAAGAAAAACCAGATGCAATTTTACCAACGATGGGTGGACAAACTGCTTTGAACTTAGCAATGGAAGCTGAAAAAAAAGGAATTCTTAAAAAATACAAGATTGAGTTAATTGGTGCCAATTCTAAAGCAATCTCAAATGCTGAAGACAGAAAGAAATTTAGAAAGAATATGTTAGATATTGGTTTGGACTTACCAAAATCTAAAGTGGTAAATCATATTAAAGATGCTGCTAAGGCCCTTAAGCAAATTGGTCTTCCTGCAATAATTAGACCTGCTTTTACTTTAGGAGGATTGGGTGGTGGTATTGCAAAAACTGAAAAAGAATATCTAAAAATAGTTAAAGATGGTTTACATGAATCTCCTGTTAGTCAAATTTTAATAGAAGAATGTCTTGAAGGTTGGAAAGAATTTGAAATGGAGGTCGTTAGGGATAAAAAAGATAACTGTATAATTATTTGTTCAATAGAGAATATAGACCCAATGGGAATTCATACGGGTGACTCGATTACTGTTGCTCCTGCTCTAACACTTACTGATAAAGAATATCAAGTAATGAGAAATGCTTCAATTGCTTGTCTTAGAAAAATTGGAGTAGAGACAGGTGGATCTAATGTTCAATTTGCAGTTAATCCTAAAGATGGAAGAATGGTTATTATCGAAATGAACCCAAGAGTTTCTAGATCATCAGCTCTAGCCTCTAAAGCAACTGGTTTTCCGATTGCAAAAGTTGCTGCTAAACTAGCAGTTGGTTATACTTTAGATGAATTAAAAAATGAAATTACAAAAACAACACCAGCTTCTTTTGAGCCAAGTATCGATTATGTGGTAACAAAAATTCCAAGATTTACATTTGAAAAATTCTCGACATCTGAAGCAATACTAGGAACTTCAATGAAGTCTGTTGGTGAGGCTATGGCAATTGGTAGAAATTTTAAGGAATCTTTGCAAAAAGCATTGGTTTCTCTTGAAATTGGTTTTTCGGGGTTGGATAGAATTTTTCCATTTAATAAAGAAGAGATTGAAAAAAAATTAAGAAAAAATATTCCCAACAGAATTTTATTGGTTGCAGAAGCGTTTAGAAAAAAAATAAATATTAAAAGAATTCATCAACTTTGTAAAATAGATCCTTGGTTCTTAGAGCAAATAAAAGAGATCGTTGATGAGGAAAATCAAATGCACAAAGATGGTCTTCCTAAAGACTATAATGAATTTAATAGAATTAAATCAATAGGTTTTTCTGATAAAAAACTTTCTGAAATTACTAAAATTTCTGAAGATATTGTTAGAAAAAAAAGAACTGCCCTGAAGGTATTGCCAGTTTACAAAAAAGTAGATACTTGTGCTGCTGAATTCAAATCTTTCACACCTTATATGTATTCGACTTACCAGAGAAATTATGCTTTGAATTCAGAATGTGAAGCAGAGCCCTCTTCAAGAAAAAAAATTATAATTTTAGGTGGTGGACCCAACCGTATTGGTCAAGGTATTGAATTTGACTATTGCTGTTGCCAAGCAAGTTACGCTCTTAAAGATAGTGGCTTTGAAACCATAATGATTAACTGTAACCCAGAGACAGTTTCAACAGATTACGACACAAGTGACAGGCTTTATTTTGAACCTCTTAAAGAAGAGTACGTTTATAATATTATTAAAAAAGAACAAGAAAGAGGAAATCTTGTAGGGATCATTGCTCAATTTGGTGGTCAAACACCAATAAAACTTACAAAATTTTTAAATGACAACAAGCTTCCCATCCTAGGCACTCAATACACGTCCATAGACTTGGCGGAAGATAGAGATAAGTTTAGAAAACTACTTGATAGATTAAAATTAAAACAAGCAGAAAGTGGTATTGCTAAAACTTATAAGCAAGCTATTAAAATTGCAGAAAGAATTGGACTACCTTTAATGGTTAGACCTTCTTATGTCTTAGGTGGAAGAGCGATGGAAATTGTACATGAAAAAAGTCAATTAAAAAACTTCGTAGAAGCAGCCTTTAAAGCTGCAGAAGAAAACCCAATATTGATTGATAAATTCATTAGCCATGCGATGGAAGTAGATGTTGATGCTATATCTGATGGAAAAGAAGTGTTTGTTGCTGGAATAATGCAGCATATTGAAGAAGCCGGCATTCACTCTGGTGATTCTGCGTGTTGTTTACCTCCAATATCAATCAAATCGAAATTAATAACTAAAATAGAAATTCAAACAAAAGAATTAGCTTTAGCATTAAATATAAAAGGTTTTATGAATATTCAATTTGCTATTAAAAATGATGAAATTTACGTCATTGAAGTAAACCCTAGGGCAAGTAGAACTGTACCTTTTGTATCTAAAGCTAAAGGAATACCCCTTGCAAAAATTGCATCAAGAGTAATGACTGGAGAGAAGTTATCAAAATTTAATTTAAAGAGTAAAAATAAGAATATATTTGCAGTTAAAGAAGCTGTGTTCCCTTTTAATAAATTCCCAAACAGTGATTTATTATTAGGACCTGAGATGAAATCAACAGGTGAAGTTATGGGCTTTGATAAAGATTTTGGTATGGCTTATGCAAAAAGCCAAATTGCTGCTTCAAACTCTTTACCCACTAAAGGCTTGGCATTTATTTCCCTTAAAGACGGTCATAAAGGTGAGGGTGTAGACTTAGCAAAACAGTTATTAAAATTAAATTTTACTTTATGCGCTACAAGTGGAACAGCTGAGTATATTCGTAAACATGGAATAAAATGCAAAACAATAAACAAGGTTAGTGGAGGATCTCCTCACATTGTTGATATATTAAATTCTAAAAAAATTGTTTTAGTTATTAATACTGGAGGTGGAAATAGTGAACATCGTCTTCATGATGCAATGGCTTTACGAAGAGCAACACTCAGCAATAAAGTTCCTTATTGCACGAACATGTCTACTGCTCAAGCTTGTTTAATGGGAATTAGATCCCTAAAAACAAAAGCTATCACAGTGACATCACTTCAGGACATCTAAAGGTGTCAAAAATTATTAAGATTGGGATTACAGAAAATAATAATAAAAAAATTAACGAGGTTAATGCAATAGAACTTGTTGCTGGTAAAGGTGTAACTGGTGACAGACATTTTAGAGATTACAATGATCCTTATAATCACCTTTCTATTATTGAGAGTGAAAGTATTGATGAATATAATAAAAAATATAATTTAAATATTCCATACTTAAACTTTAGAAGAAATATCGTTACAAGAGGAATAAAATTAAACGATTTGATTGATAAAAAAATATTAATTGGAAATGTTCAATTAGATGTGATTGATCTATGTAGACCCTGTCGTCATCTTTCAGAAAAATTAGATAAAGATAATATTATTAAAGAATTTTTAAGAAAAGGTGGAGTCAGGTGTGAGATCTTAAATGATGGAAAAATTTCAATTAGTGATCAAATAAAAATAATCTGAGACTAAATTACTACCTATTTTTACGTGCAAAAATAAAAGACTTAATACATAAAAAAGTAAATATTAAACCAGTTATAAGCATCATTAGTTTAGAGGTGTCAGCCCACATATTATTAAATGATGTACCTTTTAGCAATCCTCTTGAAAAATCTAAACCACTAATAAATACAATTAAGCCAAATGATACAACTATATGCATAAATAATTTTTTTCTATTTGGAAACTTAACAGTTAAAAAAGCAAATAATAATATTGGTAGGCCAAACAAGGATGGGATAAATGATGTCAGAGAGTTACTGCCACTTAGAAAACTTACGGCCGCTCCCCAGATAATTAAAAATACTCCATAAATAATTGAAACACTCTCCATACTTTTTCCTAGAAAGATAAATTCTTTAATTTCTGTAATATGATTATTATTTTCATCCATAATATTTATTTTACCTTCCAATCAGTTGGGAAAGTAACATAGTTTAGCTGTAAGCAACGTCTTTCTTTTACAATCTCTTTCTTTTCCATCCCATGCCAAGTGCCAGGTCCACTGGAAAAGAAGTAACCATAATTATTTTTATAAGGAATGGTTTTAACTTTTTCTAATTTCTCATTATAAAAATCTGTACCTAAGCTCTCAGATTCATTGAATTTATTGATAAATAGGAGGCATGACATTAGCTTTTCTTTAATATCACAATGAGGTTTTAACCAAAAACCTTCTCTATCACAAATAACTTCTATTCTTACATAAGAGTTTGATAAATCTTTTTTAATTAATGAGGAAATTTTTTGATGTGTTTCTTTTGATTGTAAATCATTAATAAATTTTACTAACCCTGGAAATTCATTTGCATTTTCTTTTGTTACAAAACATCTGAACTTAATAGCTTTACCACCAGTTGCTATTCCCTCTCTAAATTCTGCGGCACCTCCATCAATAGCTCTAGTGCCATCATAACTTAAATTATGTTCAGCAACATTTGCTATATCAGCTGTATTTATTTCCTTAATTGCCTCATCAGATAAAGGCTCATTTAATTCCCAGTGCTGAAAAGGTTCAGAGTGCTCCTTTGAGTTATTTAATAGTGAATTAAGAAAAGTCATATTCGTTTAGTTTATTTTTTAAGTATTTTGATATTTTGTTGGCTTCATCAAGTTTTTGATAACTCCAACTATCCACTACTGTATCAAGATTCTTAATTACTTTCAAAGATTCAAATAAACTAAAAAAATTCTCGAACCTCTCGTTTTTTTTAATTGCTGGCATTTTTGCTACATAAATTGGTTTTCCAGTTATAGCAGCTTCAGAGATCATGGAAGTTGAGTCACAAGTTATAACAATATGGTCTGCTAGTTTTAATGCAGACAAATAAGCCTTTTTATCTACATTATCTATGACAATTTGATCTTGGACAAAATACTCTTGGGCTTTTTTAATAATACTTTTTGGGGTTCTCATTGAGGGAATAATTATTGCTTGATAATTATTATTTAAAAAATTATTTCTAATTTTTAAGAATATTTCATCAATTACTTTCTCTTCATAATTATAATAGTTTGTAGGTCCACCAATAATAAAAGTTACAATCTTTTTTTGACTATCAACTCTAGGTTTTAAATAGTTCTCATTTTCATCCAACTCACTATTTGTTAAATAGTGAATTGCACCCTTGCTAGTTAAAACATTTTTACCCTGTAAATCATCATGTTCTGGAGCAACAATATAATCAAAATTGCTCAAAGAAACTTTTGGGTCTTGAATGTGAATATTCATAATTTTATTTTTAAGTTTATTTTTTAAGCAAATAGAGGGGATAACACTTTTTCTACCACATGAAATTACGATATTGAAATCATGATTAATTTTATTTTTAAAAACAAAATTTTTAATTGGTGTCAATTTTGGGGGAAATAATTTCCAAAAATTGTTAAGTTCAATTTTTTCGTGTATAAAATCTAAATCTAAAGCCTTGGCTAACCCCTCTGCTTGACTAATCATGCCATGCATGCCCTCAGTCAATAATAATCCTTTTAATTTTCTCATTTATCCTTATATAACTTTCTATGAGTCAAAATCCAACAAAACACACAAAAGTATTAATAATAGGCTCAGGTCCAGCTGGATACACTGCTGCAGTTTATGCCGCGAGAGCAATGTTAGACCCAATTTTAGTTTATGGAATTCAGCCTGGTGGACAGTTAACTACAACAACAGATGTTGAAAATTATCCAGGATTTTCAGATGTAATTCAAGGTCCATGGTTAATGGATCAAATGAAAGATCAAGCAAAGGCAGTTGGAACTGATTTAATTGAAGATCATATTTCTTCAGTAAATTTAAAATTAACTCCATTTGAAGCTATTGGAGACGGTGGACAAAAATATACTGCTGATAGCATAATCATATCTACTGGTGCTCAAGCAAGATGGTTAAATTTAAAATCAGAACAAGCGTATAGAGGTTTTGGTGTTTCGGCATGTGCAACATGTGATGGTTTTTTCTTTAAAGAAAAAGTAGTGGCAGTTGTTGGTGGTGGAAATGCTGCTGTTGAAGAGGCAATGTTTCTTACAAAATTTGCATCAAAAGTAAAATTAATTCATAGACGAGATACTTTAAGAGCAGAAAAATTACTTCAGAAGAAATTAATGGCAAATAAAAAAATTGAAATAATTTGGGATAGTGCTGTTGAGGAAGTTATTGGTGATAGCGAACCTAAAAATGTTACAGCTATTAAAGTTAAAAACCTTAAAACGAATAAAATTGATGAAATTAAAGTTCATGGCTTATTTATTGCTATCGGTCACGATCCAGCAACAGCTTTATTTAAAGAACAATTAGATATGGATAAAGAAGGTTATTTAATTACTAAACCAGATTCAACAGAGACTAATATTCCTGGAGTTTATGCAGCAGGTGATGTTAAGGACAAAATATTCAGACAAGCAGTTACTGCTGCTGGTATGGGGTGTATGGCTGCACTTGAAGCTGAAAAATTCTTATCTCACTAACTTAAATATTAACTATTTTAGAAATTTCTTTTTTTCTACCTAAGCTCCATTTTATTTCTGATATCTCGTTAGACTCAAAAATAGTTTGCTGAATATCATTTTGAATAACAGCTATCATTGCTCTTGCAACAGTTTCTGAATGAATAGGTTTCATTTTCTTTAAAGGACCTAAAAGCAAAGGTGATAATAGTTTAAATACAAAAATTCCTATTTTTTCACCTACTCTCTTTTCTTTTCTATCTCCCATTAA
>Ga0308004_10000811_pt1 | contig 14081 bp, 14 predicted proteins | sample Neamet38_FD_203156 | JGI IMG/M metagenome (GOLD analysis project Ga0308004, IMG submission 203156) | Marine microbial communities from water near the shore, Antarctic Ocean - #38 | ecosystem: Environmental > Aquatic > Marine > Unclassified | place: Southern Ocean | collected 2014-06-06 | reverse complement strand
TATAACAATGTTTTAAGTGAAATTAATAATGATCAAAATTTTATTATTAGCTTTAAAGATAAAAAAAACAAAATTGATTTATCCAAAAGATCTAAGCTAAAAACAAAATCCAATATTACAAAAAAAAGTTTTATTAGCAATATTGAAAAATCAAAAAAATATATTAAAAGTGGTGATATATTTCAAATAGTTCCAAGTCATAGATTTAAAATGAATTTTAAACATAGTGCAACTAAACTATATGAGGTTTTAAGAGTGACAAATCCATCTCCGTTTATGTACATATTTAATTTTCCTAAATTTAATATTGTTGGCTCAAGTCCTGAAATATTAGTTAGAGTAAGGAAGAATAAGGTTACTATAAGGCCAATAGCTGGAACTAGACCTAGAGGAAAGACTAAAAAAGAAGATTTGAAAAACGAAAAGGCTCTTTTAAACGATGCTAAGGAAATTTCTGAACATATGATGTTGTTAGATTTAGGCAGAAATGATGTTGGGAGAGTTGTTAAGCCTGGTACTGTAAAGGTTACATCAAGCTTTACTATCGAAAGATATTCTCATGTAATGCACATAGTATCAAATGTCGAAGGTGAGTTAAAAAAAGATAAAACATTAATGGATGCTCTTATGGCAGGATTTCCAGCTGGAACAGTTACAGGCGCACCAAAAATTCGAGCTATGCAAATCATCGATGAACTAGAGAAAACAAAAAGAGGCCCTTATGCTGGGGCGGTAGGATATTTTTCATCTATGAAAGAAATGGATACATGTATAGTGCTAAGAACTGGAATAGTGCAAAATAAGAAATTATATGTGCAGGCAGGTGGTGGTGTAGTTTATGATAGTAAGGCTGCAAATGAATATAAGGAAACAGTAAATAAATCAATGGCAGTGATTAAAGCTGCAGAAATAGTTATGGGCAATAATCAATGATCCTATTGATAGATAATTATGATAGTTTTACATTTAATTTAGCACATTATGTGGAAGAGACTGGTCAGACTGTTTCGGTTTTAAGAAACGATAAAGTTACAGTTAAAGATATTATTAATGATATTAAGCCTTCCAAAATCATTATTTCTCCTGGGCCCTGCACTCCTAATGAGGCTGGTATTAGTATAAATGTGATTAGAGAGCTATACAAAAAATTACCTATTTTAGGTGTATGTCTTGGACACCAATCTATAGGACAAGCATTTGGTGGAAAAATTGTGCAGGCAAAAAAAATTATGCATGGGAAAATTTCTAAAGTGTCAAATATCAATAAATCTATACTCCTTAAAGGTCTTCCAAGAATGTTTGATGCGACTAGGTATCATAGTTTAGTTATTCAACCAGATTCATTACCAGACTGCTTTAAGATTATTTCAACTACTAAAGATGATGATGTGGATGTTATCATGGGTATTGAGCATAATGAATATCCTCTATTTGGTGTTCAATTTCATCCTGAGAGCATTGGTACTTCTAAGAAACATGGAAAAAAAATAATCTCTAATTTTGTAAATTTATGATGAATGATTTGAAAAAGTTTATTGCTCCTGCATACAATAATGAAATGGATACTGAAATGACTTCTGAGGCCTTTAATGTCATTATGTCTGGAAATGCTACTGAGGGCCAAATAGGTGCATATTTAATTGCATTACAAAAAAATGGTATAAATAAAAATCATGTACTTGGTGCATTAAAAGTGATGCAAGAAAAAATGATTAAGGTGAAAGTTCCAGACAACTCAATTGATACATGTGGAACAGGAGGCGATGGTATTGGTTCACTCAATGTATCCACCGCAACTGCTTTTGTTGTTGCGGCTACAGGAATACCGATTGCTAAACATGGAAATAAGGCACTAACATCAAAGTGTGGTTCAGCCGATGTATTAGAGGCATTAAACATAAAACTTATAGCCGACCCTTTTCAACTAGAGAATTGCATTAATGAAATAAACATATGTTTTATGTTTGCCCCAAACCATCATCCGGCAATGAAATATGTTGGCAAAGTAAGACAGGAAATAGGTATAAGAACTATATTCAATATGTTGGGCCCCCTACTAAACCCTGGAAATATTCAATCACAAATCGTCGGCGTATATAGTGAGGATGTACAGAAGATTTATGGAGAAGTTCTTTTAAAATTAAAACGAAAAAAATCAATAATTGTGACTGGTGGCAATGGTATGGACGAAATAAATATTAATGGTATAAATAAAATACTTACTCCAGGTGGTAATATTTCGACATTTTTAGCCTCATCAATAGGTATTATCAATCAAGATGAACGTCAACTTAATGGTGGCGACGCTTTATATAATGCCAGTAGAATAAAAGATATTTTTAGTGGAACTAATGATGCATTTTATGAAATTGTATTATTAAATTCAGCTTTTGCTTTATCACTAAACGATGTCGAAACATTGACACCTGACATGATTAAAGAGAAATATTTGATAGCCAAACAAATTGTTGATTCAGGTGAGGCGATGAATAAGTTAAATCAATTAATAAATTATACTCAAGGTATTTAATTTATAGTATGTCTATATTAAAAGAAATATACGAATATAAAAAAAATTTTGTTAAGCAGCAAAAAGTATTATGTAGTTTGGATAAAGTAATTGACCTGTCCAGTGAGTATAGCCCGATAGGATTTATAAATAAAATTAGCACAGATATATTAGAAAAAGATGTATCAATAATTGGGGAATTAAAAAAATCCAGTCCATCCGCAGGAATAATATTTAACAATGACAATGAATATAAAAAAATAGCAAATACCTATGAAGATAATGGAATTTCTTGCCTATCTATTTTAACAGATGAGAAATATTTTAAAGGATCCAATGATGATTTTGTTCAAATAAGATCTAACATAAAAATCCCAATTATTAGAAAAGATTTTGTAGTCGACAGATACCAGGTGTATGAGTCAAAGATGCTAGGTGCAGATTGCATTCTAATAATACTATCAATGCTTAGTAATGCAGAAGCTAAGGAGTTAGAGGAAGAGGCAATTTCTATTGGGCTTGATGTACTAATTGAAACACACGATAAAGAAGAAATGAACACTGCAATTAATATGAAATCTAATTTAATCGGAGTTAATAATCGAAATTTAAATGATTTTTCTGTAGATATAAATAATTCTATATCTCTCACTGCGGAACCCGTTAAGGACAAAATTTATGTATGTGAAAGTGGAATAAAAACTAAAGAAGATATTAATTTTATTAAAAATAATTCTATTATAAAAACATTTTTAATAGGCGAATCATTAATGAGATCGGATCCACTAGAAGAACAAATAAGAACGCTTTTAATATAAGGACTCATATTATTTATTTAAGTTATTGATATTGTTAAGATTAAATTAATTGAAACATAAAGCGAACATTGATAGAACATTAGCATATTAATTATTTATCTTATGCTGACAAAAAAACAAAAAGAATTACTTACCTATATAAGCACATCTCAAAATCGAAATGGCGTCTCACCGTCTTATGATGAAATGAGAACAGCTTTACATCTCAAGTCTAAATCGGGAATTCATAGACTTATTATAGCTCTTGAGGAAAGAGGGTTTGTTAGGCGTTTAGCTCACAAAGCTAGAGCCTTAGAGGTAATAAAAGATAGTTACTCAAACATTGATATTTCAAATCAAAATCAAAATAATCTTATAGTAGGTAAATTTAACGGTAAATCAGATCAAGATGATAGTCACAAGGTCTCTACCCTTCCTTTATACGGAAAAATTGCTGCTGGGACACCTATTGAGGCAATACAACACAACGACGAAACAATTGATGTTCCTAAGGACATGATGCCTATTGGTGAAAGTTACGCTCTAACTGTTGAAGGTGATTCAATGATCAATGAAGGTATTTTTAGCGGTGACACAGTATTAATTAAAAAAACGAATTATGCTGATAGTGGTGATATTATTGTCGCATTAGTCGATGATTCTGAGGCCACTTTAAAAAGATTAAGGAAGAAAGGTCAGAGCATTGCACTTGAGAGTGCTAATCCCGCTTACGAAACAAGAATTTTAGCTCCACATAGAGTTAAGGTTCAAGGTAAATTAATTGGCCTGTTAAGAAAATACTAGATTTAAGCCATTTTTTTTTAAATTACCTTTTAAATTTTATATAAATCAGCTATTTATATGGCTGATTATGAAAAAGCTTCTATCGCCTAAAAACAATAAACATGCAATTCTAACTATTGGAAATAAATCTTACTCTCTTCCTATATATAAAGCATCAGAGGGTAGTGATGTTATTGATATAACAAAGCTTTACGCTGAAAGTAAACATTTCACATATGATCCAGGTTTTACTTCAACTGCCTCATGTAAATCTGATATTACATTTATCGACGGAGATAAGGGTATTTTAAGATACCGCGGATATGATATCGAAGACTTATCTAAAAATAGTGATTTTATAGAGGTCACAAACTTATTAATATACGGTGACCTTCCAAATAAAAAGCAACTTAGTAAATATTATAAATTAATATCTAAGCATACAATGGTTCATGAACAACTATTAAAATTTTTTAATGGTTTTAGAAGGGATGCTCATCCAATGGCTATGATGGTTGGTGTTATGGGTGCTCTTTCTGCTTTTTACCAAGATTCTTTAGATATTAACGATCCACACCAAAGAATGACAGCTTCACGTAGAATTATTGCTAAGGCATCAACTATAGGTGCTATGGCTTATAAATATTCCATAGGGCAGCCTTTTGTTCAGCCAAATAACTTACTCACTTATTCAGAAAATTTTTTAAATATGTGTTTTAGTGTACCTGCTGAGAAATATAAAATTTCACCTGTAATGTCGCAAGCAATGGATGCAATATTAATTTTGCATGCTGATCACGAACAGAATGCTTCAACTTCCACTGTTAGACTAGCTGGTTCGTCAGGTGCTAATCCTTTTGCGTGTGTTGCAGCAGGTGTAGCATCACTGTGGGGACCTGCGCATGGCGGAGCCAACCAAGCGGCATTAGAAATGCTTGAAATGATTGGTAATAAAAAAAATATTCCTTTGTATATAAAAAAAGCTAAAGATAAAAATGATCCATTTAGACTTATGGGTTTTGGACATAGAGTTTATAAAAATTATGACCCTAGAGCAAAGATCCTTAAGCAAACATGCAAGAAGGTACTTAAGCATATCGGAATAAAAAATGATCCTGTGCTTGAGGTTGCAATGGAATTAGAAAAAATTGCCTTAATGGATAAATATTTTATAGATAAAAAACTTTATCCAAATGTAGATTTCTATTCAGGAATAATACTAAGAGCAATGGGCTTTCCACCAGAAATGTTTACTGTAATATTCTCAATTGCTAGAAGTGCTGGTTGGACTGCGCATTGGCATGAAATGATTGAGGACCCAGTTCAAAAGATTGGTAGACCTAGACAACTTTATACAGGTAACAAAAAATCTATATATGGTAAAAAAAGATCTACCAAAAATACACGTTAATTAATGAAGTATAATTTAATTTTATATTTTTTTAGCGCTTTATAAAATTTAACTTTTTCAACAACTATCGTTAAGTCCTTATCTACAGCTAACACATTTAACTTATTTTCATACATCATTTGTAATGTGTTTAATCCAACAGCAGGTAAATCAATTTTAAGATTTTGATCAGTTTTAGGCATTTTTATCAGCACACCTTCAACTATATCTCTAGAAATTTTTTTCTTTATTGAATTAATACGTGTAAGCATTTTATCGGTACCCTCAACGGCCTCTATAGCAAGAATATAACCATTAGAAATAACACAAGATTGTGCATTATCGAAATTACTTAGAGTTTTTAGCAATGAAACACCCTTATCAACATCGTTCTTCTCAGTAATTGATAATACATCTCTTTCCTCATCTAAGAGATATTCATTTGGAAAAACATCAATAAAAGATTTTATTATAAAGCCCTCATTCTTAAAAATATTAACTATATTGTTTAAAATACTTCCATCGCCTTCACTGAAAGCGATAAGTAAACTTGACATATACTTATTTAAGATTTTATCTAATTTTAACTTAGTTAAATCTGGACGACTGACAGAACCAAGAAAGCAAATATGTGTAATATTATTGATTCTAAGTAAATCAATACATTTTTCTAATTCAAAAAGCTTTAAATTATGTACAAATCTATTTTTGGGGAGCTTTTTTTTATTATTAATTGAAATATTAATATAAATAAATGTTTTAAATTTTTTTTTGATAGAGCTAAAGGCAAATAAAGGTAGATCATTATTACCCCCTATTAGAGCTAAATTATCAAATTTTTTTTTCATTTAAAGGTACATAGCCCACGAGAACTGTCAGCCTTAATAAAATCAATAAGTTTTTTCGTAAGTTCATTTTTAGTGTTATTATTAGCAATAGATTCTGTTTTAATTTCATTTGAATTAAAGATTTTTTCAAAAGTTAATTTGAAGTCTTTAATTAATTCATTTGAATAATTTGCTCTTCGGAGACCGACAATATTAAGTCCTAGTAAATGAGCTCTATTGCCTGTTATAAGGCCATATGGAACTACATCATGTTCAACAGCACTCATACCACCAATCATTGATAAAGATCCTACTCTACAAAATTGATGAACAGCAGATAAACCGCCTAATATAGCAAAATCATGAACTGTAACGTGACCTGCAATAGTAGCTTGATTAGCCATTATTACGTTATTACCTACTTTACAATCGTGAGCTATATGAGCACCAATCATAAACAGTGAATTATTCTCAATAGTTGTAAGCCCGCCTCCACCTTCGGTGCCAACGTTAACTGTAACATGCTCTCTAAATGTATTGTTTTTTCCAATTCTTAATTTAGTAATTTCATTATTAAATTTTAAATCTTGCGGTGGTGAGCCAATAGAACAAAAAGGGTAAAAAATATTGCCTTTTTCTATATCAGTATTTCCAGTAATAAAAACTGATGACTTGATATTATTATCATCGGCAATTTTTACATTATCCTCTATTACTGAATAAGGACCAATGTTGACATTTTCTCCAACAATAACATTCTTTCCGATTATTGCAGTTTTATGAATATTTGACATTAATTTTTATCCATAATAGTTGCGCTCCAAGTGGACTCAGCAATAACATTTCCATCACTATCTTTAGAAATACCATTAAATTTCCATACTCTACCCCTAGATCTAGACGCCTTAACAAACGCATAAACTTCATCGCCTGGAAAAACAGGTTTTCTAAATTTAGCCTCGGAAATATTCATTAAATATACAATTTTATCAAAAGTTTCATCCTTAATGCTATAGGCAATTAAAGCAGCTGCAGTTTGAGCCATCATTTCGACTAAAATAACACCCGGCACTACAGGTTTTTCTGGAAAATGACCTTTAAAAAAAGACTCATCGTGATTGAATATCTTATAGCCAGTAGCACTAGTTAGTTTTTCTATATCAAATAGTTTATCTAAAAATAGAAATGGGTCTCTATGTGGAATTAATTCTTTTATTTCTTCTAATAAAATTTCATTTTTCATATTTACATCATTATTTTTTTATAATTTTTAAGATATTTATTAATATTTATTGCAGGATAACCCATAACTGTTTCACCTTTTTTGATATCTCTAATGACACCAGATTTGGCTGCTACCTTTACATAATCGGAAATTCTAATGTGACCACCTATGCCTGTTTGTCCCCCGATTTGAACAAAATTACCTATATTTGCACTTCCTGCAAATCCACACTGTCCTGCAATAATACAGTTGTTACCTATGACAACATTATGTGCAATATGAACCAAATTATCAATAAATGTTTTTTCTCCAATAATTGTATCATTAAAACTACCTCTATCTATGGTACAGTTAGAATTAATATTTACATCATTTTGAATAATAACTCGTCCAATATGAAATATCTTAAAAGGTTTATTTTCTTTATCAAAGGCAAAACCAAATCCATGCTGACCAATCTTTGTTCCATCACCAATAGTTACATTGTCACCAATTATTGAATTACTGATAGATACATTTTTTCCAATTTTTACATTATTTCCAATTGAACAGCTATGACCAATAGAGCTAAAATGACCAATTGAAAAATTATCTCCTATAAATACACCTTTATCAATAAATGTATTTGGAGATATAGATGAATTAGTACCGATATCTAAATTACTTAATTCAGAAATCTCATTTAAAGTTTTAGATCTATAAAAAAAGGATGAAATTTTTGCAATATCACATTCTAGATTATTACTAATTAAGATTAATTGTTTATTATCCATATAACTAGATAATTTTTTATTGGTAATGATATACTTAGCATCAGTAGAAGGGGTGTACTTGTTACTGCTTACAAAAGTTAGATCGTTAGTATTTGCGATATCTGGTCTTACAAAGGAGCGTAAAGAATCTTTTTTATTAATTTCATTAACTTCTAAATTACAAATATCAATAATATCACCGACACTTATATTGGAGTTAGTGTAGTGAAAAGACATCTAGATTATACTAATCTAAACTTACCTTAATTTTTGGAAGTTTCTTATTAAGCTTTTTTATGATATTTTCAGTAATATCCATATTAGATGCACTTAACAGTACAGAATTTTTTTCAAGTATAACTGTAACACCTAATTCTTTGCTCAACTCCTCTAATATTGGCTTTACATTTTCAAGTATTTCATTTCTAGCTCTTTGTAGTCCACCCTCAAGTTTTCTTAACTTTTTTTGTTTTTCAACCTGATAAGTCTGTAACTTTTTTTCATAGTCTTTGGCTTTAAGCTCAAATGCCTCTGGCGCAATTACACTTTGTTGTTCGATAAGTTTATTTCTTTCATCAAGCATCTTTTTATCAGACGCAAGAATTTCATCTTCTGTGGATTTTTGAAAAGCCTCAAATTGCTTAGTTGCATTTTTTGCAGCTTTTGAATCTGAAAGAACTAAGTTTAGATCAACTATTGCTATAGAAGTATTTGGATAAGCTGTTTCAGCAACAGAATTAAGACCAAATAAAATCATTACTAAGAAAGTTAGTTGAAATATTTTTTTATTTATTTTATTCATTTAAAAATTGTATCCTACATCAAAAGAAAATTTATCAATAACGTCATTTGGCTCAGACATAAAAGGTTCAGCAAGAATAAAATTAATTGGACCAATAACACTATCCCAATTTAGATTAATACCAATTGACGCTCTTACTTTATGACTATCATCAATTGATCCGTACCTATCGTCTAATCCCCAAACGCTGCCAACATCTAAAAACAATGAACTTGATATATCATATTCATCAATAGGTAAATCAAAATTTGTTTCAGTAATTATCAAATAGTAGTAATTTCCACCTGTATAAGAGGTATCTAATAATGGGCCAACTTTCCCAAATTTAAAGCCACGTAATTTTTTCCCACCTAGATCAAACATTTCGTCAACAGATGCATATTTTCCGTTGTAACCATTCATTGAGCCTAATTCTGATTTAATTGATCCAGTAAAAGTATTGCCTACTTTTTTATATACCTTATATGATAATTTATTTTGCAAGTAATTTGATGTTCCACCCAAGCCAGCTAAATTCTGTTCAATGGTAAAAATTGAACCACTGGTTGGCTTGTAAGGGCTATTTCGTTTATCTAGAGTTAATACATAACCAAACCTTGAAACTGTATCGGTGCCCGCTAGTAAAGTTTCATAAGCAGTTGCATTTGAATCGGGTTTTGTTTTGGTTGTAAGCAAGCTATATTGAGCAGATATTCTATTGTCATTTGAAAGTGGAAATCCTACGGCAAGTCCGGTGCCAAGTGTTTCCGTTTCATAATTTACATTGGTCGGATCACTATATCTACTATATAAATCAGTCGTTACTGATAAATTTTTATTCCTAAAAAAAGGCTCAGTAATAGAAATATCGTAAAGAGTTTGTGTGCTAGCAAAGCTTGCAGAAAGTTTAACTTTTTGTCCTTTTCCTAAAAAATTACGCTCACTAATTCCCGCACTTAAAGTGGAACCATTTTGATCACCATAACCAGCACCTAAAGTAGCACTTCCAGTACTTCTTTCTGTTACATTAACATTTAAATTTAATTTGTCGGTGTCATCAACTCTCTCTTCATTTATTTCGACTGATTCAAAAAAATTTAATGAACTTATTTTATCTTTTGCATAATTTACTGAAAACTTATTGTAAGGATCGCCCTCACTAAATGCAAAAGAACGACGAATAACTTTATCTACAGTTCTCGTATTTCCAAATATGTTTATTCGATTTACGTAAACCTTAGGGCCTTCATTGATATTAAATATGATATCAACTGTTTTATCATCATCATTTTGAACTATGTCAGGAATAACATCGACAAATGTAAAACCATAACTAGCTGCAGAATTTTTAATTTGTTCAATGGAACTTTTAATAACTTCACTATTAAATAATTTACCTTCATTTGAAGATAGTGAATTTTCTATTATATCTTTGTTTAGCTTTGCAAATTTAGTAGTAACTCTAATTTCTCCAAAATTATACATCTCTCCTTCGTATACAGAAAATAAGATTTCAAATTTATTCTTATCTTTAACAAGTTGGGAAATTGAAGATGTAAATTTAAAATTTACATAACCATTTTCATTATAAAATTTAGTAATTAATTGCTTGTCATATTCAATCCTATCTGGATCGTATTGATTGCCGGATGCCCAAAATTTAAATATCGAGGGAATTTTGGTCGACATAACGCTCTTAAGTTCTTTGTCAGTAAAAACTTTATTTCCAACAATATTAATCTTAGATACTTTTATTACACTAGCTTCATCAATTTTATAGATTAAATTTATACGATTATTATCCAGTAATTCTACTGAAGGATCAACTGTTGCAGAAAGTCTTCCTGACCGCTGATATAATTCTAGTAAACGTTTAACGTCCTCTTTTACTTTGCTTCTAGAAAAAACTGATCTTTCACTTAATTTTATCTCAGCAATTAAATCTTCATCTTTTTTTGTTTTATTACCTTCAAAAAGAACAAGATTAATCGTTGGATTCTCTTTAACATTAATCGTTAGGACACCATCTAGGTAAATTAATGAAATATCTGAAAAAAGCTGAGTGTCATAAAGTTTCTTAATAGTATCATTAGCCAAAGAGTCTGAATATTCCATACCAGAATTAATTTGACCATATGTAATAACAGTATCGTAACTAATTCTTTTAAGTCCCTCAATATTTATATCTGTTACAATGTTATCATCTGTAGCAAATACGTAGCCACATAACATTAGATATAGAAGTAAAGATTTGAAAAACATAGTCATCATCTATTTATATATAAGTTCCAAGTTTTAATCATCTATTAAATTAATCAATTACAAGCTTACTACGAAGTATATAATTATCGATAATTTTGAATGAATCAATAATATTTTCAATACTAGGCTTAATAATATTATTTCCATCAACTATAAATTTATTCATAATTTTTTCATTATTTTCTACTATATCGGTAAATAATATTTTTTTTTGTAAAAAAAGAGAAACCATAATTTCATTACAGTAGTTCAAAATTGATGGGGCTAATCCTTCGTGATACATTGCTAATTTTGCTAATTCTATTGCTCTAAATTTTTTATCATCGATGTTAAAAAAATTAAGTGAGTTGATCTTATTTAAATCTAACTGAAATTGACTTAACTCAATATTGTTTTTTTCAAATAAAGCGCTAGATATCGAAATTTCCATACTAGGCTGACTTAAAAAAGCATGAATAGAACTGTCTTTAAACTCGATTAATCCATGAACAATTGATTCAGGGTGAATCAATGCATTTATATTATCAGGACTTATATTAAATAGAATGCATGCTTCAATTATCTCAAGACCCTTATTCATTAAAGTCGATGAATCAACTGTAATCTTGCTCCCCATTTTCCACTTAGGATGTGTAATAGCTTGCTCTGGAGTAATTTTTTTTAAATCGACATAATCGTAGTTGTAAAAGTTTCCACCACTAGCGGTAAGTGTGTAACTCTTAATTGAATCAATATTTTTATTTTTAATTAATTGATAAATTGCATTATGCTCTGAATCCAAAGGTATAATTTTTGTTGAAGATGTATTAGCTTTATCAAGGAACAAATTTCCCGTACATACAATGCATTCTTTATTAGCAAGTCCTATAGTCTTACCAGAATTGGCGAGTTGCATTAATAACTTTAAAGGTGCAGAACCTGATATTGCAAAAATAACTATATCTACATTGTGGGAGCTAACTAAATTATAAAATTCATCAATACCCGCATGAATAGTGTAATCTCTTAGTTGATTTTCATACCTAGTTATTAGTTCTTTATTAGCTATACCAATACTTTTACAATCAAATTCATCAGCAATTTCAATCAACTTATCAATATTAACATTACAAGTTATACCAGTAATATTAAAATCATCCTTATTAGCTCTAATTAAATTTAATGTTGAGTCCCCTATTGACCCAGTGGCACCGTAAATAACAATGTTTTTTTTAGTCATACAAACTCATAAAATTAAAATTAAAAGATAATAGAACTAAATGAACAAAAAAAATTAGAATAAAAGCATCCATTCTATCTAATAAACCACCGTGACCAGGTAGCAAATTTCCAAAATCTTTTATTTCAAGATAACGCTTTAAATATGATTCAAGTGCATCGCCTAAAAAAGATATTAAACCAATTAATAATGTAACTAGAGTAATTACATAAATATAATTACCTAAAAAAAACATAAAGGTTATCGAAAAAATTAGTAAGGATAAAAGTCCAACAATTAAACCGCTATATGTTTTATTCGGACTTATTTTTGGAAATAGTTTTTTTCCACCAATTAATTTACCACCAATTAATGAAAAGCTATCAAATATCCAAATAGCCGCAACTATGTAAAGTATGTAAAACTCAATACCAACGTCATTGGCTATTCTTAGAAAAATAAAATGAAAAATACTAATAATTAAAATAAATAAAATAAATATTTTATTTATAAAATTTAACTTAGTCTTACTAACACTCATGAATTCATAAATTATTATAGATAAAATCAGTAAAAAGAAGACAACAAAAAGGTAACCACCTTGAATGATAAAGTAAATAAAAGGGATTACGAAAAAAATTCCTGAAATTATTCTATTATATATATTTGTGTCAAAAAAAATTTTTATTTTATCAATCATTTTCCAAAATTTCTTTTTCTTTGCCAAAATTTATTGACAATCATTTTTAATTTATTGTAATTAAAGTCTGGCCATAAAGTATTAACAAAAAATAATTCAGAATATGCAGATTGCCATAGTAAAAAATTACTAAGTCTATAATCGCCTCCAGTTCTTACTATTATATCAGGATCAGCTAGTTTAGGATTATATAAAAAATTATGAAAATTTTTTTCATTTATTGATATATTTTCTTTTTTAGATTTGTTTAAAGCATCAATAATCTCAGTTTTTCCTCCGTAATTAAGAGCTATATGCAATATTAGTCCAGTATTGTTCTTTGTCTCTTGAATAGCATTGTCTATAATAGCTGTAGTTTTTTTTGGAAGTTTATTAATTTTCCCTAAATGATTAATTTTAATATTATTTTTGATCGCAGTGTTCTTAAACGATTCATATGTCTCTTCAATTAAATTAAAAAGATGGTTAATTTCAAATGAAGACCTCTTCCAGTTTTCAGTTGAAAATACAAATAAAGTAAGATTATTTGTTATGTTATTTTTTGCTGTAGATTTACAAAGCTTTATTGCCGTTTGAATACCAGCTTTATGACCGAAAGTTTTTTTTAAAGAATTCTTCTTTGCCCATCTTCCATTACCATCCATTATAATGGCAATATGATTAATTTTTTTTGCAGGCAACGTCATTGACCTTATACCTTAGAAAGATCCGCTTCCTTTTCAGAAACAAGTATTTCTATTGATTTAACATGTTTAACAGTAAATTCTTCTATGTCAGATTGAAGTTTTTTTGATTCATCTTCACCAATTTCCTTATCTTTTTCTAATTTTTTAAATTGTTCAATACCATCTCTTCTT
>Ga0308004_10000805_pt1 | contig 14142 bp, 17 predicted proteins | sample Neamet38_FD_203156 | JGI IMG/M metagenome (GOLD analysis project Ga0308004, IMG submission 203156) | Marine microbial communities from water near the shore, Antarctic Ocean - #38 | ecosystem: Environmental > Aquatic > Marine > Unclassified | place: Southern Ocean | collected 2014-06-06 | reverse complement strand
CCAAAAGGTAGATCAACAATGGGCTTACCTGGTACAAGAGCACAAAAAGGTAAGAAAAAATGGAAGCAAACAAAATAATTATTACTGGAGCAGCGACTAGAATAGGTGCTGCTATTGCTAAAAAACTTTCAGGTCCAGGAGTTGAAATGGTAATTCATTATAATAATTCAAAAAAAGAAGCTGAAAAATTACAAAAAGAATTATTAAAAAATAGAACAAAAGTTTATTTAGTAAAGGGTAATCTTGCAAAAGAACAAGATTTAAAAAAAATTATAAATTTCTCAAAATCAAAATTAAAATATTTTGATTGCTTAATTAATAATGCTTCACTATTTGAAAATGATAGTCTTAAAAATTTCTCTTCTAAAAGTTGGAACCAGCACTTAGATGTAAATTTAAAAGCACCCGCATATCTTATGCAAGAATTTTTAAAAAATGTAAAAGGTAAAAATAATAATATTATTAATATAATTGATCAAAGAGTTTTCAAATTAACTCCTTTTTTCTTTTCATACACTTTAAGTAAAACTGGGCTTTATACACTAACGAAAACTAGTGCCATGACATTGGCTCCAAATATAAGAGTTAATGGAATTGCACCAGGACCTACTATTAAAAATAAAAGACAAACTGAGACGCATTTTAAAAAGCAGTATTTAGCAACACCTTTGAAGCAACAAGTAAATGTAAAAGAAATATGTTCTGCTGTTGACTTTTTTATAAAAAACAGTTCAATTACAGGTCAAGTAATAGCAATAGATAGTGGACAAAGTTTAAACTGGCAAACACCAGATGTAATTGGAAAAGAATGAAAGAAAATAATTTAAAAATTGTAAAAATAGATAAGAATAAAAGTCTATTCAATTACGAAAAAAAAATCCTTATTAAAGAGCTAATTTTAGATTTAAAACTTGGATATTATGGTTTTGAAAAAGAAGAAACACAAAAAGTAAAATTTAGTCTAGAGATTGATTATGAGGATAGAAAGCCAACAAATGACAAGGATATTAAATCAATTGTTAATTATGGTCAGGTTGTAAAATTAATAACAAAACTTGCCAAAAAGAAACATTATAATTTTTTAGAAACACTTGCAGAAGATGTCTTCGATGTATTATTTAAAGACAAACGAATTGGAAAAATAATGCTTCAAATTGAAAAATTAGAAATTATAAAAGAATGTGCCTCTGTTGGTATTCAAATTACCAAAAAAAGAAGACATGAAAAGCTCTGAACTAGGAAAAGACGTAATTAGAAAAGAACTACCCTTGATTCCTAAAAGTCCTGGAGTTTATCGAATGCTCGATCACAAAGATGTGATTTTATATGTTGGAAAAGCAAAAAATCTTCCCAATAGACTAAAGAGCTATGTAGCTGAAAAAAATCATATTATTAGAACAGCAAGGATGCTCTCTCAAACTTTTAAATTAGAGATAACGACTACTGCTAATGAAAGTGAAGCACTTCTTTTAGAGGCCAATTTAATTAAAAAACATAAACCTAAATTCAATATATTACTTAAAGATGACAAGTCTTTTCCCTTTGTTTTCATCAGTAATAAAGACCAATGGCCACAAGTTACAAAACACAGGGGGAAAAAAGATAAAGAAGGTTTTTATTTTGGACCTTTTGCATCTGCTGGGACAGCAAATTGGACAATAAAAATGTTGCAAAAAATATTTCAACTAAGAGTTTGTGATGATAGCACCTTCAAGAATAGAAAAAGACCCTGTATACTATATCAAATAAAAAGATGTTCAGGACCTTGTGTCGATTATATTAATAAAGTGGATTATGAAAAATCAGTAGATCAAGCAATTCAGTTTGTATCGGGTAAATCGAGAGATATTCAAAAAAATCTATCTAAACAAATGGAAGAGGCAAGTGAAAAACTTGATTTTGAAAGAGCATCCATTTTTAGAGATAGAATTAAGTCATTAAATATAATTCAGTCATCACAAAGAATTAATGAGGCAAACCTCATGGATGCTGACGTGATTGCTGCCTATAAAGAGTCTGGTAAAACTTGTATTCAGGTATTTTTTTATAGGTCTAAACAAAATTGGGGCAACCAAGCTTATTTTCCAAAACACGACCCTGATCAAGATGTTTCTGAAATAATGTCATCTTTTTTAATGCAGTTTTATGAAAATAAAAATGTTCCAAAATTAGTAATCATCAATTCAGATATTAAAGATAAGAAGTTAATTGAAGAGACTTTAAGCAAAAAAGAAAATATCACTATCTCTATTAATATAGCTAAAAAGGGAACGAAAGCTAAAGTTATCGCTATGGCAGAAAAAAATGCCAAAGAATCTTTAAATAGAAAAATTTATGAAACAAATAATAATAAAAATTTATTTGAAGGTGTAGCCAAAAAATTTGATCTTAAAAATAGTATAAGTTTAGTTGAGGTTTATGATAACAGTCATATTTCAGGAACCAATAGTGTGGGCGCTATGATAACTTTTGGAAATGAGGGGTTTGTTAAAAAAAGATATAGAAAGTTTGATATTAAAACAAAAGGCGCAGAACAAGATGATTTTGCAATGTTAAAAGAAGTTCTCACTAGAAGATTTAAAAGAGCAATGCTTGAAAAAGGAAATTATTTAACTCTCCCTGATTTGGTATTAATTGATGGTGGAAAGGGTCAATATTCATCTGCTAAAGAAGTGCTAGATCAATTTGGCTTACATGACGTTCCTATGATTGCTATTGCGAAAGGTAAAATGAGAAATAGTGGCGATGAAACCTTTTTCTACAAAGGTAAATCTTTCAAGTTTGAAAAAAATGACCCCACTCTATTTTTTATGCAACGTCTTCGTGATGAAGCGCATAGGTTTGCGATTAACTCGCATAGAGCAAAAAGAGCAAAAGGAATTACAAAATCATTACTAGACCAAATTGAGGGTATTGGCTCTATTAGAAAAAGAGCACTATTAAACCATTTTGGTTCAGCTAGGGCAGTAGAATCAGCTAGTTTTGACGAAATTAAAACAGTTGAAGGTGTTGAGGAAAAAGTAGCAAAAAAGATATATAACTTTTTTCATGAATAATTATGCTTAAAAAAATTCCAAATATTCTAACAATTGGCAGGATAATAACTGTACCATTTTTTGTTCTTGCATTTTATCTTCCTGGTTTTTATGGAGACTTAACTGCATTTGCTTTATTTGTGATCGCTTCATTCACAGATTTTTTAGACGGTATGTTGGCAAGAATGATGGGTGAAGAATCTAAACTAGGTGAATTACTCGACCCTATAGCAGACAAAATTATTGTTGCTACTGCACTAATATTGCTTGTCATGAGTGGAACAATTAGACATTACGAAGTTATTGCTGCAATTATTATACTTACAAGAGAAATACTAATCTCAGGTTTAAGAGAGTTTTTAGCCAGAGGACGAATAAAACTGCCCGTAACAAATTTAGCAAAATTAAAAACTTTCTTACAAATGGTTGCCATATCTCTTCTGCTCACTGGAGAAACTGGAAATAAAATTCTAAACTTTCAAAATTATAATGCTCAAACTATTGGTATAATTCTACTTTGGCTTTCAGCATTCTTAACTTTATATACTGGTTACGAATATTTAAGAAAAGGCATTGACCATGCAATGTCTGAAGATAATAAAAAATAGATTATTTATTTTTTTCTAACTAAAGCTTGATAACTTTCATTTAAATCAATTATAGTTTCACAAACTTTAAATTGGTAATCTACAATACATGAAACTGGCGTTACCTCTGCAGCTGACCCGGTTAAAAAACAACCAACAAAATCTGACAGTTCTTCTGGTTTAATTTTTCTTTCATGAATTTTAATACCTTTAGATTTTGCAATTTCGATTACAGTTCTTCTTGTTATGCCATCTAAAAAACAGTCTGGAATTGGGGTGTGTAGTTCTCCACTCTCAGTTTTAAAAAAAATATTTGCTCCAGTTGCCTCTGCTACATTTTCCTCATGATCTAGCATTAAAGAATCCGTATATCCCTGTTGTTCTGCCTCATGCTTTGATAGGGTGTTAATCATATAAAGACCCGATGCTTTTGTATCCCATGGTATTGTATTTGGTGGTGGCTTTCTCCAATTTGAAATATTCAATCTAATCCCATTAACTTTTAATTTTGGGTCAAAGTATGATCCCCAATCCCAAGTTGCTACCGCAACATGAATTTTTGTTTGTTGCGCAGAGATTGCCATCATTTCACTTCCTCTCCAGGCCATTGGTCTTACATATCCATCTTTTATATTTTGAACTGAAATAATCTCATTGCAGGCATTATTTATTTCTTTTTCTGAATACGGAATTGTAATTCCCATTCTTTTAGCTGAATAGAAAAGTCTTGTAGTATGCTCTTCTAATTTAAAGATTGATCCATCATAAACTCTTTCACCCTCAAAAACACAGCTAGCATAATGCAGTCCATGGTTTAGAATATGAATTTTAGCATCAGCCCAATCAATCAGCTCGTTATTATACCAAATTTTACCAGATCTTTTATCGTAGGGTATCATGTGTGAAATAATTTAATTTATTATAAAATTATCTTTGTATCTATAATATGTCAATATAACTTACCCATAATGAAAGAACTTTTATATTTAAAAGATACTCAGTTAAAACACTTAATTGAGAAATTATTCACTAGTTACAGACAGTCATTTTCTGACGCAAGAACAGTATTAGATAAATACTCTATTGGGATTGCTCATCACAAGGTTTTACATCTACTTTCGATGTATGAGGGAATTATAATATCAAAGTTACTTAAAAAATTAAAAATCACAAAACAAAGTCTTAATAGAGTCTTAAAAGATTTAATCAAATTAGAGGTAATTTATTTTCAAAAGGATCAACAAGATACAAGAGTTAAGCATATATTTTTAAATAATAAGGGAAGAGAAATTTTTGATGAAATTTTTAAGGCTCAAAAAAAAAGATTGCATAATGCTCTTTTAGACTCAAGTTCTGAGCAAGTTCTAAATTTTGATGATGTATTAAAAAAGATAATTAATGAATGATTTTATAGCGCATATTTTGGTTGTTGACGATGATGATGGGATCAGGTCTCTAGTTAAGCAATACCTAAATGAAAACAATTTTTTAGTGACCACTTCTAACAGTGCAGAAAATGCTTTAGAAAAAGTTACAATTATTAAATTTGATTTGATTGTATTAGACGTAATGATGCCTGGTAAAAGTGGATTAGATTTTATCAGAGAAAATAAAAAATTAATAGACACCCCAATAATTCTTTTAACAGCAAAAGGAGAGGCTACTGACAGGGTAGAAGGTTTGGAGATTGGAGCAGATGACTACTTGCCGAAACCTTTTGAACCTAAAGAGCTTACCTTAAGGATAAAAAATATTCTTCAAAAAACTAAGAAGAATATTCAAAAAAGAATTATTGAATTTGATAATATAATAATTGATTTAAACAAATTATTAGTTTTTAAACATGGAAATGAATATAAAATTAATAATACTGAAAAAACTATTTTAGAAAAAATGATTAATGACCCTGGAAAAACATTTTCAAGAGAAGAAATTGGAAAATTAATTGATTTAAATAAAGAAAGATCTATAGATGTAATAATTACTAGGCTGAGAAAAAAAATAGAAGAAGATCCCAAAAATCCTAAATATTTACAAACTTTAAGAGGCGCTGGTTATGTTTTATGGATTGAATAAAATATTTAAAAACTTATTTCCTAAGAGATTATTTTATAGATCGTTATTAATTGTAGCAACACCCATAATTATTTTGCAACTAATCATTACTATTGTTTTTTTTGATAGTCTTTGGATCAAAACCAATAAGGGAATGACACGTGCTTTGATTGGTGAAATGAAAACATATATTACCGCATATGATAATGGGAAATTTAATAATAATGATTTATCTGGTCTTTTTTCAATCTATCTAGACCTAAATGTTAACTACAAAGAAGAAGCGTTTTTAAAAAAAGAACAAAATGACAGGTGGTTTAGTCCAATTGATAGAAATTTAAGAAGAGAATTAAAAGCAAATATGGGTTTTGAAAACTATTGGTTTGATACAACAGCATATAAAGAATTAATTCATATAACTATAAAGCATAACAATGGTCATTTTGAATTTTTTATTCCAAAAGATAGAGTCTCTAGCACTTCAGCAAGAATGTTTGCATTATGGATTACTCTTCCAGCTTTACTGTTGATAACAATTGCAATTATATTTTTAAAAAATCAAACAAGACCAATCGTTAATCTTGCAAAAGCTGCTGAAAAGTTTGGTAGAGGAGAAAATATTGATGAATATAGACCCTCTGGTGCATTAGAGATAAGACAAGCAGGTTTTGAGTTTGATAAAATGCGAAAGAGAATAATGAGACACTTGAATCAAAGGTCTGAAATGCTTTCAGGCATAAGCCACGACTTAAGAACACCATTAACAAGATTGAAACTTCAAATAACTTTCATGAAAAATGAACAGCTTTCAAAAAAAATGTCTCTAGATATTGATGAGATGGAAAAAATGCTTAATGAGTATTTACAATTTACAAGCTCAAACTACCTTGAAAAAGATGAAACTTTTGACATTTCTGAATTAATAGAAAATATAGTTAATATGTATAATGATAATCAAATCTCCAAAAAGATAATTCCAAAAGTTTTTATGAATGGTAGAAAAAATTTAATTCAAAGATCATTAAATAATTTAATTGATAATGCTATTAAATATTCAAAAAAAATTGACTTACATTTATCCAAAAAAAATAACAATATATTGATAATTATAGATGATGACGGTCCAGGTATTCCAGAGCACGAGTATGAAAATGTTTTTAAGCCATTTTACAAAATTGACAAAAGCAGAGGAGATTCAAAATCAAGTGTTGGTCTCGGTTTATCTATAGCATCAGATGTTATAAAATCGCATGGAGGAAATATTTTATTAGATAGATCACCTTTAAATGGCTTAAGAGTTAGGGTTTTTTTACCCTTGTAAGCTTTTTCTTTAATTTACTTTTTTCAAGTTTCTCAATTTTTTTTTCTAGAATTTCAACTCTTTTAATCAAAACATCTGTTTCTTCTTTACTTGTAAGTTTCATTTTAAAGACAATCTCATCTCTTTTTGATCTTAAGATATTTAATATTTCAGAACTTAAATCTTTATAAGAAATAAGACCTTGTTCTAATAACTTAGTTAATTTATCAATTACAAATTTTGATTTTGTCATATATTCGTTTATATAATTAATATACTTTATAATAGGTTTTTTAAAAATGTTTACTAATAATTTTGACCCAGTTGCTTTTCAAATTTTTTCATTAGGAATTAGATGGTATTCATTAGCCTACATTATTGGGATAATATTGGGTTGGACATATTGCAAAAAAAAGTTAATTAAAGATCCTCATATATTTGATTTATTCGATGACTTTATTACTTACTTGATAATTGGTATAATTTTGGGTGGAAGACTTGGTTATGCAGTATTCTATAATTTGCGGTATTATTTAGAAAACCCAATTGAAATTCTAATGGTATGGAATGGTGGTATGTCGTTTCATGGAGGTTTGATTGGAGTTATTTTTGCCGCTAAATTATTTTCGTATAAGCACAAAATTAATCAATTTATATTCTTAGACTTGGTTGCTCTATCTGCACCTATTGGTATTTTTTTTGGTAGAATTGCAAATTTCATAAATTCTGAACTTTACGGTAGAGCCACAGATGTGCCCTGGGGTGTTCAATTTATTCTCATAGATAATATCAAGAGACACCCTTCTCAGTTATATGAGGCCTTTCTTGAGGGTATTATTCTTTTTTTTATACTTCAATATTTCTTTAAAAAAGATTATTCACAAATACCAGGAAAAATATCAGCTTTATTCTTAATTTTTTATTCTTTGTTCAGGTTTATTGTTGAATTTTTTAGGTCTCCAGATCCACACATTGGATATTTAATTATAAACTTAACTTTAGGTCAGCTTATAAGTCTTTTTTTTATAACAATTGGCATATTCTTATTTTATTTAAAAAAAAATGAAAATTAAAAATGGTGACTTAATTACTTTAGATAAGTTTATAGAAGAGTCTCTCTACAACAAAAAATTTGGCTATTATATGAAAAAAAATCCCTTTGGTGTAAAGGGTGACTTCATAACAGCTCCCCATATATCAATATTATTTTCTGAAATGATGGCAATTTGGGTAATTTCATTTTGGGAGAAGTTAAATTGTCCTGAATATTTTAATCTAATTGAGTTGGGAGCGGGTAATGGTGAGATGATGCAAACCTTGATTGCAACATTTAGTAAATTCCCAAATTTTCAAAAAGCTTGCAACATTAACATTTTAGAAAAAAGTAAACTACTTAAACAAGCTCAAAGAGCCAATATTAATAGTAAAAAAATTACATGGTTAAATGATTTAAATGAATTAGATAATTCTCCATGTATTTTTTTAGCCAATGAATTTTTTGACGCATTGCCAATCAAACAATTTTCAAAAAAAGGAAAAAAATGGTATGAAAGATGTGTTAAATTTAAAAATCAAACAGATAAAGAATATTCAGATATTCCATTTAATATAGAAAAGCTTGAAAAAGAAATAAAATTTAGAATTTCTCGTGAACAAAAATTTATTGAATACTCGCCACAAGCTACTGAATACCTAAAAAACATAACGCATAAGATTAAAAATAATAATGGGGGAATTTTGATAATTGACTATGCCTACACTGATAAAAAGATGAAGAATACCCTTCAAGCAGTTTCAAAACATAAATATTGTGATGTACTAGAAGGCTTTGGAAGTTCAGATATAACCCACAATTTAAGCTTTGATTTAATTAGCAAAATTATTAAAGAATTAGGTGCTTTTACATCTTTAATAACAAATCAAAAAATATTTTTAACAAAGCTTGGTATAATGGAGCGAGCTGAGGTAGTTTCTAAAAATATGTCATTTAGTAAAAAAGCAGATATTTATTATAGAATTAAAAGGTTGATCGATGAAAAACAAATGGGTCATTTGTTTAAAGTAATGTTTATAACAAACCAAAAAAATAAATTCAAATTGGGATTTTAGGGTGATTAAATCAAAGAAATTAACTGGATTTAAAAATATAAAACACGCTTTTTTTAATAAATTGGGTGGAAAATCTACTGGCATATATAAAAGCTTAAATTGTGGACCAGGTTCTACTGATAATAAAAAAAATATATTCAAGAATCTAACGATTGTAAGAAAAAAAATCCACACACAGTCTGAAAAGATTGTTTTAATGAACCAGATTCACAGTAATAAATTTCATTTTATCGATAAAACCTCAAAACTAATAACAAATAAATTTGAGGGTGATGCTTTGATCACAAATAAAGTAAATCTTCCAATAGCAGTTTTAACAGCTGATTGCGCCCCAATACTAATTCATGATGAAAAAGCAAAAATGATAGCGGCAATACATGCTGGTTGGAAAGGTGCCTACAAGGGTATCATTACAAAAGTTATTAGTTTTATGGTTAAAAAAGGCTGTTCTACTAGAAATATCACTGCTGTTATAGGGCCATGTATTTCTATAAACAACTACCAGGTAAAAAGAGGTTTTATAAAAAAATTTATCAAAAAAGATAAAAAAAATCTCTTTTTTTTCAAAAAAATAAAAAATAAAAATTATTTTAACTTAAGTAAATATATTCACTATCAATTAAAAGCCTTAAATATAAAGAAAATTGATATTATCAATAAAGATACGTTCGTACCTAAAAACAATTTTTTTAGCGCACGAAGATCTATTAGTCGCAATGAGAATGATTATGGTAGAAATATTTCAGTAATTATGATTAATTAATAATGCCTCATGAAATTATTAACTGGAAATAGCAATAAACCCCTAAGTAAAAATATTGCAAAATATTTGAAAACTAAACTTGTCAATTCAAGTATTAAAAAATTTTCTGATGGAGAAATTTATATAGAAATTAATGAAAACATTAGAGGTAACAGCATCTTTATAATTCAATCTATCTCATCACCTGCAAACGATAACTTAATGGAATTATTACTTTGTATTGATGCACTAAAAAGATCCTCAGCTAAAAATATTACTGCTGTTATTCCCTATTTTGGATATGCTAGGCAGGATAGAAAGGTGGTACCACGAACTTCTATTTCTGCAAAACTTGTTTCTAATCTAATTACCAAAGCAGGCGCTGATAGAGTTGTTACTGTAGACCTTCATGCTGGCCAAATTCAAGGCTTCTTTGATATTCCTGTGGATAATTTATTTGCTACACCAATTTTCGCAAGACATGCAAAAAAAAATATTAAAAGTAAAAATATAATTTGTGTAGCACCAGACGTTGGAGGAACAGAAAGAGCAAGAGCTCTTGGTAAAATTTTAAATGTTGATCTTGCTATCGTAGATAAAAGAAGACCTAAACCAGGTCAATCAAAGGTCATGAACGTAATAGGAAATGTTAAAGACAAAACTTGCATTATAGTTGATGATATAATTGACTCTGGTGGAACCATTGTAAATGCTGCTAAAGCCCTAAAAGATAGAGGTGCAAAAGAAGTTTATGCTTACATCACTCACGGTGTTCTTAGTGGGGAAGCTGTAGATAAAATTAAAAAGTCTGTTATTAGAAAATTAGTAATAACAGATACTATTGACAACCAAGATAAAATTAAAAAAGCTAAAAATATTGAAGTTTTACCAATTTCAAGCCTTATGGGTGAGGCTATTAAAAGAATTTCTAATTCAACTTCAGTATCCGACTTATTTAAATAATTATCTTGAGTTATTAAGTAACTTGCGCTAAAAGCCTTCTTTTTATGAATTCACTTGAAGCAAATACTAGAAATACCAAGTCAAAAGGAGATGTTAGATCTCTTAGATTAAATGGCAATATACCAGGGATTGTCTATGGTGGAACAGAGCAAAATGAAAAAGTTACAGTCTCAAAAAAAATTCTTAAATCTTTAATAGATAAAGAAAACTTTCTATCAAACATTATTACACTTAACCTAGATGGTAAGCCGCAAAATGTATTACCAAGAGAAATTACATATAATGTAATATCAGATGAACCAACACATATTGATTTTCTTAGAGTTGTTCCTGGTGTAAAAATTAGAATAGAGGTACCAGTACAGTTCATTAATCATGAAAAATCTCCAGGCTTAAAGAGAGGTGGGGTTCTAAACATCGTTAGAAGAAAAATTGAACTAAAATGTCCTAGTGAAAAAATTCCAGAAGCAATCATTATAGATCTTGATGGAATAGAAATTGGTGAAAGTTTTAAAATATCTTCAATTAAATTAGAAGAAGATGTTACTCCTACAATTATTGGAAGAGATTTCGTGATCGCAACATTGGCAGCTCCTACAGTTATGAAAGAGCCAGAAAAACCAGCTGAAGAAGTGGTTGCGGGTGCAGATAATGCAGCAGACGGCAATGATACAGCTACAGCAACTGACGGAGATAAAAAAGAAGGCGAAGAAAAAAAAGCTCCTGAAGAAAAAAAATAATTAATTTATTGTTGTGAAGATTCCTCAATATAGTTAAAAAAATTATGCTTCTATTTGTAGGTTTAGGAAATCCAACTCCCGACAGTGAAAACAATAGACATAATATTGGTTTTAAGTTAATTGATGCACTTAATAAAAAATTCAGCCTATCAAAACAAAAGCCTAAATTTAAAGGATTGCTAACAACTGGAAATATTGATGATAAAAAAGTTTATGCAATAAAACCTTTAACCTTTATGAATAATTCTGGGATTTGCATAAGAGAATTAATCGAATATTTTAAGATAGATGCAAAAGATGTAGTCGTATTTCATGATGACCTAGACATTGAATTTGGAAAAGTTAAAGCAAAATTTTCTGGCTCAAGTGCAGGACATAATGGGATTGAGTCAATAGATAAATTTATTGGAAAAGACTATTCTAGAGTAAGAATAGGAATTGGCAGACCAAAAACTAGAGCCGGCGTTTCGGACCATGTATTAAAAGACTTCGATGAAGATGAGTTGATAAAACTAGAAAAAATCACAAATGATATTATTAATTCAATATCCATACTAATTGATAAAAAATTAGATTTATTCGCAAGCACAGTAAACAATAAATAAATGAGCTTTAAGTGTGGAATTGTAGGCTTACCCAATGTTGGCAAATCGACATTATTTAATGCTCTTACAAATTCTAGTAAAGCTCAAGCGGCCAACTTTCCTTTTTGTACAATTGAACCAAATGTTGGTGTTGTTCCTGTCCCAGATGAAAGACTTGATAAACTAGTAGCAATATCAAAATCAAAAAAAAAGATAAACACAACAATAGAATTTGTTGATATAGCTGGCTTAGTAAAAGGAGCATCAAAAGGTGAAGGCTTAGGAAATAAATTTTTATCCCACATAAGAGAAGTTGATGCAATAATACATATGATTAGATGTTTCGATTCTGATGATATTCAAAATGTGAACCCAACTGTTGATCCAATTAGAGATTTAGAAATTATTGAAACAGAAATGATGTTGGCGGACCTTGAATCAATACAAAAAAGATTAGAAAAAAATAATAAGAAAAATGTGGATGAAGAGCAATTAAAAATATTAGAAATCGCTTCTGACTGCATAAATAATTCTAAAGATATCCAAATCCTTTATGATCAATTTGAAAAAAAATTAATAAACCAAAGTGGTTTACTTTCTTTAAAACCTAAAATTTTTGTATGCAATGTAGATGAAGCGAGTGTTCAAAATGGTAATCAGTACACAGAGACCTTTATTAAAAAATTTGATGAAAAAAATACGCTAATAGTTTCAGCAGATATCGAAAATCAAATAAACCAGTTAGATAATGAAGAAAAAGAAAATTATATGGACATGATTGGACTAAAAAAAACTGGTCTAAATATGTTAATTCAAAAAGGCTATAATGTTCTAGAACTGGATACTTATTTTACATCTGGGCCTGAAGAAACTAGAGCTTGGACAATTCAAAAAAACTGTACCGCTCCAAAAGCTGCTGGCGAAATCCATACTGATTTTGAGAAAGGCTTTATAAGAGCTGAAACAATTGCTTATCAGGATTTCATTTCTAATAATGGCTGGGTAAATTCAAAGACCAATGGTAAAATGAGACTTGAAGGGAAAGATTATATTGTGAAAGATGGCGATATATTAAACTTCAGATTCAATACGTGACCAAATTTTCTTCATACTAAAATAAACTAAAATAGTTAAAATAATTAAATATAAAATAGCCTTAAAGCCCATTTTATGTCTAGACTCCAAATGTGGCTCAGCAGCCCACATTAAAAAAGTCGTCACATCTTTGGCCATCTGCTCTTTTGAGGCTTTAGTACCATCGCTATATTCAACTAGACCATTAGACAGTGGCTCTGACATTTTAATATTATTTCCATACATGTATTTATTATAATAAACTCCATCTTCTAGAGTTACTCCACTAGGTGGATCCTCATAACCTAAAAGTACAGAGTAAATATAGTCTACTCCGCCACTTCTAGCTTTTGCTAATACAGACATATCAGGTGGATAAGCTCCCCCATTTGCCGCTTGTGCTGCTTTAACATTTGCGAAAGGCATAACAAATTTATCAGATAATTTTGCTGGTCTTACAAACATTTCTCCATCACTATTTGGTCCATCAGTTACTTCAAAACTTGCTGCTATAGCTTTTGCCTGATCTTCTGTGAATTCTGGACCACCTGGCTCAAATAAATTTCTATAACTAACATATTTCATCGAGTGACATGATGCACAAACTTCTGTATAGACTTGGTATCCTCTTTGAAGCGAGCCTCTGTCAAATTTACCAAAAAGGCCTTTGAAGCTCCAATCTGTTTTTAAAAGATCTACCTTTTCTGCTGCATTAACTTGAATTGCTCCAGTTAAAATAAGGGATATTAAATAAATTATTTTAAAAATATTTTTCACTTAATTAATTTAAACTTTCTTTTTTTTTAACAGCTGATGCCATTGGCATCCCTCCAAGTACCGGTTCTGTAATACTTAAAGGTAAGGGTATAGTTTTTTCTTTAAATCCTAATACCGGTAAGATTATTAAAAAATGAATAAAATAGTAAGCTGTAGCAACCCTAGCAATTAATAAG
>Ga0308004_10000802_pt1 | contig 14184 bp, 12 predicted proteins | sample Neamet38_FD_203156 | JGI IMG/M metagenome (GOLD analysis project Ga0308004, IMG submission 203156) | Marine microbial communities from water near the shore, Antarctic Ocean - #38 | ecosystem: Environmental > Aquatic > Marine > Unclassified | place: Southern Ocean | collected 2014-06-06 | reverse complement strand
GAGCCGCTTCATAAAGACGATCGAGGTGCTCATCTAAAAAAGATAGCCAACCATCATATAGGCGCAAGCCTTCCCAGATGCCGTCACCCAACATAAAGCCTGAGTCATAAACAGAAACCTTAGCATCGTCACGATGTAATAAATCACCATCTACGTAAATAATGATGTTATCATTGCGGTTATCAGACAATGAATCATGGGTGGAGATATGCGTATCAGTCATAGTGATCCTTCACTGACTAAACCAAACTTTGGAAATTTGTTTGGAAAACTCAATTTTTCTTTTAAACCTCTAATCATTTCAAGCGTTATATAAATGGAAGGTAAAAGTCTCTAACCTGATCAACAGTTTTACCTTTTAGCCTATTAAATTCGTCCCTTTTTTGGAAAATTAATGCGTCACACAGTAGCCCCCCAACGGCATCACGCAACTCGGCATCAGCGTCAAGCGCTGCCATGGCTCGATCAAGACTTGGGGGGGCATGCCTCACAGCGCGCGTATTTTCCATTCCATCCAGATCCTCCGCAGCAGGTAGCGGTAGGTTTTTTTTCACACCAAGTTTAGCTGCCTGCAAAACAGCCGTCACCGCCAGATACGGATTTGTCGCACAGTCTGCCATTCGATGTTCTAACCTCGCTGATTTGGGAGATTTTGTCGAAGTACGCGTAGTTACTAATCGATGATCTTCCGCCCAATTAGCCCAATAGCCAGCCATACTTCCAGGATTCAATCTATCATAACTATTCACTGTTGTTGCCAGAAGGCCTGACAAACCTTCGTGATGGTACATTAAACCAGCTATACAATCTTGAGACATTTTGGCCAAGGATCCATCAGGCGCAATTATGTTCTTTCCAGTATTATCAGTGAAGCTAAAATTCACATGGAGTCCAGATCCACCACGGTCTGGAATTGGTTTTGGCAAAAAAGTAATTAGCAAATCTTTTCTCAAGGCTATTTCTCGAGCCATCATGCGCATCAAAAAAGCGTCGTCGCATGCTCTGATTGGGTCATCGAATTTGAGGGTCAGTTCAAACTGACCATTGTCAAATTCTCCATTCATACTTTCGATCGGAATTTCACAATGATGTGCCATTTCCCAAATTTCATCCATCACACCAAGAGGATCATTTGCTGGTCCTGTACCGTAAACAAAAGCACCTGGTGTATCATAAGGTCGCCAAACACCATCATCATCTTTTTGAAACAAATAAGCTTCAGTTTCCAAGCCAACTTTAGGAGACAGTCCAATATCAGCCCATTCAGAAATAGTACGCTTCAATTGAGACCGCGCGCACAACCCAAAAGGTTGGTCGTCTACCTGCAAATCACCAAGCGCAATTTCTGTGTTAGATTGCCAAGACTTTCTGCGCCCTTCGTCTAGCACCAATTCCATATCAGGCAGCCCATCATAGAAGCCGCAGCCAGGTACTGCCAACAAGTCACGATCAAAGCTAACCGCAAAAGCACCCCGAGCGAAACCAACTTTGCCAGATGCAGCAACGTCTGGCGGCAAGTACTTTCCCCGTGGTAGATTTAAAAGATCACAGAAAAGCACTCTAGTTCTAGTTATTCCACTATTTGCCATGCTTACTTCATCCTACTTCTACTATGAGTTTTTTTACACCACAGATAAAATTTGAACGCGTCCAAGTTGGCGGCTGGATAGCTTTAATAAAATCAATTCTTTTCACTAGTTCTTCTAAAGTGATACGGACCTCAAGCTTCGCAAGATGCATGCCTAGGCAAACATGTGGGCCACCCTGTCCAAATGCCAGATGCCTATTTGGAGTACGGCCTAGTTGAACTTCATGAGGGTTATCAAAAACTGCTTCGTCTCGACTCCCAGAAACAAACCAAAGCAGAACTTTATCTCCTTCTTTGATTGTTTTATCGTGTAACTGTATATCACTAGTCGCAGTGCGTCTAAAGTGCATCGTAGGTGAGGCTAGGCGTATAATCTCATCCGCAACAGTATCCCAGTAATGCCCAGTTTGTAATTTTTGGATCAGCTTTTGATCCTGTGATAACAAATGAAGAGCCATTGCGATTGAATATCTTGTGGTATCATTTCCAGCAGCAACTATTAGACAAAAAAAGTTTTTAAACTCTAATTCGTCTAGCTGGTTATCACCTGAAATCATACGGGCCAGCACACCATCAGGATCGACACGCTTTCGCCCTGCCAAAACCTCAGCAGCATAATCATAGAGTTGCTTTCCCGCTGGACTTCGAAACGGCATGAAGCGGTAAGCTTCTGTATCAACTTGATCAACGACATGCTGTGTAAAATCAGGATCTGAGTTACCAATCAACGCATCCCCTTTTTCAACTAGCCAATCAAGGTCACTGTCCTGCACCCCTAAAATGCGGCCAAGCATCATCATTGGCAATTGTTTGGCTATATCCTCAACCGCGTCAAATTCAGATTTCTTAATCGCTTTTTCAACAATATTTGATGCTAAGTTCCTAATAACTGCCTCAAATTTAGCAACCACAGGTTTTGCAAATATGGGATTAACACGGCGTCGGGTCCCCGAGTGCTCTGGCATATCTGTTTCTTGGAAAGTCCTTCGAGCCATGTACTCTTCATAGCTTTGGTCCTCAACACGTATACCTTGGGCAGATGAATAAAGATGCCCATCTTTATTTGCTGTTAAGATATCAGCATGGCGTGTCAGGTTCCAAAATCCACGTGTATCACTATTTCCCTCTGACCAAGAAACAGGGTCTTCTTTCCGCAACCTTTCAAAGGTTCTGTGGGGAACGCCATGCGCAAAGCTGTCATGCTCAAATAGGTTCAAATTACCATTATCAAACATCATATGTGTCCTTGGAAAAACTCTGTGCACCAATCTGCATAGATATGACCTTTTGTCGGATCATTAATCTGCGATAAGGCAACTTGAGGGTTAAATCTTTTATCTTTTTTTGCAGTGTATGAAACTACTGACGCCATAAACTCAGGCGTAAACTCCGGGTGTGCTTGTGTGGTAAAGATATGGTTTCCTTTAGAAAAACTAGCTATCTTGCACTTGGGTGTGGAGCCTAAAAGTTTTGCACCTTCAGGCAACTGTGTAACTTCATCCTCATGAAAAACGTACATTGGAAGCTTTTGTTTTTTTTGTTTCATCCATAGCTTTTCTTCAAAAAAATGCGTTTCCTCTACTCCCACATTGTAACCATTTTTTGATTTTTCTACTTTGCCACCAAGCGCATCAGCTATAATTTGATGGCCAAAACAGGCGCCAATTAAAGGTTTTTTTGCGTTATCACAGGCGCGAACAAAGCCAATCAAATCTTTAGTGAATAAATGTGAATCTAAGACGCTAAGAGGACTTCCCGTGATAAGGAAAGCATCTTGTTCATCCAAATTTTTTGGAACTTGCCCACCAATCGTCATGTAAACTTTATATTCAAAACGCAATTCTTGAGCATCGAATAAGTCGCGAAAACGATGGGCATCGTCTGGGTGAGCATCGCCTACCTCGACTGATTTGTCATGGTTGGTTTGCAATATGCCAAGTTTAATTCGTTTCATTTTTTTATTTTAATAATGGGACCACAAAACAATGTGGCCCCAAATTAGTTGCAAACTACTCTTCATTTATAGCATTTAACTCTGCTAATTTTTTTCGATCAATAACAATGCGTGCTTCAGATGTTTTCTGATCTTGCCAGTAAATACGGGCGCCAGTTTCCTTCATCAACTGTTGTGCCTCCGCACCCGCCATCGTTGCAGAAGCTATTTCAGCCAGCTTATCAATGATTGCTTGTGGCGTACCTTTTTTAACAAACAAACCATTCCACAGTTCTAAATTATTAATGCCAGATTGAGTTGCCAAGGTCTCAACTCCATTCAATTTACTGATTGGTTCTTCTCCAATACTTGCTAAGACGTTGATTTCACCAAGACACGGCTCAATCAATGCCAACGTCGTATTAATAACATCAGCATCACCTGCGGAAAGTGTGTTGCAGTCTAGCATGTCAAACGCACTATCATCTGCAAATTCAAAGCCTAGCTTTTTAGCACCGGCAAATGATGCTTGGGTTGGCGCCAAACCACCTCCAAAGTGACCTAAAACAACGTCGTTATTTTTTGCGTACGCCGCAAGCTCAGCCATATTTTTGTAAGGTGCGCTACCGGAGGCAGCCAATACAAATGGGTAAGTAAGAAAAATACCAACGGGCGTGAAACTATCCTTTTCGATACCAATATCAATCAGGGGGCCTACAACCGGCACGCCAATTACAAACGATCCAACCATAGAGCCGTCAGCCGGTCCATTAAGCACTTCTAAAGCACCAGGAAAAGGACCATCACCACCACCAGGTTTGTTAACAACAGATGCAGATTGTCCTGTTGCCTTTTGCATATCAGCGGCAATCATTCGCGTAAGAATATCCTCGAAATCACCAGGAGGCCAAGGAACAATAAATTGAACTGGTCCCTCTGGATACTCGGCGGTTACCGGTGTCGCAAACCACAAACCTGCCGTCGCCGCAAAAAATGTTGCTAATACTAATTTTTTCATTTTTTTCTCCTCCTATTAAAACTTTAACTTTGGTGTGATCGACGATTTTTTATCATCGACCAGATCACAAAACATAGAATGAGTAGGATAGAGATTGCAAGCACAGCGGACACTGGACGATTTACCAAATCAATGAGCGATTTAACCTGACTGGCTCCCGCAGTCATTCGTTCCAGTATAATTGAGCCCAAAACCAAACCCAAAACTAAAGGAACAAGAGGCCAATCTAGTCGTCGCAGAATAAATCCAACATACCCAAAAAATACTGCAAAAATACAGTCTGCTAAGCTATTTCTAATGGAGAACACACCAACAAAAGACAGTATCATCACTAATGATCCCAGAAACTTATTAGGTATGTAAATCATTTTGGCAATGAACCGAGTGGATAATAGCAAGGTACTCAAGACGAGAACATTAATCAAAAGCAGTGCAATGAAAAGACTAAACAAAAAGTCAGGGTTGTTTTCAAAAATGTCTGGTCCCGGCTTAATTCCCGCATCAAAAAATACAACCATCATCATAGCAGTTAACGCCTCGCCCGGCACTCCAAGAGCTAAGAGTGGGATCATAGCTGCGGCAGGAACAGCATTATTGGCAGTTTCTGATGCAATCAAACCTTCCGCAGAGCCATGCCCAAATCGTGTGGGATGCTTTGAGAGAGCGCGCGCCGTCGAATAGCTAAAAAATTGTGCAACAAACTCGCCAACACCTGGGATAATACCCATAATGGTACCATAAAAAGCCGACAAAAGGGTAACTACTTTATTTCTTGAAAGTTCTACAAAACCCAATAAAGCTCCTCCTCCAACTCGCGCTTCTGGCGGATCGTCATCTTTTCCAGTCAAAAGGATCAGTGCTTGGCTAAGAGCAAAAATTCCAATGATAACAACAATCAAGTTCAAGCCAGGGAAAAGATACTCAACATCAAACGTAAATCGATCTATTTTTCGGGTCGTTTGGCGACCAATCATTGCTATCAAAAAGCCAAACCCAAAAAGAAGTGCCGCAATTCCCATTGTTTGGCGATGAGCTGCTATTAGCAAGACGGAACCCAAAACTGCAGCCATTAAAATATCACGCTGTCCAAACAGAGCGCCAAGATCCCTGAGATATGGGCCAAACGCAAATAATGCGATGAGCGCCACCAAAATTGAAAAACAGCCACCAAAAAACGAAGCAGAATATGCCAAAGATAGTGCTCGTGAGGCTTCTCCACGACGCGTCATCGCATATCCATCATAGGTCGTTAGGGCATTTACCGGCGTGCCCGGCGTATTAATTAATATCGCTGGTATTGCCCCACCGTACATCGATGAACCATATACCCCAAGTAATAGAACTAAGCTGACTAGATCATCCAGAAAAATAGTTGCTGGCAAAAGGATTGCTATGGCAATAGCCGGGCCGATACCTGGAATTGCACCGATGGTAAGCCCACCAATTGATCCTACCACAATCGCAAACAATACTGACGGTTTAAGTAAATTTTCTAGACCAAGTAAAAAAGCTTCCATGCCATATCCTACCTAAAAATACGTCAACATAAATCCGCGTGTTGCGGAAGGAAGAAAATCGTATAACCATATGTTTATAGGTGTTTTTATTTGCAAAAAAGAACGAAACACAAAAACGATAACCAAGTTAGATAAGAGACCAATAAATAACCATTGGGCAGTACGATACCCTAACCGCCACGTCAGAAAAGTACCCAGAAGAAGTGTCGATATTAGATAGCCAAGAATTGGAACAGAAACTGTGTACAGGACAAAGTATGCAACATATTCTATGGCCGCTATATATTTTTCTAATTCATATCGGATGCCAGTCGGAAGCAAAAACCGTTTCCGATAATGGTGAACTTGAAAGCTAGTTTTAAAATTCCAAATAGCGGCAGGAACCAAAACCATTAAGCATAGAAGTGGACCAACCCAACTCTGTTTTAGAATACGCCCAAAGCGAACTATCTTCTCCTCAGTTTCAACAAATCCAAATTGGTGGAGCATATAAGTGCCAAAATCATTAGGTAACTTTTTACCTTGCCAGCCTGTTTCCGTAAAAAATGAAATTAAAAAGAAAAATGCAACCACCAGAACAATTGCAGAAAATAGAAAATCCCCACGTTTTCGTTTGAACTCAAAAAGGTCATCCAGCTTTATTTTTCGATCCGGTGGGCAATCACTTTTAAAAGAAACTTGGGAGCCAACAAATGTCGGGATTTGTTCGTCAAATAAATAGAGCGCAGTACTATTGATAGTGTTTTTTTCTGAAACTTTATCCAAAATACGTTCCCCAAGCCTAGTTACAGAAATTTAATGGATCTGTGATTGAGATTTTATTAATAGAAAAGTTGTATCTTTGTTTACTTACTATGTTAAGTAAATTTTTATTCTGTTTATAAAATATAATATAATATTTAGATCTAATCTAATTTAGTTAATCTGAACTAGGTGACCTCCTAATCGTTTCCTTATCTAGATATAGCTTCAAGGTGAGACAACGGCAGCGACGAGCTATCCTTTATCTGCTTGAGTGACATTCTTGTGGACATAGATGTAAAATCAATTTTACTAATTAGGCTTTGCTGAAATTGGTCATAAGACTCGATTGACGGACAGACGACCTTAAGTTGATAGTCAGCACCTTCACCAGTCAATCTGTGAACTTCAATAATCTCTGGAAATTTATCTATCACACCAGTAAACTTTTCAATCCAATCGATTGAATGCCTACCAACAGTAATTGAAAGAAACACAACTATTTTAAGGCCTAGAGAATGACGATTAAACAAAACCTGTTTACCTAAAATAATTCCCTCTTCCTCCATTCGCTGCATACGGTTCCAGCAGGCTGTCTTAGATATACCTACACGTTGCGAAAGCTCAGATAGTGAAAGGTCAGCAGTTTTTTGTAGCTGCTTAATTAACTTGAGGCTCGTTTCATCCATTCTGAATTTTTTCCAATAAAGTGAATTATGTTCACATTAAGTTCTTAAAATAAAAATAAAAAGAACAAATTAAAATATATTTATCTTTTTTATAGACGTTGTTCATATTTGGATTAAGCAAAGTTGAAACACCTTTAACTTTGGGAACTAAAAATGGCTACTAATTCAAAAAACATGGAAACTCTCATGCTACATGCTGGTAGCCACAGACGAGATCTGGGCGCAAACTCTGTTGCTGTGCCAATTCACCAAACTACAAGTTATGAATTTGACAATACAGAGCATGCAGGGAAGTTATTTGCCCTCCAGGAATTGGGAAATATTTATACCCGGATAACCAATCCAACAACTCAAATACTTGAAGAAAGATTGGCTGCCTTAGAGGGTGGCATAGCCGCTGTTGCAGTAGCATCGGGTTCATCCGCAGTGGCGTTGGCAATTCAAAATGTAGCTTCAGCTGGTGACAATATTGTTGCTTCGCCCTACCTGTATGGAGGAACTTACAATCTCTTTACCAACACTCTTCCAAAAATGGGGATAGAGGTACGCTTTGCAGATCCTTCAGAGCCAGAAAGCTTTGCCACCCAGAGCGATGACCGTACCAGAGCATATTTTGGTGAAACTTTACCTAACCCACAGCTTATTCCTTTTCCTATTTTTGATATCGCAAAAATTGGTCATAAAAGAGGCATCCCGCTAATAGTGGATAATACTGCCGCACCAATAACCTGTCGTCCATTTGAACACGGCGCTGCTGTGATAGTTCATTCCTTAACTAAGTTCATCGGTGGACATGGCACATCTATAGGCGGCGTGATTATTGATAGTGGGAATTTTGATTGGGTAGAAAATCCAGATCAACAACCTAACTTTAACTTACCAGATAGTAGTTACCATGGAGCAGTGTGGGGCTCCCTAATACCTGACGCTCTAGGCGCACCGATAGCTTTTGCTATAAGAGCCCGTGTTGTTTTATTGCGGGACCTAGGTCCATCTTTATCGCCATTCAATGCCTTTCAGCTTATACAAGGACTAGAAACCCTTCCACTTCGCTTCGAACGGCATCAATCAAATGCTGAAACGTTGGCAAATTACTTGAGCCAGCATCAAACAATTGTTTCAGTGGTTTACCCAAAACTTTTTAAAGGGAGGAGCAAGTCACTTGTAGAGACCTACTTAACTTCTGGAAGTGGCGCCCTGATAGGAATTGAGATAAAAGGAGGCGTAGAGGCTGGACGGCAATTTATTGATAATTTGAAGTTGATTTATCACGTCGCTAATATTGGTGATGCACGTACACTCGCCATTCATCCTGCATCAACTACACATTCTCAGCTCTCGGCAGAGGACCAAATTAAAGCTGGAGTAACTCCTGGATATGTAAGGCTATCAGTGGGGCTCGAACATATTTCTGATATTATTGCTGACATAGAGCAAGCATTAAAATGCATTATTCTATAACTACTTATAAATAACAAAGTTGCTCGGTTTAATGACATTTTTTACCTCCATATTAAAAAGGCTGCTGATAAAATTACTGGGAATTCTGTTCGTATGTCCAACACGTTAGTTTAATTAAAAATAAATAATTGATTATAAAAGGAATACCATATTGGCTTAATACGAAAAAATGCTTGCAGCATGGGACAAAAAAGACAGTCAAGCATACTAGTTAAGTTTGTTAGAGTTAGCGCTTTTGATTGGCGCTAAAATATTAAACCAGTGCTTGAGAGTGAAGTATATATGGTCTAAACTTAGCTAAGTAATTCATCCAAGGCGATTTATAGTGTTAAAGAGTGAGAGAGCTGCATTTATTTTGCAGCGTTTAAACGAGCATTATCCAGAAACACCTACTCCCCTCATCCACAACAGCATGTATGAGCTCCTCATTAGTGTACTACTGAGCGCCCAGTGTACCGACGAGCGGGTCAATAAAGTTACACCAACACTTTTCAAAGAAGCTAACACCCCATTTAAAATGCAGCATGTCCCACTCGAAATTGTTTACAAAATTATACGTCCTTGCGGCCTGGCACCAAAAAAATCAGACGCCATAGTAAAATTATCAAAAATTCTTGTGGAGCAGTATTCTGGAAAAGTGCCGCAAACTTTTGAGGAGTTGGAAGCACTTCCCGGAGTTGGTCATAAGACTGCTGGCGTAGTTATGTCTCAGGGCTTTGGTTATCCAGCATTTCCAGTAGATACACATATTCATCGACTAGCTCAAAGGTGGGGCATTACCAAAAAAGGCAATAATGTCGTAAAGACTGAGCGCGACCTAAAGGCTGCTTTTCCACAACGTGAGTGGAATAAGTTACATCTGCAGATTATTTTTTATGGCCGAGAGTTTTGCTCAGCCAGAGGGTGCGATGGACGAGTGTGTGAAATTTGCAGAACATGTTACCCGAATAGGAAGCATCCTTTTAAAATCAAAAAAGCGTAAAACATTTTATTTGGCAGCATCGGTTTGGGGAAAGCATTAAACCAGCGTTACGTAGAGGCTTTTGCTGCAAGACTAGAAATTGTTAAGCAAAGGTCTGTCGCTTTTGCCATATCCTGAACCGAAATCCATTCAAGAGGGCCATGAATGTTTTGCATCCCCGTGAATAGGTTTGGAGTAGGAACACCCATTTCGGTTAAACGCGAACCATCAGTGCCACCGCGAATTGGGACAGATGTTGGCTGGATGCCAAGTTCAAGGGCAGCTTCGCGGGCGATTTCCACTGGCGCCATATCATTTTCTAGCCAATACCGCATATTTCTATATTGTGAGTTAATTTCGCAGGTAATCTCGGAACGAGGTTCAGATGCCTGAACTGTAGCACATACTTGTTCCAGAAATTTTCCCTTTTCGCTAAGACCCTCACGCTCAAAATCGCGCAGAATAAACTTGATCTTCATCATCGCAGCGTCCCCAGTCATCTCCGTTGAATGAATAAAGCCCTCACGATCAGCAGTTGTGTCAGGCGTCATAGTTGCTTGCGGTAAAGTTGTAATAATTTTGGACGCTAGCTGAATGGCACTCACCATCTTTCCAGTTGCCAGTCCAGGATGAATTGAAACACCCTTGATCGTAACCACGGCAGCATCTGCTGAGAAACTCTCAAACTCTATTTCACCAATTTTTCCACCGTCAAAAGTATAGGCAAAATCTACTAAAAAGTCCTTTGGTAGTTGTGGATTAACACCACGACCAATTTCTTCGTCCGGAGTGAAGGCAATACGAATAGGTCCATGCTTAATTTCAGAGTTAGCCAACAAATGACGAGCCGCTGTCATAATTATCGCCACCCCGGCTTTGTCATCGGCTCCTAGCAATGTGGTGCCAGAGGCAGTTACGATATCTTGGCCAACTTTTTCTCCTAAATAAGGAAAGTCTATTGGGGACAAAACCAAATCAGGTACATCAGGATAGGTGATGTCACCACCATTATAACCTCTAATTACGCGGGGTTTAACACCAGTGGCATTGTATTGAGGTGCTGTATCCACATGCGCTAGAAATCCAATAGTGGGAGCGCTGACATTTCCTGGAATAGTCGCAAGTACTACGCCATAATCAGTCACTACAACATCTTCAGCACCTATTTCGGCTAACTCCCGCTCAAGCAGATGCAACATATTAAATTGGCTGCTAGTGCTTGGCGAACTTGGAGAATCCTCATCGCTTTGACTATCAATGCCCGCGTACCTAACAAGCCGCTCCTCAAGCTCCATATCAAAATTCGTGGCCATTTATAAATTTCTCCCTCGCACTTTCGCAAACTTTACTTAACGCAGACTTCACTCTTAAAACATATGAAAACTGCACAGACAGTATTAAATAAAGATTTCAATGATGCAAAAGTTAAATAGCTACGTTATGGTCCGTCAAATGTAATAAAATAAAATTCGGGAATGACTTGATAGATGATTGTTGCAGTTGCTTTTGGATTGATTGCTGCCATTTTATTTGCGTTAGCGGCCCACAGCCAAAAAAAAGCTCTTTCATTTTTGGATGACCTGTCCGGAACCTTTATTTCTGTGGCTACAATCGCAATTGTATTCTGGCTAGTCGCTATCTGGAACCTGCGTTGGGAGTTTTGGTTCTCGAAGGCTACCCTGTTTTTCGCAATTGCCGGGTTATTATTTCCAGCTATGGGCCAGAGATTTCAAATATCTTCAGTAAAACATGTAGGTCCAACACTAACCGCAGCGTTCAACGCATTTTTACCAGTATTTGCAGTAATTCCAGCAGTTTTCTTTTTGGGAGAAATAATAACACCACTTCAAATATTTGGAATATTTGTACTCATGTCTGGGCTGCTACTTGCAGCAATTGGGCGCGGTATTAGTATGAAAAATAAAGCATTTTATTTGCTGCTACTTCCCTTGGGTGCCGCCCTGGCACGCGCAATATCTCAGCCTCTCACAAAAGCGGGTTATAACATGCTCACCGAACCTCTTTTTGCCATGCTCGTGATGGCCTCAGTATCAACTGGGGTTATTGGAGCCATGGTCCTGTCAGTTGGTTCACCGCGGCGCATTGTTTCTTTTAGTAAAGGTCACGCCTTCTTTGTTCTAAACGGGTTTCTAATAGGCACTGGGATTTTAGCAGTTCAAATTTCATTGATTTCTGGAACTGTTTCACTCACTGCATCACTTATGACAACCACGCCGATTTGGACATTACTCTTGGGTATATTTTTCTTTAAAAATGAAGACTTAAAATGGTGGCATGGCCTCGTAGCGTTCACAGTAACAACCGGTGCGATAATGGTGATAGCTGGACAACAATAAACGGTCAATTCATGCGAATAATACCACCATATCGTGCAGTTGAGCCTGACCCAATCGCATTAAGTCTTCACAAAAACGTTAATGCTGGTAAGTTTCATAGAAAGTTAGGAGATACATAATGTGCGCAATCCTTAAAGCCTTACTCTTGTCCTTAACTACGCGGGCGAGATGACAAAGGAACCTTCCTCAAAACCTCACCACACCAAGACTATCTTACTCATCCACGGTGCGGGCAGCGTTGGCGCTGAGTGGATAAACTTTCAAAATAAACTCACAAAATTGGGCTTTAAAGTAATACTTCCAACGCTAAGGCACCATCAACTTGGGAAAATTGATCCAAGAATAGGAGACCTTAGTCTAGACGACTACTTAGATGATCTTAAAAGCCTAATCGGTACCTTGACAGAAAAACCAATAGTTATTGGGCATTCAATGGGCGGATTACTTGCGCTTAAGTTGTGCGCATTGAACTTAACAGAAATGGGTATATTCATCACCCCAGCTGCGCCTAAAGGAATTAATGCAATATCCCTAAGTGTTCTAAGAATATTTATATTGAATGCTTTCAGGTGGAAGTTTTGGAAAAGGCCAGTGCCATCAAGATATAAATCAGCCAGGTATGGAGTTTTGCACGACTTGTCTGAAGATCGCGCTAAAGAAGTTTTCAAGTTAAGCAATTCAGCAGAATCTGGCAGAGCTCTTTGTGAAATTGGCTTTCCATTTTTTTTTAAAAATTGTCCAACAGAAATTAATTTCTCAGAATACGCTTGTAAAACTCTTATTATTGGTTGCGGGAAAGACCGCATAACGCCGATATCAATCGCCAGAAAATTACAAGATAATCTTGGGGAAAACTGCGATTATAAAGAATTTTTAACTTTCTCGCATTACATTATGGAGGGTGATGAATTTAACCAAATATTTAGGGAATGTTTCAAGTGGATACAGAGAGAACAGCTACTTAAAAGTTGAGTGCAGCAAAACAACTATTATAGATTTTAGTATACCGCTTGGCCTCTGATATAAGATTATTTTTTTATAAGGCCTTAATTCTAATTTGGTCCAACTTCAAAAAATGTATTTCCATAGGGTAATTGACGGTTTAGTGAAAAAACAGTCAAACTGTAGCTATTTTAGGTAGAGCCTCCCAACAGTAGAAACTAAACGAGCTTACTTTGGGTTTCGGCTAAGGGTATTTAGAGGGGTATTATAGTGGTTAATATTGTAGTTGCAGGAGCCGGTATCGTTGGAGTTTCGTCAGCTATTTGGTTGCAAAGGGCTGGCCATAAAGTAACTTTAGTAGATCGAATGGAAGACCGCACCCGAACAAGTTTTGGTAATGCCGGAGTTCTAGCCGCTGGGGCTTTAATCCCAGTTTCCGTTCCAGGATTGTTAAAAAAAGTACCAAAGATGCTGTTCAACAAAAATGAACCTTTGTTCTTGCAATGGGCTCATCTGCCCCGTCTTTTGCCGTTTTTGTTGAAATACTTAAGTTTTGCGCGGATAGATCATGTTCAACACTACGCTAAAAATATGGCCTATCTTTTAGGTGATAGCCACGAACAACATCAGTCGCTTGCCGCGGGTACCGGTGCAGAGGTTTTTATCAGCAATGACGATTATTGTTTTGGCTATGGCACTAATGCCAGTTTTAGTGCGGACGGCTGGACTCGTGACCTACGCCGCATGCATGGGTTTGAAATTGAGGAACTTGATGGAGCCGCTTACGCTGAGCGTGACCCAATGTATTACAATCAATTTGCCAAAGTGGCGTGTTGTAAAAACCATGGCCGAATCTCAGATCCTGGAGCGTATCTGGCCTCCCTAATAACGCATTTTCAAGCAGAAGGTGGACAAGTTATCACAGCCAGTATTGAAGACATTGAAGTACATGAGAGCCAATGCCGAGCACTAATTAC
>Ga0308004_10000797_pt1 | contig 14259 bp, 18 predicted proteins | sample Neamet38_FD_203156 | JGI IMG/M metagenome (GOLD analysis project Ga0308004, IMG submission 203156) | Marine microbial communities from water near the shore, Antarctic Ocean - #38 | ecosystem: Environmental > Aquatic > Marine > Unclassified | place: Southern Ocean | collected 2014-06-06 | reverse complement strand
TGTAGACATTTCTAAATTAGCAAAATTAAATCCAAGCTCAGTTATTTGTGAGGTTATGAATGAGGATGGAAGAATGGCAAGGTTTGACGATCTTTTAAAATTTGCTAAAAAACATAATTTAAAAATAGCGAGTATAGAAGATTTAATTTCTTATAGATTAAAAAATGAAAAATTTTTGTTTAAAATTTCAAGTAAAAAAATAAAAATTAAAAAATTTGGTTATTTAAACTTAGCTGTATTTAAAAATAAACTAGATAATCTAGAACACTATGTATTAAGTAAAGGAAAGTTTACTACTAAAAAATCAGTCAGAGTAAGAGTAATTTCAGTCAATATACCCAAAGGGATTGAAAAACTAAATAACACCCTTTACTTAAGCTCTATAAAATATCTTTCTAAATATAATAATTTCACATTAATTATAATAAAAAATCAACGTTCTAGAATTGCTAGTAAAGAAACAATAAAAAGTACTAATATTTTGAGATATTACGGAATTGGTGCGCAAATAATTAAAGATTTTAAAATTAAAAACATGATATTAGTTTCTAGGTCTAGAAAGAAAATTATTGGTTTAGATGGTTATGGAATTAAAATTACCAGACAGGAAATAATTAAATGAAAAAAAAAATTAAGATCTGTATAGTTCGTTCTAAATACAATCAAACTTCTCGATTATTAAAAAGTGCTACCAATGAATTAATTAAAAGAAAAATGTCTTATAAGATTCTAGAAGTGCCTGGTGCCTTTGAAATACCAGTTGTTATTTCTAGAAACATCAATAACTATGATGGATTTATAGCCATAGGCTCTATTATCAAAGGTGAGACGCCTAATTTTAATTTCATATCATCTGCGATAACCAATGGGTTAATTCAATTAATGCTTTTACATAAAAAACCTATCGGGAATGCTATCCTTACTTGCTTAAACAAAAAACAAGCTATGCAGAGAAGCTCAAAAGGCTTTGAAGCAGTGCTAGCAGTAAGTGAAGTTATTAATGTCAAATAACAAACAAAGCACAAGTCCAAGAGTCAGAGTAATTCAAAAACTTTATGGTAATTCGCTAAATTCAGAGGCTATAATTGAATACCCTAAAAGTCAGTACAAGAAGTTTATAAAAGACGTGGTTCAAGGAACTATTGAAAGAAACGATCTTATAGAAGAGACTATTTCCAAACATTTAGCTGAAGACTTAGATCTGAAAAGAACAGATAAATTGTTGAAAATTATCATTTTTGCAGCAATTTTTGAACTTATGTTTAAGCATAATAATCCTACTAAAGTTATAATTAGTGAATATGTCAAAACATCAGAGTTTTTTTTAGAAAAAGCCCAAATTAAATTTGTAAATGCAATTTTAGATAAAATATCAAAAAATATCAGAAAACCTCTTTAATTTAAGAGCTAAAAAACTAACAATTTTTTTAAAGTATTTCTTGCGTTTAATGTTTTTTTTTGGCATTTATGCAAAATCTTATGAATTCAATTAATGAATTACTTTACGTAATAATTTTTACAGGTTTAATAGCAGTTTTTTATAGCTACCTACTTTCTAAACAGATTTTAAAAGCAAGTCCTGGTAATGCTAAGATGCAAGAAATTGCAGAAGCAATTCAAATCGGTGCAAAGGCTTATTTGAAAAGACAATACATTACTATAGCTATCGTAGGTTTAGTTGTTTTAGCAATTGTAAGTTATTTTTTTAGCTATTTAGTCGGTTTAGGATATTTGATTGGAGCAACACTCTCTGGAATAGCCGGTTATGTTGGTATGTTAATTTCTGTTAAAGCAAATGTTAGAACGGCTGAGGCTTCAAGAAAAAGTTTACAGTCAGGTTTAACTATGGCTTTTAAATCTGGTGCAATAACTGGTTTACTTGTCGCCGGCTTAGCTCTTTTATCGATCTCAATTTACTATTTAATTTTAATAGATTTAAATGTTGATAGCAGAGAAATAATCAATGCTTTAGTAGCTTTAGGATTTGGAGCTTCGTTGATTTCAATTTTTGCAAGATTAGGAGGTGGTATTTTTACTAAAGGAGCTGATGTAGGCGCAGACCTAGTAGGCAAAGTTGAAGCTGGTATACCTGAAGACGACCCAAGAAATCCCGCAGTAATAGCTGATAACGTTGGAGATAATGTTGGCGATTGTGCTGGCATGGCAGCAGATTTATTTGAAACTTACGCAGTAACAATTGTAGCTACAATGGTATTAGCTTCAATCTTTTTCACAAGTAACGCAAACATGATGGTTTATCCGTTAGCAATTGGCGGATCTTGTATCCTTACCTCTATAGCTGGAACTTTTTTTGTTAGACTTGGAAAAACTAAAAATATTATGAATGCACTTTACAAAGGTTTTATTGCAACCGCAGTTCTCTCTCTTATTATTTTATATCCAGTTACAGACTCTATCCTAGGTTTAGAAAGTGAATTTATTGTATCAAACAAAAGTTTTACCGGTTTAGATTTATATATCTGCGGTGTGACAGGATTAGTTATAACTGGATTGTTAATATGGATTACAGAATATTATACTGGAACTAATTATAGGCCTGTTAGATCTATTGCTCAATCTTCCACAACAGGACACGGTACAAATGTTATTCAAGGTTTGGCTGTTTCTATGGAAGCAACAGCAATACCTGCTTTAATTATAGTAATTGGAATTTTATATACTAATAGCATTGCAGGTCTTTTTGGAATTGCAATTGCAGTTACTTCGATGCTTGCTTTGACTGGCATGGTCGTAGCATTAGATGCTTATGGACCAGTAACTGACAATGCTGGTGGTATTGCAGAAATGGCAAAACTTCCAAAATCTGTAAGAAAAACTACTGACGCACTAGATGCTGTAGGAAACACTACAAAAGCTGTTACTAAAGGTTATGCAATAGGTTCAGCAGGATTAGGCGCGTTAGTTTTATTTGCCGCTTATACTGAAGACATTAAATTTTTTTCTCAAGTTAAAGGGTCTGCCCTGGAAGGAATAGAAGTGAGTTTTGATTTGTCAAATCCATTCGTTGTAGTAGGTTTACTCGTTGGTGGTATGTTACCATACCTTTTTGGATCTATGGGCATGCAAGCAGTAGGTAGAGCAGGTGGTGCTGTAGTAGTCGAAGTAAGAAGACAGTTTAAAAAAATTCCCGGTATAATGAAAGGTACTAGAAAACCTGATTATGGCAGACTTGTTGATCTTTTAACTAAGGCAGCAATTAAAGAAATGATCATACCATCATTACTTCCGGTGTTATCACCTGTCGTTTTATATTTTATTATTTTACCAATTGGTGGAATTAGTGCCGCTCTTTCAACATTAGGCGCAATGTTGCTTGGTGTTATAATAACAGGATTGTTTTTAGCTATTTCTATGACCGCTGGTGGTGGAGCTTGGGATAATGCTAAAAAATATATTGAAGATGGGAATTTTGGTGGAAAAGGTTCAGATGCACACAAAGCAGCTGTCACAGGTGATACCGTTGGAGACCCTTATAAAGACACCGCAGGACCGGCCGTTAATCCTATGATAAAGATTACCAATATTGTTGCATTGTTATTATTAGCTGTAATAGCTCACTAAATTTAAAATTTTCTCTTACCGTACATTTTTTGCTTCACACTCGATAAAAATTTTTCAGCAAAACTTCTTTCCGAGGTTTTATTTTCAGTTTCTTTGGAGTTATATTTAACTTTATTCATATTTTTTTTGTTATAAATTTTTTTGTCTACTAAAATTCCATATTTATTAAATTTAAGTTCTAAAATATTATTATTTTTAAGAACATTTTGTCCTAATTTAATTAATTTTCCTCTTGTGATTGTTCTTTCGAAATAAATCCATGTATTATCGCCTGTTATAGAAGTTGAATGAGGATTCCCTATTAACTTCATAACATCATTTTGATTTGTAGTTCCAATTACTAGTATTTTTTCTCTGTTTTCTAAAAAATTTATACCATGCGGCTTATTTGGTGCCTGAAGCTGACAGTTATTTAAAAGAAATAAGAAAAATATGATATAAAGTTTTTTATAATGTTTTCTATCTACAAAAGTAATCACAATTCTCTTTACAACAAATTAGTCGAATTATCACGTAGTATTTTCTTTTATAAAGAAATCTTATTAAAAGACGATTTTGAAACAAGAATTAATCTTATTTTTATTCATTTTTCAATATTGCTCATAATTTTTAAAGAAAAAAATAAGAAATTCCCACAACAAATTTTTGACAATATTTTTTTAAACATCGAATATCATATAAGAGAGCTTGGATACGGAGATGTCGCAGTAAATAAAAAAATGAAAACATTAACTAGAATTTTTTATGACATTCTTCTCAAAATAAAAAAAACTAAATCAAATCCTTATGAGACAGAAATTAAAATTTTAAAATCATACTTTAAATTAACAAATCGCAATAGTTCAATTTTAATTGATGTTTTAAGTGATTATTTCAATCTTTTTTATAATTTTTGTTTTGAATTAAAGGTAGATAGTATGTTAAAAGGGGAAATTAATTTCAAACACTTAAAAAAAAATGGCAGTACCAAAGCGTAAAACAACACCATCAAAAAGAAACATGAGGCGATCTCATCATCGTGTTAAGTCTATAAATATAATAGAAGATAAAAAAAGTGGTGAGTACAGATTATCTCATCATGTAGATTTAAAAACTGGCTATTATAACGGAAAAAAAATCTTAGACGTATAGTCTCAAAATACCAAATCATGAACAACAAAATTATTATTGCGATTGACGCTATGGGTGGCGAAAATGCTCCTTTTAAAACCATAGAAGGTGTCTCTGTTTTTTTAAAAAAAAATAAGAACAATAATGATGTTTTTTTTAATCTTTACGGCAATGAAGAATTGATAAAAAAAGAAATAGTAAAATATAATATTTTTACCAATCAATACAAAATTTTTCCTTCTAGCACTATTGTTTCTGATGAAGAAACTCCATTAACAGCTATTAAAAATTCCAAAGACAGCAGCATGTGGAATTCTATTAATTCACAAATTACGTCAAATTCCAATATTACCTTATCAGCCGGCAATACAGGTGTTTTGTTTGTAGTTTCTAGAATGTTACTTAAGACAATAGATTCTGTAAGCAAACCTGCGTTAGCAGGATTGTGGCCTAACGAGAAAAATATGCATGTTGTGTTAGACCTCGGTGCTAACGTTGAATGTGATGAAAAAAATTTAATTGATTTTTCAGAAATGGGTGCCGCTTTGTATAAAGCTTTGTTTCCAGCAGACACACCTAGAGTAGCATTGTTAAATATTGGTTCTGAAGAAATCAAAGGAACAGAGATTTTAAAAAAAACACATGCTAAATTAAAAAAAATTAGCTTAAATGGTGACTTTGTATTTGATGGTTTTATAGAAGGAAATAAAATAACAAAAGGTGTATCCAATGTTATCGTAACTGATGGTTTTACAGGAAACATTGCTTTAAAAACAGCCGAAGGAACTGCTAAATTTGTAACGGACTCATTAAAAAAATCTCTTACTTCAACTTTGTTATCTAGATTTTCAATTATATTTTCTTATTTTGCGTTAAAAAAATTTAAGGAAAAATTAGATCCAAGAAAATTTAATGGAGCTATTTTTTTAGGATTAAAAGGACCGGTTGTTAAAAGCCATGGATCAACAGATTCTGTAGGTTTTTATTATTCAATTGATTTATGTTATCGAATTATTAAAGGTGATTTAATGAATAAAATTAAAAATAATTTAAGCCATATAAATGAAGATAGTCAATAAAGATAATACTCATAAAAAAAAAATAATAAACAACATTATATCTGCAGTTGGTTTACCCGCTACTCTAGCAAAAAAAATAATAGATAACTTAGTTTATGTTATAATTTCAAATATACTTGAAAAAAAATACCTTAAAATAAAAAATTTTGGGAGGTTTGATTTAAAAAATAAAAAAAAAAGAATTGGAAGAAATCCAAAAAATAAAGCTGTTTATGAAATCTTAGAAAGAAATGTTATAACATTTAAAGCTTCCGCTGTATTAAGTAAAAAAATTAATACGTATGTTAAAAAATAAAAATCAGCTATTGACTATCTCAGAAGCAGCTACATTGCTTGGGTTAATTAATAAAAAAAATAAAAAACCATCTACACACATATTAAGGTTTTGGGAGAGTAAGTTTAAACAACTAAAACCTTTAATACTAGCTGGTAATAGACGTTACTATTCAGTAAAGAATATTAATGTTCTTAAAACGATTATATTTCTACTTAAAGAACAAGGTTTGTCCGTAAAAGGTGCAATAAAAATAATGGATAGAACGGTTAAACAACTTGACGACACAAAAGTATCAAGTATAAAAACAGAATATTATAAAAAATTTATAAAAACAAAATCAATAAAAATTTTAAATAGAATAAAAAAACTAAATGGCTAAAAAAACTCATATAAAAGTAAGGCTGGTTCCAGAAGCTTCCCCTAACAGTGCATTTTTTTATTATGCAAAAAAACCTACAAAAGGTGAAAAGGTAAAGGACAAGCTTAAAGTTAGTAAATACAACCCAGTTACTAGAAAGCACGAAATTTTTGTAGAAAAAAAATTGCCACCACACAGCAAGTAAATTATTTTTTTTTTAATTTCTTATACTCGTATTTAATAAAAGCACCGATCATCTCTTTCCATATACTAGTTGTTATCATTGGATCTATTTGAGCTCTAAATGATTTTTCTTTTATACGTTTTAAAATAAATTTTATTCTTTTCTTATCCACCACATCTTTTTTAGAATTCTTTAATTTTACAACTTGATCTACTAGTAAAGAACGTCGTTTAATGACATCAAGAAGTTTATCGTCAATTTTATCAAGTTTTTTTCTTATTTTTTCTAATTTTTCATTCATCATAGCGACACTTAAAACATTTCTAGTTGTTAAATAAATTATATATTAAATTTTCTCATGTTGAAAAATAAAAAATATCATATTTTCTTTCTAACTTGGTTAGCTGGAATGATAGCACTTGTAGCGTTGATAATTGTAGTTGGTGGTTTAACAAGACTAACAGAATCCGGCCTATCAATAACAAAATGGGAATTATTTAGTGGAATTTTGCCGCCTCTTAATCCTGCTGAATGGAGTAAGTATTTTTTATTATATAAAGAAATTCCTCAGTTTATTTTATTAAACTCCAGTATGTCTCTAGATGAGTTTAAGATTATTTTTCTTTGGGAATACTACCATAGATTACTTGGACGAATTATAGGTTTGTTTTTTATAATACCTTTTTTGTTCTTAATTTTTAAAAAAAAATTAAATAGAAGTTTAATAACAAAATTATCTTTTATCTTTATTCTAATTTTGTTCCAAGGTGCTATTGGTTGGTACATGGTTGTGAGTGGTCTAACAAATAATGTATCTGTAAGTCATTATAGATTAGCATTTCATTTATCGACAGCATTTATTATCTTCTCTTCTTTAGTGTGGCTGTTTATTAATTATTACTCAAATGAAAAAAAAAAGTTTTTTCAATTAAACTCAGATTTTTTACTTATAAAAATACTAATATTTTTAATTTTTATACAGATTATTATTGGTGCTTTAGTTTCTGGTCTAGATGCTGGCAAAATCTATCAAACATGGCCTCTTATGAATGGAAACTATTTTCCTGATGATTATTCTTTTAACGATCTAATAAACCTAAACAATCCAAGTTTTGTGCAGTTTGTTCATAGAAATATTGCATACCTTATATTCTTTTTAGCAGTTTACTTGGGAATTTTGATTTATAAAAGAAAGGTTAAAAGATTATATGCTTCATTCTTATTTTTTTTTCTAATTATCCTATTACAGGTTTTTTTGGGTGTGTCTGTTTTATTTTCTAACCTAAATATTTTTTTTGCTTCATCACATCAGATTTCTAGTATTTTTCTTATTGCCTGCTCTCTAAATCTGTATCATCGTTCAATTAGATACTAATAAGTTGATATTGTTGCCAAATGACGTTTTAATAAGAGTAAATTTAATTGACATTATTGTTCTTTGTTAGTAATTATCCCCGTAATTCAAATGACGCCTTTTATAAAAAAAAAAGAAATAAAAAATGACTGGTATCTTATCAGTGCAGAAAATGCCGTTGTCGGTAGACTTGCTGCTTATATTTCAAGAGTATTAAGAGGGAAAAACAAGGCTACTTTTAACCCTCACATGGACAATGGCGATTTTATAATCGTAACTAATATTGAAAAAATAAAATTCACAGGAAAAAAATATACTAATAAAATTTACTACAGACACACAGGTCACCCAGGAGGTATTAAAGAAAACACTCCATCTAGATTAGCCGGTAAAGATAAAATTGATGAGGTTTTAAAACTTGCTGTAAAAAGAATGTTACCAGGTGGACCCTTAGCTAAAAAACAATTGACAAAATTAAAAGTTTACAAAGGCGACAAGCACCCGCATGAAGTTCAAAACCCAACAGTTATAAATTTTAAAGACCTCAACAAAAAAAACGTGGTAAATATTTAATGGAAACTCAAGTTACTACAAAATCTATAAAGCCAAAAAAAATTAAATTAGACTTTAAAGATAGTAAATATGCAACGGGTAGAAGAAAAAGGTCTATTGCTAAAGTATGGGTAAAAAAAGGGTCTGGCATGATTCATGTAAACGGAAAAATAATGAATGATTATTTTAAGAGGCCTGTTCATCAAATTATTGTAATGCGTCCTTTAGAACTATCAGATGTTGCAACTTCTTATGACGTTAGAGCTTCAGTAAAAGGTGGAGGCCATTCCGGACAAGCTGGAGCTATTATACATGGTATATCAAGAGCCTTAGTCCTGCATGACGAAAACTTAAAAACTGCCCTAAAAAAAGAAAAATTAACAACACGTGACTCAAGAGTTGTTGAGAGAAAAAAATACGGTCGTAAAAAAGCTCGAAGAAGCTTTCAATTCTCTAAGAGATAAATCATTTAAATTTCCTATTAATTCCATCGGTGATATAATTATTTTATGTCACAAAAAAAAATTAATATTGTTGTTGCTGGTGCTACCGGTTATGTTGGCTTAGATTTAGTTTATTTTTTATCAAAACATCCAAAAGTTAATATCTCATATCTATGTGCTCAAAAGAATTTGGGTAAGGACATGAAGTTTTTTGATAAAAGAATTGATAAAAAATTACCTAAAATATCAAACTTAAAAAAAGTCAATTGGAGTAACGTAGATTTACTATTTTTATCACTACCTAATGGTGAGGCACAAAAAATAATAAAAAAACTTTTTATCTACGAGCACTTAAAATTTATTGATCTGTCCGCAGATTTCAGAATAAGAGACTTTAATAAATATAAAGATTGGTATTCTATTAATCATAGAGCTAAAAATTTGATTAATAAATCAATTTATTCAATTCCTGAATTTTCAAGAGACACAATAAAAAAATATAGAATAGTTTCTAACCCAGGATGTTATCCAACATCAATACAGTTAGCATTACTACCACTATTAAGAAAATCTTTAATAAGCACGAACTGTATCACAATTGATTCTAAATCAGGTTACTCCGGTGCTGGCAAAAATTATAAATTAAAATTTTCACATAAAAATTTTTATGCATCTATATTTGCATACGGCATTGAAAAACATAGACACATGTCAGAATTAGATCAGGAATTTAAAAAGTCTTCAAAAAAAAATGTTAATTATATATTTAATCCACATTTACTACCTACTTTTAGAGGAATTTTATCTTCTATCTACCTAGAAACTAGAAAAAATATTAGTATACATCAAATATATTCCACTCTTAAAAAATTCCATTTCAAAAATATTTTTGTCAACATAAAGAAAATCAATACACCCATAGGAAATGGAAATGTTTTGAATACTAATGATTGTGAAATCTCAGTTTGTAAAACAAGATATAAAAATAAAATTGTTATTTTTTCGGCTATAGATAATTTAGTAAAAGGTGCTTCTGGACAGGCCATACAGAACATGAATCTAATGTATGATTTCAAAGAAGGAATTGGTTTAAAATGAAAATTATTTACTTAATATTTTTTATGTTAATTCTGTCCTGTAGCACAGTTAAAAAAGTATACATATGTGGCGACCATCAATGCATTGATAAAAAAGAATTCAATGAATATTTTTCTAAAAATTTAATTATTGAAATTAAATCACAAGAAAAAAAAAAGAAAAAAAACATTGATTTAGTCAAGTTAAACACAGCATCTTCAACAAAAGAAAAAAAAATAGAGTATAGAAATTCTAAAAAAGAACAAAAAATAAAAGCAGTAAAAGAAAAAAAAAGATTAAAGACAGAAAGAATTAGGCTTAAAGAGGAGAGAAAAATAAGAAAAATTGAAGAAAAAATCAAAGCAAAAGAAGCTGCAATAACTTCTAAATTACCTAAATCTACATTTTATACCGACGAGACTATAAATAACAAAAAAAATAATAACAGAGACAACTCAAAAAATGTCTTCGACAAGAAACAATATCAGGAAAAAATAGATTTAGAAAAAGTTCCTAATAAAAACACTTCATTTAAATCAGTTAGCTCTAATAATGTATTAAGTATATGCGGTGAAATTAAAGACTGTGATATTGATAAAATCACTGAATTGTTAATTAAGAAAGGAAAAGATAAACCTTTTCCAAACATAACATTAAATTAAGACATTAAATGAGTAAAAAAATGAACATTGTTATAGTTGGGCTTGGTAACATAGGATCGTATTTCTATAATTATTTAAAAAAAAATAAGAAAGTTTTATTTAATAAAACTAATACAATTCCTAATATCCTCTTTGTTTCAGCGAAGTCACTAAACAAAAAAAGAAATTTAAAGATTCCTCAAAAATTATGGTTAAAGAATTGTCTATTGGCACCTAAAATTAAGGAGGTAGATGTTATTATTGAACTTATTGGTGGGGCAGAAGGAGTTGCAAAAAAATTAGTGTTTGATGCGTTGAGAAACAAAAAGCATGTGATAACAGCGAATAAAGCACTCATTGCAAAATATGGTGATCAATTAGCTAAGATTGCTGAAAACAATAAAGTTAATCTTGAGTTTGAGGCCGCTGTTTGTGGAGGAATTCCAATTATACGTTCTATAAAAGAAGGTCTAATTGCAAACGAAATTAGTAAAATTTACGGAATACTAAATGGAACATCAAACTATATTTTATCTTCCATGGATAAAAATAAACTTGAATTTAAAGATTCTTTACTTAAAGCTAAGCAATTAGGTTACTCAGAAGCTAATCCTACATCTGATTTAAATGGAGAAGATGTTGCTTCTAAATTAAAAATTTTAACCGCATTGTCTTTCAATTCTTTTATAAACAACAATTCTATTTTAGTTGAAGGAATAAAAAATATTGATCAAGTCGACATTAATAATGCTAATCAATTAGGCTATAAAATAAAACTTATGGGGATTGCAGAGATTAATAATAATAAGATTCTTCAAAGAGTTCATCCAGCTCTAATTAAAAATAATTCTTATATTTCAAAAATAAATGGTGTATTGAACGCAGTAATTGTCGAATCTAATCCTGTTGGGCAAAGTGTATTACAAGGTGAGGGTGCCGGGCCCGGTCCGACTACTTCATCATTAATATCTGATTTATGTTCAGTATTAAGAGGAAATATAAAATTTCCTTTTGTTGTATCTGAAAAAAAAAGAAAACTAGCTTCATTTGATAGTATAGATAATAAAAATTTTCCTGCATATTTCCGTTTAGACGTTAAAGATAAGCACGGTATATTGTCAGATATAGCAAGTGTGATGGCTAAAAATAAAGTATCTATTAAAAGATTGATTCAAAATCCTACCAAAGATAAAAAAATTGCTTCTATTGTTATCATTACTCATCGCGGTAAAAGCTCTTCTTTTGTAAAGGTACTTAATTTATTAAAATTAAAAAAATATATTGCTAACAATCCTAAATTTATCAGAATAGAAGAATTTTAATGGCTATAGAAAAAAAATTTCTAGAAAAGTTTATTAAAGCTACGGAATATGCTGCTTATGGGGCTTCTCCATTTATAGGTAAAGGAGATAAAATTGCTGCTGACAAGGGTGCTGTCGATAAAATGAGAAGTGAATTTAATAAAATAGATATGAAGGCTACTATTGTAATTGGAGAAGGTGAAATGGACGAAGCACCTATGCTTCACATAGGAGAAAAAGTTGGTACTAATACTGGACCTGAATTCGATATTGCAGTTGATCCATTGGAAGGAACGACCTTTACATCTAAAGGTTTACCGAATGCGTTTTCAGTTTTGGCAGTTACAGAAAAAGGTAATTTACTATCTGCACCCGACACATATATGGAAAAAATTATTATAGGATCAAATTTACCAAAAGATTTATTAGATTTGGACAATAGTGTTGAAAAAAATATTAAATTACTTTCCGAGGCAATGAATAAAAAAATATCCGAATTAAGAGCCTGCGTAATGAAAAGATCTAGACATGACCACATAATAGAAACTCTTGAACAAATGAAGGTTAAAATAAATTTTATTACAGACGGTGATATTGCTGGAGGTTTATCTGTCGTAGGTAATAATACAAAAAACGATATTTATCTTGGCACAGGTGGGGGGCCAGAAGGCGTTATTGTTGCCGCTGCACTTTCTTGTTTTGGAGGTCAAATGCAGGGACGTTTAATTTTAAATGACAATGAAATGGTTAGAGCAAAAAAACTTGGAATAACTGATTTTAAAAAAAAATACAACATTAATGAAATGGTGAAAGGTGATGTAATTTTTTGTGCTAGCGGAGTAACAAGTGGAGATTTGGCTCAGGGTATTAAAGACGTCGGTGATAAATTTGAAGTTACAACGTTAGCTTTACATAAAAGTCAAAATATTAATAAAACAATTACTAACATATATCCAAAATGAGCTTACAGTCAGTAAGTGGTAAAAATTGGATTTCCAAAAAATTCAGTTCTGAAGAAATTAATTTTTTTAAAGAAAATTTTTTTATAGATGAAATTACAGCTAAACTTTTATCCATAAGAAAAATAAAGAAAGAAGAAATAAAACTTTTTTTGGAGCCTTCAATTAAAAATATTTTACCCAATCCATACATTTTAAAAGATATGGACCTAGCAATTGAAAGAACTGAAAAAGCTATTATTAACGGAGAGAAAATAGGTATATTTGGTGATTACGATGTGGATGGAGCAACTTCAACTGCGATCTTAGGTAACTATTTTGATGTATTAAACATACCCTTTGAAATTTATATTCCAGATAGGAAAAATGAAGGATTTGGCCCCAATGAAAAAGGTTTCAAACAGTTTATAGATTTAGATGTAAAACTAATTTTTACCGTTGATTGTGGCACTCTATCATTTACTCCTATCGAATTTGCAAAAAAAAAAAATATTGATGTAATAATACTTGACCACCATCAATCTGAAACAAAATTGCCATCTGCGTGTGCGATTGTAAACCCCAATAGATTTGATGATAGATCAGAATTAAATTATTTGTGTGCTGCTGGAGTTTGTTTAATGTTTTTAGTAGCTCTCAATAAGAGACTACGTGATAAAAATTGGTTTTTAAATAACTCAATTTTAGAACCGAACCTTATCAATGTATTGGATCTAGTTTCATTAGGTACTGTATGTGATGTAGTTCCATTGATTGGTTTAAACCGTGCAATTGTTCATCAAGGACTTAAAATTTTAAAAAGGAAAAATAACTTAGGTTTAAAAACGTTAATTGAAGTCAGTAATCTAGAAAAAAATATAACAGCTCATGAACTTGGTTATGTAATTGGTCCCCGCATTAATGCTGGTGGTAGAGTTGGGAAGTCTACACATGGTGCAAATTTATTGTTAAATCATAGTCCTAAAAATGCTTTCAAGTTAGCAGTAGATTTAAATGCATATAATAAAGAAAGACAAATTTTAGAAACTGATTTACTTAATAAGATCCTAAATACTAATTATGACAATAGCTCAGACCCAGTAATTATTCTTTATGGTGATAATTGGCACGAGGGAATTATTGGTATTATAGCTGCCAGAGTTAAAGAAAAATATAACAAACCAACTATTGTCATCTCTGTTACTAATGGGATTGGAAAAGGTTCAGGAAGATCTATCTATGGATTTGATTTGGGTTCTACAATTATTGCCGCAGTACAAAGTGGCCTGTTAACAAAAGGTGGGGGCCATAAAATGGCAGCAGGATTCACCATTAATATGGATAGAATTAAGGAGTTTAAGGA